>OGYH01001264.1_pt1 | contig 24290 bp, 18 predicted proteins | sample 1576511 | NCBI WGS metagenome assembly OGYH01 (sample SAMEA3541522, study PRJEB24748) | human gut metagenome | biome: human gut; feature: human-associated habitat; material: faeces | place: China | collected 2012
TAGAATCTTGATCAGGATTATCTTGATCAACCGTAATTTCCTGGCTCAGATTTGTTTCCTCGGCCATGGATAATACCGGATTAGCAGTAAGAGAGATCAGTAGACTTGTAGTTAAGATGTACGATAATAATTTTTTCTTTTTCATATTATTCCTTTCTTACTCCGAATGTATGTATTTTGAAATTAAGTAGTCCCAATGAAGAAAGGAATCACATATTCTCGTGATATATACGCTCTTTTGCTTTGTAAGAAGCTGAGCAGCAACTTTTGCTGCCCAGCTTCATTTTTTTGTTAGTGTTCTTTTTTCTTAAAAAAACAAGTGAAAAGAAGAAGGATTGCGCTGTTGAAAAGAAGCACTGCAGACCAGTTATCTGACTGACCTGTTTTTGGAAGTGCAGTTTCAACCTGATTTTCTTCTTTTATCTCGTCTGTATTATCCACTGCAGATACATTTTCTGCCAGATTAGTTTCTTCCGGCTTTTCCTGTTGTGTGGTTCCTGCAGTAACGGATCCAGCACTGGAATGACTACCGCTGCTTCCACTGCCAGATGAACTGCTTCCTCCACCAGAAGAACCATTATTTCCATTCGATGTGCCGCTGTTACCGGAATTTCCTCCATTACCGGATGTGCTGCCATTTTCATACATCAAGGCAAACGGTGAAAAACTTCCAACCGAAAACTTAATGAACACCTGACCGTCAATGAAAACTTTTTCACTGGATAATTCTTCCGGAATATGATTTCTCAGTAAATCATTCATATCCGCATTGCTCTCTCGGTTCAATCCTCCGAAATGCACAATATGGAATGTAGAATCTTCTTTCGCATCTTCCGGAACCGGCCAGTAAATGTTCATCTTCTGACCACCTGCCATCGTCATATATGCGTTTCCGTTATGTGTATCAACCAGGTCAAGGTACCTGAACTGATAAACATATTTACCATCCGCATTTTTATTCTGATTCAGGTAAGCAGTCAACAGCGTATCATCAAGGCTGTGATCAACCAGAAGTTTTACGCCTGCAGGGTCTGCATTCACATTGCTTTTATTAATGAAATACTGCGTATTATCCTGTGCTGTCTCTGCCAGGATAACTCCTTTGTTTTGCGGATTCACACTTGGCATGGTATCGGAAATATCCCGATAGGTCTGATCCTTGTTTCCACGTACTTTCAAACTTCCGCTGTTCAAAATGACCGGATATGTTTGCGTGCTGCCATTAACCTGGACGGTAACGTTATAAAACTTTGCATCCAACTCTCCAGAATAAAAATCAACTTTATAATCACGGAACTGGTCTGTATCATTGACAGGGAATTTGGAATCTACCATAACGTTGCCAGCTTCATCCGTAAACTGCATACGAAGCGGTATCTGCTCAGCCGTGCCATTTATTTTACTCGACATCAGCTTGTAAATATAAACATGTTGGCCATCTACCTTTGCCAGACTGCTGTCCTCTTCTCCATATAACTGTAAAGCCCAGTCACGCGTTGTGCGGTTAGAACTGTCGTTATAAGTCAGGGCAATATAGTCACTAAGGTTTTTCGGTTCTTCCTGCGTACTTCCAAGCAGCTCATTTAATTCATCCGGAAGTGTCAGGTAAAATCCGATCTCTGGAAGATCATTTGTAGCAAACTGACCATCAGAACCAATCACACCATCATACCCATTTCCACCGACGTAAATGGTAATATCCATCGGGGTGATTTCCACAGCATGTTTTCCATACAGAACCAGGCTCTTTTCATGATTCGTACCTGTTGGAACCTGATTCTTATAATCCGTATTAGTAACGATTCTCTTATGGTTCTGCTTAAAATGGGACACATACGGCTCAGCATCCGCAACCTCATAATCCATTCCATCATACGTAACATTACCAGGCACAACAACCGCTCTTCCATCTACCGATTCATCCTGATAAGAAGAAAGTTCATAATCATTCATATCTTCCGACGCGCCAACTAATGTTACAAAGCGATTTGTGAAAATTCTACTTCCAAATGCATCACATTTAATCCGGATGTCTCCACGGATATCCGCACTTATGCCATTTAGGTACAACTCACCATTCTGATCAATCGCATTGCCATAATAATACCGTTCCGGCTGAGTATCTTGCGCTGGATATCCGTCTGTAGCTTTGTTATCCGCAATTGTACCCCCAAGTACACAGGCTTTCGCTTTTTTCTCTCCTGATGAATTAATCGAAATGGCTCCACCCATACCTGCCTCATTATTCTCAATTTTACCATCTACCAGGTATAGCAAGTCACCCTGTCCCGATAAATAAATACCGCCGCCTTTGCTTCCACTATTGACAGCCTTATTCTCAGAAATAGTACCACCTGTTATTTCCAGTTTGTTTGTATAGTTTCCTGCATTATTGCTATTCAAATAGATGGCACCACCAGAACGTCTTACTTCGTTTTCTTCTATAGTGGCATCATCTGAAATCAGAATCTCTACATTTCCCTGCCAATGATTATCCGCAATATAAGCAGATATCGCACCACCATCAACCGCATGATTATCTGAAATTAAGCCTCCTGACATTTCAAACACATTTGGCTCATCCGATGCACCTGGTGCCCCAATGATTGCTATAGCGCCACCAAATGCACTGGCATCCGCAGTAGCCGCATTATCCTTAATCTCTCCTCTATTCATGATAAGTTTCGCCGGTTCATTATAAGTGGTATCATAATCTGCCTTACATGCCCGGACCATAATAGCACCACCATGTGCACTTGCAGATCTATTTACTCCATTAATCTCATAAATATCTCCAACTGCTGTATTATTGCTGATCTCGCCTCCATTTATTACCATTTCACCGCTTACGTAAACTGCGCCGCCCCACTCTGCAGAACAATTTGTAATTTCAGATCCATCTTCCATCGTCAGCGTTGCATTGCCATCTACCACAATACCACCGCCCCAGTCATTAGTTCCTGTTGTTCCATCCTGAGAGATTGCCCGTCCATTTGTTACGGTTGCTCCATCATCCAAAGTCAGACTGGCACCAGAGCAAACTCTTAGACACCGCATATCCTGGGTTTTTGCATCTATCATCAAATTCGCAAGTACCACTTGCGTTTGAACAGGAGTGCCTGCTTCATTTCCTATCTTGATCATATAATTTTCTTGTTTTGGTTTAGGTGAAGTGGCACTTGCATATGTAATTGTATGTGTTTCATCATCAGAAGCGCTTTCAATGGTCACAGACTTATCACCCGTTAATACCGTTGGCTGATGTAACACAATATCAGAAAGCAAATAAATGGTATCTCCATCCTCAGCTATTTCATAAGCTTTTTCTAAGGTCTGAACAGCTGTCTCTGCGCTTGTACCATTATTTGCATCGTTTCCAGACGCATCAAGATAGATTGCATCCGATACCTGAACGCCACGGGCAAGCATCAACGGATCTGCTTCTTTATAACATGGACAATCTGGATCATGTTTTCCGTCCACGCAGCCAGCCAGATGCAGACATTCTTTCTCCATATCTGGCTCTTCATAAAGCGGGCAATCCTTGTCGTGGAGTTCGCCAACACATCCCTCCAGATGCGCACATTCCAGATCTGGAAGCAATTCCACATCTTCTTCATACAGAGGACAATCCTTATCGTGTTTCCCATTCACGCATCCTTCCAACTGGGCACAATCCGGATCTGCTTCTTCCTCTTCTTTTTTGGTCTCTGATGAAGAATCACTCTTACCAGAAGATGTTTCTAAATCATCTTCCTGTTTCTCACCAGTTTTATCTTCATTCTCAGTATCTTTCTTTTCCTGATCTGTGGAATCTGAATCGGATACATCATCCTTTTTCTCAGATGAATCTTCTTTTACCGGATCTTTATCATCTTCCTTATCTGATTTGTCAGAATCTGTGGAATCCTTGCCTTTATCTGACTCCGATTCTGGATCATCCTGTTTATGATCTTTATTCAGATCATCAGCATCAGATCCTTTTTCAGATTTATCTGAACCCTTGTCCTGATCAGATGATTTATCTCCGCTATCAGAGTCTTCTTCTGATTTATCAGTACCCGATGATGGTTCATCCTTCTGGTCTTTGGAATCTGAAATATCTTTTGAATCTGACTCCTGATCTTTTTCGTTTTGATTGGAATTATTATCTTGATTTTCCTGTACAGATGTTATCTCTTGATCGATATTTGCCCCCCCCCACAGTCATAGCCAAAACTGGATTGGATGTAAGAGAAATCAATAGACTTGTAGACAAGATATACGACAGTAACTTTTTCTTTTTCATGGTATTTCTCCCCTCATGCGAATACACTTTGAAAGTGTGTGGTCCCACTGTAACATAAAAGGAATCCCATATTCTCATTATATATGCGCTTAATTTTATTGACCTTATCTTTGTAACAAAATCCAATTTGAATAATACTCTTTTCCGCAATAACTGTCAAATATATATGGATTTTGATAGCTTTTTAGCAAAAAGTTTTTACGGGAGGGTCGAGGGAACGGGCGCGGCCCAATCGGGCTGGGGAGCATCGGGGGGTCCCTCGCGGGCACAGGGGCTCCCCTATACCCGCATCACTTAGCCTGTGCGAATCATTGCAAAATACCCGTATTCTCACGAAAGCTAAGCATAGTACGTTTTTTGTCCATTATACGAACTATTTTAAATCTCAAAAAAGTGCTGCCGCACTATTTTAGTGCGACAGTTCCAGGTTCTATGAATATTCATGCTATTCATAAGAAATAATCAGGCCAATTATTTCTTAAAATATAGTGATGCAAAATAAGAACTTAACCGCTGTGCCTCATCACATGACATATCTTTTGGGATCTTAAAAGATATATTAAAATTGGTGCGAAGTGGATAGGTTACGTCAATAGAGTTTGTGACTGACGCAGGCTTTTGACCATTGCAGAGAGATTCTATTTCTTCTGCATGACGCGACAGATCAGCTGCAGTACGGTGTACTTTGAGCGATGATCGCAGATCCTTGGACAGATCATTTCTGGAAATGGTTTTGATCCATTTTGCTTTTCTTTGATGAGGATATCCTTTATCTTCTTCATGAGCATCTACACTGAAATCAAAGTAGTAGTCGCTTGCCACTTCGCCTAGGTGGATATCATCGCCATTGGGGGTGAGGATTAAATCGCCATTTTTTATCTGATTGACAAAAATATCAATGGTAGCATAAGCATTTCCTAGTTCAAGTCCGGATAAGCGATACGGGGGATTGGCAAGCAGACACTTTAAGTCCATTCGAGATTTTCCCGATAAGTCTCCGATACCAGGCCAACCAATTGCAATAATTTCGTTTTCTTTAAATTCTGTAATTCTTAATTTGCCATCTGGTACCGGTCGGATAAGCCATGCATTTCTCATAAAAACCTCCTTTTGAATAAAACAAGTTGATATCTATTTGATATCAATATTATATAATGATTTCATATTGATGTCAAGTAGATATCTTGGTAAGAACAAAAATGATTTATGAGATAGATATTCTTAATCATAAAAGTTAAAATGCGACCAAAAAGTGTTATCCGCAACGAATTAAATATATCTAATAGATAACATAAAGATATGATTCAGATATATCAAATAAAAAACTATGGAAAATGACCAAAAACTGTTATCCGCAAAGAACTACTCCAAAAAAAATTGACATATTGAAAGTGTAGTTGTTGAAGAGCCTGCTGGATATGGATAGATACAGTCGGCTGGAAACACATATTAATATAAAGGAGGACATTTTATGTCAAGAACAAGTGTCATTAAAATCTCAGAGGAGACCAGAAAGAAGCTTATTACAGATCTTGCAAAGGTACAGGAGGACGGTTACAATATCACGAATATCAATGTCGAAAACCTTGTGTCAAGAGCACAGGCTTTTCCAGAAAATCATCTGTTAGATATCATGTATCAGGATGGCCTTAAAGAAGCAGTGAAAACATTGATTTCCTATTATGCACTTCCTGTGGTCAATTTTGACCAGGAGTATCCAATTCATACCGGATTTTTCAACGTGTTCCGCTTCTGTGCTGGGATGCTGGTAAGCTCTTTATATGATGACTCCAGCGTGGATGGAAATTATCTGGAGATTGCTTCTTCTATAATCAGCTCTCGTGCTGCAGTGATGATGATCCCTGAATTAAAAGAGATTTGTGGTAGAAACATTAAGGAGAAAAAAGATTTTTTGGATCTTTTTGATATTCTGAGAAAAAATTGGAACGAAGACTTGTTCGGATCAAACATTTTCTGGTTGCTTCTGAACATTCTGGATTTTCCTGCAATTAAATTTGTAGATACTCCGGTGGCAAGAGTTAATTTTACTATTTGGCTCAAGCAGCTCACTGCCTTTTGGCCGGAAGATATTTGGAACTGGGATGATTTTAGCTGTTAAGGTATATTATATAGGAAGTAAAATTGAGGGCTGCCGCACGTTGGTACGACAGCCCTTCTTTGCTTTATATATAGCAAGTCTGTATAAATCATTTTGTATTAACTACATCCATTTCTTCTTTTCTATGAGGTTGCCTTGTGAGAATAAGGTATAAACCAATACCAAGGCCAAGGCAGGCGAATAAAATTTTCTTTCTCATACATTTTCTAATAAAAAAATTGTCGAATGATGCGCTGCATGGAAATGGCTGTTTCGGCAAAATCCGACTATAATCTACATATGTTTCTACACAAGCATCAGAGAACATGATCCGAGCCCCTTGATGTCAGCCAGCATCAAGGGGGTTCCTTTATATTAAAAACGTTCTTTGGTGTCATTGAGTACGAAATTGGCTTCAAAGGTACAGTCTAAGATCTTTGCAATTTCTTTTAATTCTTCTTCAGAAAAATTGTCACGTTTAAATTTGTTATATAAATTGGATGGGGAACATCCAAGTTCTCTTGCCAGTTGTGATTTAGACATATCACGCTTTACAAGCACAAGTTTAATTTTTTCTGCCATCATAATGATAGAACCCCTTTCATAGTGCTAAAAAATGGTTTTATAATAGTTTTATAACGGTATAAAACTATTATTTTAACGGTATAAAATTAGTCGTTGTTTAAGAAGTCGAGCATAACATCTGTAACAAGCTGGGAAAAAGATTTCTGCTTTTCTACAGCTTTCGCTTTTAATGTTTCATAAAGATCTGGATCCATGGTGAGCGTGAATTGCCCCTTTTTCTTTGGTGATTTAGGACGCCCACCCTTATTTTTGACTTTTGTTTCTGGTGAAAGCGGTACATCTGATGGTTCTGATTTTACTGCAGGTGCAGCTTTTGCAGCATCTTCTTCCGCTTTTTTTATCGTCTCCGGCGAAAAGAATCCAGTAGCAGCCGGGACGTTAATGGACAGTTTTTTTGCCATAATGCCTCCTTCAAGAGAAAAAACAATAGTATTATAATGGTTTTATAATGGTATAAAACTATTGCTTTTCCTATCCGATGAGCTCTTTTACAAAGTTTTTGTAGTCTGAAACTGCAGAACATTTAGAATCCCAGTCAAGCAGTGGTACTTGCTGGCTCTGCGCTTCTTTGATTTTAACAGTTTCTCGTATTTTACTGTTAAACACTTTTGTGTGCATACGGTCGGCCATCTGCAGTAGCCCATCAGCGATGGCTACGTTGAGGTTAGTTCTAGGGCTATATTTAATCATCAAAATTCCGGAAATGCGAAGTTCACGGTTGGAATACTTTCTAACCGTTTCGATGGTTTCATGCAGCTGATTTAGGCCGATCATGGAAAGATAAGAACACTCGGTTGGGATGATAATTTGTGTGCTGGCCGTCAAGCTCATGATATTAAGCAGACCTAAAGCAGGCGGCGTGTCGATGAGGATATAGTCATACGCTGCGTTTTCCAGACGCTCTTTTAAGAAATACTCCTTTCCAGTTCTGTTAAATTCGGTGTCTGCATACGACAGCAGGAGAGATCCTGGAATGATGTCATAATATTTTGTAGGAAAGATACATTCTTCTAAGGTGCTTTCCTCACGAAGCAGAGTATACAGGTTATGTTCCTGGCAAGCCATAAGATCAACGCCGGAAACACTGGAAAGATTGCACTGCGGATCGGAATCAATGCAGAGAACTTTCTTTCCATACTCTTTACTGAGTAATTCAGCAAGGGCCTGTACGGTGGTAGTTTTTCCGGAACCACCTTTTTGGATGTTTACTGAAATTATTTCCAAATTTTTTTCCTCCTGTTTTGTAATGGTATAAAACTATTATTAAACTATTAAAATACCGTTATTATAACCTTATTATAATGGTATTATATCACTATTTTTGAATAAATGAAAGCCTTATTTTGCGATTATATAACTTTTGAGTGATAAAAAATGCTTGATTTATTGGGAAATATGGATTAGAATCAGAATGTAGCAGAAAATAAAAAAAGTGCTATTGGCGTAGCACTTTTTTAAAGGTTATAAACAATATTGAATTTTAGCTATGGGAATTGGCGTTCCCAGAAATAAGATATATCACCATATCTGTAAGGCTAGCTAAACCTTATTTATATTATAATATTTATCTATATTTATGTCAATATAAGTTAAAGGGGAAAGTCTAGTTAAATATAAGATTTTATTTGCAGGATATGGTGCTATAACTCATACCCTGTTTTTTTATGCCCATGAGCCAGGCCATGAGTAAGCCTGGCACCTGCTCTGTGGTAAATAGAGAGGGCGGTTGCCTGGTACATACTATACGAGACGATACGCTATCTGGTGAGACACGGGCCAGTATAAATAAGTTGGCAGTCTGATCCAGCTCACTCACAGAATGGATCCGGTTCCCTGCAGACCAGTCTGTCATGTAGGGATGACGTAAGGGGTTAAAGGCGGAAGGAAGACCTCGATATGCCTAAACCAGATATACGATCTGGCATGGTTAAAACTATCCCGCGGGGGCAAAATACGTTCTGTTTTATGGTATTAGGAGACAGAGGGAGTGCACAGAAATACCGAAAGGTTACGCACGTAGCGATAGGCGTTTGACGCGTGCAGAAAGTGTACGGGAGACCAGATTTGGGAGTGGCGTCCCAGATCCATGCTAACCGAGCTAGACAGACAAGGATACGGATACCTCAGGCGATCATACGGCCTATCCATATCTAGGGTTAGACACTCTTGCAGACAATCTGCAGGGAGAGTCTGCCCTGGAGCCGTTTCCTAAGCTCCCGCCAGCCTATCCGCTTCGCGTTGCACTGTCAAGTGTATGTATAAAGAACGAGAGAATTTCCGTTGTCATCGTCGCAGTGTGGGTAGGGTGGGTAAGCGGCATGGTACGGAATTGTGGTAAACCGTGTGGTTAAGTTGTGGTCAGGGTGTGGGCAGCTTGTCTGTCCATGCGCTGTCCATGACTTATCCATGCGGTTTTCCATGATGAAGTGCCGCTTATCCATGCTATCCACGCTGGTTCTAAGGAGTGAAGCTATTCAAAGCAGTTTGTCTTCTGTGCCTGGATGTATTTTCCGTTGACATAGATTACAACATCTTCTCCGAGGTTTCCAAAATCTTCTGGCTGATATATGTATTCTCTGGCTTCCGTGATATTACGGGATGTGTCTTTGCTGTTCTGAGAATTGGAAACTTTTAAAACTTTTTCGGTTCCGATAAGTTTCTGAAAAAAAGTTCTGCTTGTCGGATCCTGAGCGTTCATGATGGAAATATATCTACAGTTATCAATGATTTCACGGTAGTGTGTAGTTCCATACTTGCTTTCCAGCTGTGCAATGGATTGCTGGCTTAAAAAAACGGATGTTTGCTTACTTCTGAGCGTTGATAACGCTGCAGAAAGAATGTCCCAGTCAAAATTAAGCTGAGGAAATTCGTCCAGTAGGAAAATGATCGGTCGTGCTTTTTCTCCGGAAGAGGAGTCCGGTCTTTGCAAGAAAGATGTCATGAACGTTTGGATCATAATGGATGAGATTTTGGCATACTTTTTAATCTTATCTTGTGGCAGTTCAATGTAAATATCATATCCATCCTCAAGATCTTGCGGTGAGAGTGTATTTTCAGCCCGGTCAAGGAGCGTATTTAATTCACCAGCATTGAACGTGCGAACGGCAACGCAGGCAGCGTTATAGCAGCCGGATACGTTGGTTTCGTTGGTTCCATAGTAGCTTGACAGATAATCTTTTGCTTCATCGCAATCACTTGCAACAATGGTCTTTACCCATTGAATCGCATTTCCATGCAGAAGGGCATTTATGATTTCCGGAAATGTAGTATGAATATTTTTATGAAGCATGTAAAGAGCAATGCCACAGAAAAAATCACGACCGCCAGGAATAAAATATTTATCTTTTGGATCATCTTCCAGGATAACGTTAGCAAATGACTCGATCAGAGAGGTGCGTTCGGTCATGGACATGGTTTCAATTCTGTAAAGAGGGTTAAAGTGATAACTTTGAGGATCTTCCGGATTAAAAACTTTGATTTTCCGTTTTCCTTGTGTCCAGTGTAAAATGTCTCCTTTAATGTCGATGGCCAGGACGGATCCGGAAAAGCGTAGGGCTGTAGGAATGATCTGGCTTGTGGTTTTATGCGTACCAGGTCCGCCAAACAGAGCGAAGTTTCCTTCTCCTGCAGAGTCCCGTTTGATGAGCCGCATACCAACTTTTCCGAGGATCACGCCCTCTGTGGATTTCCAGGACTCGATGGGAAGTCTTTTTACATCAAGTTTATAGGGGTTCGCATCTTGAAAGTATTCTATTAATTCATAATAGGATCTTTTATAGCGGCTATGGTCTTTAGAATAGGATTTGCGACCAGTAATATCCCTATAGCGGATGTTACGGACAGTTTGAAAATACATGCAGCACCATAGAGCAAGAAACAGAAGCTGCATTGCCTGGCGATAAAATGCTAAGTCAAAATGGATCATACTGTCATTGTTTGAATTGAATAAAATGTTTCCCATTATGATTGATAAGAAATAGAATACTGCAGCCAAGATGGTAAATGAGATTACCTTATAATGCTGCAGCTTAGAAAAAATAGTTTCTTTCATGATATATGTCTCCTTTCTTCTACCAGCCGACATGATTTCCCCAGGATGAGGTTGATCCGGAGCCCCACTCCATTTCGGCTTCGGTTGTTTTGGTCTGTTCCAGTTTTTTTTCTAATGATTTGATGGTTTCTTTTAATTTTTCATTTTCCTGCTTAAGACCCTGAATCTCTTCCTTAGCTTTTAACAATTCCCGTGTTTCTGTTTTTAGCTCTGCGACCGTCCGGTTTTTTCCACCAGTGATGCCGGAATAAACAGTAGCGTCAATTCCAAGGGAATCCAGCCAGCGTTGATAGTTTGGGTGGAATTGCTGCAGATGTTTTTTGGTGAGCAGCGCATCAGAGGAAATTTTTTCTTCAAAAGTATTCTGTTTGGTGATGTTCCCTTTCTTATTTGGCTTCATGTAAAATTTATTCTGAACTGCAGGAATAAAAGTATAGTGCATATGGTGAGCTCCGGCAATGTGGTTTCCGGAATGATCCCTGACACCTTCGTCCACATGAACAACGCATTGAATACAATTTTTTTCGCCATACAGGGAATTGAGATAGCGGTAGCTTTCAGTGAAAAATGCTTTTTCCTGTTCTGCAGGGAGATCTTTAGGAGCGGTGATGACCCACTGAACTGCAGTGTTTACATCACTACGTCCGTATTTGTAGATCTCTTTCATACGCTTGTTATAGTACCGTTTATTTTCCCTGGCAGTTGTCCCACGATCCGGCGGGGCAAGAGAATAGTTTTTTCCGGACAGATTGTGGTCTATATCAATATTACTGGGAAGCTTTCCGGACTCTCTGGTAACGTGCCGCAGCTTATATAGAACCATGCTGTCAGTGTATTTTTCCATGGCTGCCATGGTGTGATCTCCTTTCTAATCGTGATATGTCATCCATTTCAGGACGGGCACTGCCCTGGCTCCAAAGATCGCTTAACGCTCTCAATGGAATCAGAACAGTGCCCGTCCTTTCATTTCTGCCATATACAAGATATGGTAGTTTTTTCAAAACTCCCACCACTTGTCGGCTCACTGTGCAGCAAGCCGACTGCGTTTATCTTGCCAAAAGGGGCAGCGAGCTGCTTCCCCTTTTGAGATTCCCCTTCGCACCAAGGGGGCAAGCCCCCTTACAAAGCAAATCAAATTTATCGCTTATGGCTCTAAATTTTTTTGCTTTTATCCCCATTCATCCAGCTGATAAATCGGCTGGATGAAAAGGGACTGTCGTCCCTTCGGAACAAAGTTCCTACCCTACATGCGACCGTAAGGTATTATTTATGTGCGATCATATCCAACAGTTCCACTTCATAAATCATCTTTTCGGATGGATCAAGATATGGGGTGGCAATTAAACGTAAAACCATTTCTGGTGCGATCAATAACTCGGCTTCATCTCTTCTGACGATACTGTTCACGTAAACGGCGGGAATATTTTTCGGCATATAGATTTTCAAAACATTTGGCTCGTTTCCGCAATTTTCAATGCAGGTTTCTTTGTGCAGAGCTACGCTCATAAATCCCTTTTCACAGTACAGAGTTTCATTTTCATGAGCTTCCAGAATATCCTGAACGGCAGCATCAGATACCTGACGATAGGCAATCAGATTAAGATCTGTTGTTGGTGCAGATAAAATGGCATTGGACATGGTAGCTGCATAAATGGGGATTTTTGGAAAACTGGACGGTACAGTGTGATTCCGGAGATAGTCATTGATTTCGCGATAACGGTAGCCACAGTAAAGTTCAATCGGTTCTTCGATTAGTGCTAATGGGTGGCGAGAATCGTACCTAGTATATCTGGCATAAGTAAGGGAAAATACATTTTTATAAGTGTTAGCCCATGCAGAATAGCGACTCATGCCCCAATTTTCTGCATCATCAAAAGAGGCAAATTCATGGTATGATGTTTTATCAATGTGGCAAATAAATGGTTTCGTTGGTGGGGCGTTCCTCTTTTTGAATAAGCTCATTCGTTTTTTCCTTCCTTTCTTTCCTGGATAGAATCTAAAATAATGTTGGTGACAAGCTGCGAAAATGAGGTCTGCTTTTCAGCGGCAATGTTCTGCAGAGAAGCGTAAAGATCAGGATCCATGGTAATGGAAAACTGCTGTTTTTTGTGGGGCTTTGATGGTCGCCCTGGTTTTTTTGACTCGGTGTTTTTCGGCATTAGAAATTCTCCTATTTGGTTTTATAATGGTTTTATAATGGTATAAAACATGTATAATACCATTATTATAATGGTAAAAAAACATATATAAGGCGTATGATTAAACCTTATATATGTATTATGGTAAATCAGTTGCTACTTAGTTGTCTCTGACAATCATTACTCCGTAAGGTGGATCATAGTTTGGAGTTACACGATTCCAGTATATCGGGTCGTCTTTCTCGACGATGTGAAAAAGTGAAAATTGTGGGGCATCATACCACTTCTGCATGATTTCCAGTCCTTCCGGATCGGTTCTGCTAAGATCCGGTGTTGGAAGCTGCATATTATACAAGCGTCTAAAATCTGGATATACTGCAGCACAACGCTGATACACGGTATCCGTAAAATCAGCGGGATATTCAGACGTATATTTATAGTTACAAAAAAAGATAAAATGCGGAATATGATATTTTTCGCAATTTCTTGACTCTACAACTCCAGCATACAGGCAGTTATCTGGGCGGTCATAAACATCTGGGAGGATAATCCAGTCATCCGGAAAAGTCACATAACCATCTTTTAAAAATATTTTGTTTGTCTTAGGCGGAGCATCTGTTTTTTTGACTCCAAAATATGTGCTGAGTTTATGATACTGCTCTGCATAAGCTTCTCTTTCTTTCTGTTCCATACCAGTAAGTGTATCTGCAGCCACTTTTTCCTGCGTGTATCGTGTCTGGCAGTAAGTACCAATATCTTGACGCACAGTGGGTGACAACTGCAGGAAAACTTCGACCAATGTGTTAATGATATTACTATTGGAGCTTTTTTTTTCTTTTGCAGCCGTGATCATGGACTGATAGCAAGGGTCGTAAAAATCAATGGAGACCTTTTTTTTACCAAACATTTAGCTGACTCCTTTCAATGTGAGTGGTCTAATTATTATAGTTAGATAATTTTATCCTAGTAAACAAATTTGATAAAACAATAATAACACGATTTGTGTTATTGCGCAAGCCGATATTTTGTGTACCATTCCCATCCCCGGGCACGGCCCGTCTCCCTTGTCCGACTCCCAAGGGAGAAATCCTGCCATTTTGGCAGGATAAGATGAAAAACTTAATCACCCCTTGCCAGTCGCTCCCCTCAAAGGGGAGCCCGTTTTTCTCCGGTCAACGCTTTCTCTCCATCCCCTCCCTTCCATATGCTTTTCGTCTATCGCTTATCGGTTTTTCTTCGTGCATCATACCATATAAAAGCTGCCTTACAAGGGTAAAATGAACGGTCTTCGCCCGCCCTTGCAAGGCAGCTTTTATATGGCAAAAAACGATGACTGCGAAAACCCGATAGATAAGCGACAGACTCAGAAAGCATATGAAAGAAAGGAGATGGTAGGTAGATGAAACCTCTGACCTACGAAAAAAAAGGGCGATCCCCTCCAGAAAAAGCTCAAGATCTTGAAAGCATATATGGGCTTTGGCGAGCCTGAGCATTTGGTTAAAAACAATATTTAATTAAAGGAGATATTACCATGACGAGAACAGATATCATTAAAGAATTGGAAAGAAGAGGATACAAGGCAGAGTGCAGAAATAGTATCAAAAATGGGATTATTTTTGAAGGAATTGTAATTGGGAAAGCACAGATTGCACCAATCATTTATACAAAAAATCTGATTGAGGATGCAGAAAAAAGCGGAAAGAGCGTTTATAAAGTTGCTACAGAGATTATTGAAATTTGTGAACAGAATGGGGATAAAGAAATTTCGCTGGAATTATTGACATCAAGAGAGTTCTTTTTGAAACATGTAAACGTTGGAATCCAGAGAAAATCGAATGAGGATATTGAAAAACAGAACTGTGAATTTGATTTGGATGAACTGGAAAGCTATTTGTTTATCAAATACAAATATGCTAATAGTGATGGTGCCGGATGTATGAAGATAAATGATTATTTTTTGAAACAGGTAGGAGTTAGTCGTCTGGAAGCATGGGAGACAGCAAAGCGGAATGTCTGCAAGGATACCGTAATAAAAAGTTTTGATCAGATTATGGCGGAAGCGTTTGGGATGCCGTATGATCCGGACGCAGAGCCGAGCGTTCCACTGTATGTTATTACTAATTCAGATTGTATAAAGGGAGCAAGTACAATTTTAAATAGAGAGAAATTAAAAGAATTTGGAAAGAAGCATGATACCGATAAGATTCTTGTTCTTCCGTCTTCCATCAATGAAATGCTGATTGTACCGTATCAGGATTGGATGGATTTGGATTCTATGAAATGTTTGGTGCAGGAAGTGAATGTAACGGAAGTTTTACCGGAAGAACGGTTAATAGATAAAGCCTATATTATGGAACTGTAAAAAATAGCATAAGGATCGGAGGGCTAAAAAGCCCTCCGAAAATAGAGGAAAATGTGATGGACGTATATAGCATAGTTACGGATCGGATTATAAAGCAGTTGGAACAGGGATATATACCATGGAAAAAGCCGTGGGTTAATTGCATGGATGGGACATTTAATCGGATTAGTCGGAAACCGTATTCGCTGATGAATCAGCTTTTATTGAGCCATGATGGAGAATATGCAACCTATAAGCAGTGGGAGCAAATAGGCGGAACGGTAAAAAAAGGAGAAAAGGCGGAAATAGTCGTTTTTTGGAAAATGCAGGAAGTGGCAGAAAAAACAGAAATAGGTGAAATACAGGTACGAAATATACCGCTTTTACGTTATTATAATGTATTCCATATTTCACAGGTTGATAATGTGTTACCATTACAGGAAGAAAAGCGATTCGATACGAAACCTATTGAAGAAGTTGAAAAAGTTTTCAAGGGGTACGCAGAGCGAGAACATATAAAGTTAAATATAGGGGATGGGAACAGGGCATTTTACAGACTGTTTGATGATAGTATCACGCTTCCGAGCCTGTCACAATTTGAAAAAGCAGAAGAATTTTATAGTACGGCTTTTCACGAGTGCGGACATTCGACCATGACAAAGGAGCGATGCGACCGTGTAGCGGAAAATAAAGGGGTTCATTTTGGAAATGAGGACTATTCAAAAGAGGAGCTTGTGGCGGAAATTACAAGTTCCGCAATCATTCATAGCTTAGGATTAGAAACAGAAGATACATTTGAAAATAATTGTGCATACATTCAAAACTGGCTGTCTGTTTTGAAAAATGACAAGAAATTCATTGTATCAGCGACCGGAAAGGCAGAGAAAGCGGCCAAGTATATTTTAAATATTTAAAATTGCAGTGCGGAAAGGGTATTAGAAAAGTGATACCTTTTCCGCCATTTTTGGCTGGGGGACCCGAACCAGACCTTCCCCCAGACCCCCTTCCCGTTGCTGGCTAAGTTAATGGTGAAAGTTCCAGCAACGAGAAGGGTATTGATATTGATTTATAAATATGTTATTATATTATATAACATATTATAGAAAGGGTGTGGAGAATGAAAAGTCCGGAAAAATATCCAAAACTGTACACGTTTGAGGAGTTACCGCAAGATCTGAGATGGGATGCCTGTATTGCTGCTCTGCAGGATGATTTTACCGTATCATTTAGGGATGTATGTAGGATCCTAAAGTGCAATCGTGCCTGGGTATCAAGGTATATCCGACCAAACTGTCTTCATATTTACCTTAGTTCCGGTGCAGGGAAATCTCAAAATTATCTGCAGCTTGCTGCAGCAAGACTTGGGCGTGAAATGCGGGATAGCATCTGGTTTAAAACGGAAGAATTTGAAAATCTGATTAAAGAAAACATAGCATCCTGCACACGGCAAACGATAGTAATTCCGATAGAATGGCTTATTAAAAAAGATAAAATTGAGGAATTTCGTGTTGCGTACAAGAAGATAATGGAGGAAATCAAGGATGCAAAGAATCCGCTTATACTTACCAGATTGCTTGAGCAAAAAAAGGCTCTTGTAAAATCATATCGCAATGAAATAGGTTGCGTTGTATATGCTAATCTGCCAAATAAATACAAAAGGACTGCGACTGCAGCAACGGAAATCAGCGTACCGGAATTTGATTTGGAGGATTTAGTTGCCGTCCACGATTTAAAGAGTTACGGCGACACAGATGAAGAAATATATCGTAGCTTGTTTTCAGCAGGTGCCTGTCGAGTGGAGATTAAAATACCGGATCTGGATGGCTGTATCTCAAAAAAAATATACTATCTATATTGTAAAGATGGGATAGATTTAAAAGAAACGGTAGAAGCAATTCCGATTGCGTATGAGGATTATGTGAGATTTTTTTAGGATAAATGGAAGAACAGAATTTTTTAAATTTCAAATATGTTAGCGTATAATATAACATATTTGAAACATCCAATAAAATAACCAGGAACCATCATAATTATGGATAGTCCCTGGCTATTTTAGGCTAATCGTAATTAACGGCAGGTTTGTGAGAGGGTTTCTCTAGTGCAATACATTCTACCCAAGCTTATGATTGAGTTTTCTGATCAGAATGTTTTTCAGCCGAAAGCTCTTTGATACGTGCTTCAAGCATTTCAATCTTTCCGGATAATTTTGCTGTTTCTAACTCTGCAGTCTGTAATTTGTCCTGCATTTCACGTTCTTTTTCTGTAACTGCTCGTTCCAATGCTATGGCTGCATCTTTCTGCAGATCTTTTATCTCTGCAGCATGATCCTTTTGCATCTGGTCGATTTTTCTCTGCAGATCGGAGATGTTCTCTCTCGCTTCTTTTTCGGATGTTTTTAGATCATCGTACCCTGTCAATTTTGCATCCGCCTCCGCTAAACGTGTGGTGAGCATTGCATTGATTTTTTCTTTTTCAGTTGCTAAAGAAGCTGCAGTGTCAGCCTGCTTCTGAATGCTATCCATTTCTTTGGCTGCTTTCTCTGCCATCTGCAGTGCATCCTCTTTTTCAGCGATAGCTGCCTGGATCCGATCCTCATAGGATGATTTTAAGTCCGCTTTTTCTACCTGCAGCTGAGCGATTTTCTGATCTTTTTCAGCTAAAAGTCTTTCACGACTGCTGGAAACAGATTCAAACATTTTACGGATGTCTCCCAGGGCAGCATCTAGGCCTTTGGTATCAACCCCATTGTTCTGCATTACAACGTCATCCATGCTCTTTTCTACAAGGGCAAAGATCCGGTTTAGAGTCTCACCTTTTTTTTCGTCAGTTCCTTCTGCCATTTTGGCAATTAAGGCATTGCCACGATTTATAATTTCATCTGAACAGTTAATTGCAAAGTTTGCCATATCTGATCCTCCTTTTTTGTAAGAGCTGCGTTGCTTTATTAAATACATTATAGCATATATAATGACACCATGCAATATATATTAATTATAAATTAATCAGATTAATTATTAATTAACAAAAAAGAAAAACCAAACACATATTGATTAATTAATAGTTAATGCAATTAACATATAATTAATTTGACGAAAAAGTCGGGGCATAAGAAAAGCCGGTCAACATCTTAAAAATGTGAACGGCTTTTTTTGACTTTATTAAATAATGAACACATGTTTTTGAATGGCTGCTTCAACTGTTTGTGATGACCGCTTGATATATCGCTGAGTCGTAACGGTGGAGCTGTGCTGCAGCAATTCTCTCACAAGCTCAATGTCGTGACCATTCGACTCGTATACATCGGATGCAAAGAATTTACGAAATGAATGGGTTCCGACATTTTCGTAGCCTAGATAATCAACGACTTTCTGTAGGTGCTTTTGGACGGCACGTGTTGTGATAGGAAAGATGATATCGGCTTTTTTTATGTTGTTCTCACTGCAGTACATGTAAATGTATTGATAAACTGCCAGCGGTACAATAAATGTCCTTTTTTTCTTCGTTTTCTTTTCCGCGATGTTGATCCGGTAATTTGCTCCATCCTTTAGAAAGTCTGACAAATGAAGCTGCAGTATGTCATCGATCCGCAATCCCAAATTGGCTTCCAATACAAGGCAAGCTGCAATCCGATTGTTTGGGCGAAAGCCGGATCCGCCAGAACGCATAGTGTCTATTATTTCGCGAAACTGCTCCTGCGTCAGTGCAACAGTCGTTTTATTTGGCATAAGTTCGTTATTTCTCCTTAAAAAGTTCGTATATTGCATATTATATAACTGAAACGACGTAAAATCAACAAAAAATAGTTCGTATAATAACTAAAATACGAACTGTTTAAAAAATCCATAAAAAAACAGGCTATCTCCGGAGAGATAGACCTGTTTTCTTTTCAAGTTGACCCTTTGGCTTTATTGAAGCGGAATCCCGTGATGAAGGATAAAAGCCCAGTTACTTTTTTGATACAGAAAACGCACGATGATTACTAACTGTTTATTTTCATCTATAGTATAAAATGCCAGATAGTTATTGACTTTTATGAAACGGATTCCCCAACTGGATAAGACCGGATCATCTACGAGCCGGTATCTCTGAGGCATTTCAGCTAAAGAAGAAATTTGTTCATCTGCAGTATCCAGTAAGTGGTCTGCAGCATCCAGATTTTTGAGGGAAAATTCTATATAGTCGGCTGCTTTCAGAAGATCTCTCTCTGCTGTTGCAGTGATGTGGATTGTATAACTCATCTACGACGTCCTTTCCGGATCTCTGATAATGCGTCTGAAAACGGTCGTGTATTTCCGAATTTAATATCATCCATTCCTTCATTAATCTGATCGTATAACTCAAAGCGGCTTGTTAGTGCTTCGTAGGCTTCAATGCTCATCACGGCAAGGTCACCTTTTCCGTTTTTAGTGATAAAAACTGGCTCAGTGTAAGTGTGGCAATGAGTTGAAATCTCATTGTAATTGTTTCTTAGATCAGCACTGGATTTGATTGTTGGCATAAAAACACCCCCTTATATGATAACAAAATTATACCAAAATTTCTTTATATAATCAATATTAAGATTCAAATAAATTTCCATGATCGTGAAGTACAAGTTAAAAATCTCACTGTAACATTGTAAGAATCTTCATACCATCCAACCCGTACAACCTTTTCTGCTGTATCAGCAGCTGACGCAGGAAATGAGAACGATAGCAAGAGTCCCAAAAAACATAACATAAAACAACATCGTCGATCTTTTCATCGTTTTCATCCCTTCCCCCATAAAACAAAATTGTAAATCTTGTTGACAAACAGTCCGTAATGATTATACTGCTTGATATGTTATCGCAACACTAAGAAAGTGCTTGATGGATATTCTCACACAAGCACTTTCCTATTACCAGCCCCATAAGGATCTGAAAATCAATCAGTCTTCTTTTTTCTTAAAAATCAGCATAGCAAACAAAAGCAGTGCGCTGGAGAAAAATACAAGTGCAGACTTGTTTGCTTCCTGCCCTGTTTTTGGCAATGCACTATTGGCTTCGGAAGTAAAATCTTCATGTTGAATATCTTCTGGAATCGGCTGTATATCTTCTTTTACCGGTTCAACTGGAGTTGTTTCAACAACTTGTGCAGTTCTTGTACTGCTTCCGGATTCTCCTGAACTGCCAGAGCCACTTGAACCAGAACTTCCTGATCCATGATTTGAATTTCCAGGATTTGTTCCTCCATTATCCGGTTTTTCCGGTTCTGCAGGTGTTCCAGGAGTATAGGTGTTCAATATCTGGAACCCATCTGTCTGATTTCCAGATACCGTTGGCGTATAATCTGCAGGAACAACTTCTGATACAGAATAAGAATATCCTTTCGGAAGATCCTCAAACTGATATTCCCAGTTGTTTGCCGCATTTAAAACAGCTCTGTCAATCACATGTCCCTCATTTATCAGGCGAATCGTGACCGAATCCGGCGTTCCGGAAGCCGGGGCATTGTTCCAGACTTTTTTGACCGATATATCAATCGTATCATCTTCTCCTACAATAATACCTCCGTTTGCACCGATGCCTCCGCCATATTTTGCTGTATTTCCCTCTATAAAGAGCTTTGCTTCATTCTCTGCCAGATCCTGCGCATCCGCAGACATTATCGTTTTTAAAGCCTGGCTTGTGTGAATATCTACAAGATTTTCTGGGTCCAATGGCGTTATCTGTTGGTCATTTTCATCATATCGCTTATCATGTTCCGTAACTATTGGCCAGGATGCATTAACAGCATTGAATATTCCGCCGTCTTGATACCAATCAACAGCCCCACCGCCAAGCATGCGGCTCGACAATGTCGCAGTATAATTATCATCCGATTCACCGAAAACGCAGAATACCAGATCATCACCAGCAGCTTTCTCTATTGATGCATCAGCATTATTTTCAAAAATACCAATTCCATCTTTGATATTGAGCGTTGCTGTACCTGTCACGCAGAACCATAAGCCACCGCCTTGCTGCGCAGTATTGTTTGTAACAACTGCATTATATAAATGCGTGGAACTGTAGCCGTTATTAAGCCGTCCCTCGGAATAAATGCCGCCACCTGAAACACCGGCCTTATTATCCGTGATTTTTCCTCCACGGAGAACCGTTCCGTTGGAAAAGCTATAAATGCCAGCACCATTTGAAGCTCTATTTTTAGAAATGGTTCCATCATCCATCAAGAACTTCGTTCCGTATTCGGTTGTTCCGTTCTGAACTCCATCATCAATGACACAGACTCCGCCTCCTTTTCTGGATTTGTTGTCTGTGATTTTTCCTCCAGTCATGTGAAATGATGCGTTGTTTTCTACAAGTACCGTACCTCCTGCAGCATAGGCCGTATCATCCTGTGAAATACCATTATTATGTGTAAGCAGGGCGTCTCCTGATAAAACGAACGATGCCTTCTGATCGAACGTATCACTATAAATAGCCACAGCTGTACCACGATGACCAGTATTCTTTTGAATCGTTCCTCCTGTCATAAGTCCATCACTTTTTCCACAAAGGAAAATCCCTCCTGTGGAGTGATAAAAATCCGCATCGGATGCATTGTTGTTTTGAATCACGCCTCCTGTCATTTCAATAGAAGAACCATCCTCAATAAGAACCGTTGCGCTGTTTTGTGCGCCATTTTTGATTTTATTATCTGCGATCTGTCCACCGGAAATAATAAGCTTTGCATGTTCCCCGCTGCTTTCTATAACACCTGTGCGGTCATTCGTAATCTGTGCATCCGTCACAGTCGTATTTCCTGCAATTTCCAAAATGCCATGGTTTTTAATAATACTGCCGTCATTGTAGCGACCAGACAAAATCAAATTACCATCAAACACAACTTCTGCTCCAGATTCAACTTCAAATAAAACATCTGGCACTGTTCCTGATTTTGTTGCAGCAATGGTATAGGCATCTTCCGATGTAATCGTAACCTTACTTCCGGATGGAATTGTAACTTTATGATCCAATTTAATATTTTTCTTAATTTCTATACAGCCACCAGTTGCGTCACTGTCATTAATTGCAGCCTGAAGTGTTGGTGCTCCTTCTTCATTTGAGATTGTGGATCCTATAGAATCAGGAATAGAACTTTTCGTATACGTTACAGCCAGATCATCTGAAAAGCCAACATTTGACAGATTAATATCATCGGAACTCATTCTGACAGTAACGGATTTTAAAGTTCCTATATCCTCAAAAGCATTGCTTCCAATTTCGCTTAATCCACTTCCTAATACGAGCGTTTCAATCGTTGTATGTTGAAAAGCATTATTTTCAATATTGGTCACACTATCTGGTATAACGATTGTTCCAGTTAAGGAATCTGCATGCCAGAATGCATATGTACCTATTGATTTTAACGTTTCGGGAAATGTAATCGTAGAAAGTTCCGTATATAAAAAAGCCCAATCACCAATACTTTCCAGACTATCACTTAAAATTACTGATTTAATGGAGCTATAAGAAAACGCTTGATATGGAACTTCTGATAAAGCAGACAGATCAATATCTGCTGTTAGGTCATAGCATTCATAAAACGCCATGGTTCCCATAGAGGAGACCTGTCCTAAATCTGGAATTTGCTGTAAGCGTTTATCTTCGTAGAAGGCCTGCTGTCCGATTTTTGTAATTGTGCCTTCTGCTGTTACTTTTTCCAAAGAAGTACATCCATCAAACATTTCACGCGGAATGCTGTTAACCGATTCCGGTAAATTCATGGAAATTAAAGAAGTACAATTTTCAAAAAGTTCATTCGCATCACTGATGTCAATTCCATCCGGCAAAACAACATCCGTAAGGTTTTTAGCTGAAGCAAAGGTACCGTATTCTGATATCTTTTTTAAACTTTCCGGAAGCTGAATGGTTTTTAGTTCACTACAGTTTGTAACCATAGTTCCACTTGCGATTTCTTCCACCCCTTCGGAAAATGTAATTTTTGTTAATGAATCCATTGCCTGAAAATTACCAGTAAACTTTGTAATCGACCCTGGTATGACGATTTCTGTCAGATTTGGAAATTTAAGGAATGAACTGTCACACACCGTAACGCTGTCAGGTATCTCTACTGATGTGATATGATCACATTTGCTGCTCCATGGATATACAGTTCCCCAGGAAAGAGACGTAATCGTATAATCATTTCCATCTTCCTCGTAAGACACCGTTTCTGGAAGAATCAGGTCTGTATCCTGATCTGGATCTGCGATATCTGTTATTTCTGCCGTCTGTGTATCCTGATCAAAATCGAATGTATAAGTAATACCATCTATTTCAATCTTGACATCTTCATAGTTCATTTGTTTGGCTGAAACAAGCTGTTCTGTCAAAAGAGCTGAATTTGTTGTAGCACCTGCGGCATTCCCAGTTTTATTCGCTACAGAATTCTGGTTTTCACTTTCGGCTGGCTGACTAAAATCAGGGTCAATGTTTTCTGTTTCATCTGCTCTACCAAACGCAGAATCCTTTTCATCTTCTTCCGGCTGGCTGAAATCTGGATCGATATTTTCGTCTTCATCCAATCTTCCATAGTCTGCATCTGCCTGATCAGAGTCTTCCTCAGAAGAATCATTTATCGAATCTTTCTTCGATTCTTCTGATTGATCACCATCCGATCCATTCCGATCCGGCTTTTCATCTTTTCCAGAAGATAAATTGGCTTTGTCTTCATCTTCCTGCAGATCTTCTGTTTTTCCATCTTCAGACGGTTCTATTTCATCACCACGGTCTGATCCATCGTTCTCGTTTTTATCTTTTGAGTCTGCATTTTTTTCTGATGAA
>OGYH01001267.1_pt1 | contig 24259 bp, 17 predicted proteins | sample 1576511 | NCBI WGS metagenome assembly OGYH01 (sample SAMEA3541522, study PRJEB24748) | human gut metagenome | biome: human gut; feature: human-associated habitat; material: faeces | place: China | collected 2012
AGAGCACCTGACTCTTAATCAGGGTGTCCAGGGTTCGAACCCCTGATCGCGCACTGACAATCACTGTTTTTACAGACATTGGAGCTGTGGGGACGGTGATTTTTTGTGCGCTGGAAAGCCTTGATTTACAAGGGTTTCATGGCTTTTTGATATGTTACGGCAAGTAATTGTAAGTGGTTCTCTTATCCGCATGTCCTGCTGCCTGTCTTACAGTGTTGATGTTGACTCCGTTTGATAACAAGTTAGACACAAATGTTTTACGAGCCTTGTGAGAGCTCTTCTGAATTATTCCAAACTTTTTACAATATTTCGTGTATAGTGTTGAGATACAACGTTCTGTCAGTGGTTTATCATTGATGGAAAAGATAATAGATGTTATAAATTAGCTGGTATTCTTGGCGAGAGCTGGTCCGAAAAAACTTTAGAACAATTTATAAGGAAGGAATCATTATAGGTAGATAAAGACCGAAGTAGAGAAAAGTGATGTCTCGAGATTAAAATAAAAAGAAGGGGAGAGGTTCAGAGTCGAAGAAATTAATATCTTATATTTTTAACCATTGGTTTTTGGATTACCAGATACCATACGATGGTTGCATAGGGGAATTTACATGGTGTGAGAAATTAAAGCGTGAAATTCCTGAAAACTGGGAGTTGGTAAGGTTGGAAGATGTTACAAAACATCTGACTGACGGAGAACATGGCTCTGTTTCTGAGGACTCTAAAGGACAATATTGGCTATATGGAGCGAGTAATATTAGAGATGGCCAGGTGGTCCCATCTCCATCGGATAAACGGATTGATTATGAGGCATACCAGAGAATCCACAAACGAACTGGTACCTCAAAGGGGATGATATACTCCTAACGACTGCTGGAACTATAGGAAATATTGCCTATCTTCAGGAAGATCTTGATTCGATCGAATTTTTACGGAGCGTTACGACGATCCGCCCAGATCCTGACAGAATAACAGCAGAATATTTATATCAATATTTACTTGCAGCTACTCCGCAGATCCATGCATTAAAAAAAGGCAGCGGACAAAATAGCATTGCTTTAAGTGATCTTCGTAAGATGCCAATTTTACTGCCACCACTTGAAGCGCAAAAGTTGTATTCTGATAAGGCAGTTCCGTTTTATCATAGAATTGAAATCGTTAGACGAGAAAATCAAGAGTTACAGAAGATGTATCATTTGTTGATAGACATATTAATTTTTGACTGAAATTGAAAATATTAATATAAATATTAAAGAAATATTATATACGGTTGATTTTTTTTCTGTTAAATTGATTATACTATGTAGATATGAAGCGTAAAGTAGCGGAACATTTATAAAGAGAAGGAATCAGTATGAATCAGTAACAATCACTGTTTTTACAGACATAGGAGCTGTAGGGACGGTGATTTTTGTGCATAAAAAAGAGAGAATCTTTATTATCCGAAGTATAAAGAAAGTAGAAGAAAATTATCACTCTTTTGCATTATACGTAAGAAAAGAAGGGCGTATAATAAAATATTATAAAATGATAGATTTTAAGTAGTTTTAAGAGGACAAGGTACACTTTTGTGATAAAAAAGGAATCCTTGGCAGTAGAGTAGTTGTTGAGGGGAAATCAATTATGCAACAGAAAGTGTTTCATCCTGCACAAACGGAAGCACCGTGCTTAGAACCGCTTTATATTATCTTGAAAGTGGATTTGCAGCATAAGAAGTATGACTGTGTCTATTCACAGGACCATGCAATTTATGAAGAAGTGGAAAAAACAAGATCGTATGATACATTTATCAACCGATATGTAACAAAATATGTTTATGAACCGGATCAAAGAAAGGTGAAGCAGTTTTTATCTAGTGAGAGCCTAAGAGAAAAAATGCCTGGCAGATGCATGGAAAGGCAACTTTTTTATCGCAGAATAGATGCTCATCCGTTTCATCCGTATGTTTGGGTGAAAGCAATCAAACATATCGATGAGAGGGAACATACCGTAATGATCACCTTACATCAGGAACAGAGTGTTTATCCAAGTGTCTTAAAAATGAAGCAGGAATTAGATAAAAAAGAGGAAACGATCACCAGACAGTTCTGGGATACGATTTCTTTATTAAGTACTGTTTTAGAACATAATCAGTTGAAAGAAGCAGACTATCAGGATCAGATTGGGTATTATACCAAGCAGATCTATTGCCAGTTACAGCAAGAATATCCGGAATATGGAATCACGGAGGAAGAGATTAATGTGATCGCCCAACTGGCTCCGATTCATGATATTGGAAAGATCCGTGTTCCAATAGAAATCTTAAATAAAGAAGGGAAACTTACAGAGGAAGAGTGGAGCATTATCAGAGAACATCCGCTTGTTGGTGCGGAAATGACAAAATGGTTCCCGAAGGGAAAGAAAACGGAAAAGCTGAATCAGTATAGTTATGAGATCTGCAGACATCACCATGAACGCTATGACGGATCCGGGTATCCGGATGGATTAAAGGGGGAGGAAATCCCGCTTTGTGCACAGGTGGTCGGACTTGCAGATGCCTATGATGCCCTGGTTAGTGTACGTCCTTATAAGAGAAAGATCACATCAAAAGAAGCAGTAGATATGATTTTAGACGGAGCATGCGGGGCGTTTTCAAAACAACTACTTCAATGTTTTCAAAAAGTGTCAATGAAACGAGACTGGATAGAAAAAGCAGATTGAAATCAAAAGAATAGTTCAGGCGTGGAACAAAATGATAAAGTAGTGTGAAAAGATTTATAAGTTTGATGTATTGAAAGAACAAAAGAAGAGGGTATAATTATACTTAAACTAGAACGTTGAAAGTTCGAGTTTAGAGGTGGAAGCGTAACATGAAGAAAAGAAATGACAGACAAAAAAGTGATACAAATACCGTACAGGAGACAACTTTAGCACAAGATCTCGTACAGTTATTGTTAAAGATCGTGCTTCTTCTTCTGGTTGTATTTCTCATTTTTACTTTTCTTTATGGGATCGTAAGAATTAATGATATCTCTATGAAACCATCCATTAAGGACGGAGATCTGGTGGTATATTACCGGCTGGATCACAGATTTATATCCGGAGATGTTGCTGTTTTCGAAAAGGATGATAAAACAACGACCGGACGTGTTGTAGCTGTTGCCGGTGATACCGTTGACATTACAAAAGACGGACTTAAGATCAACGGCGCAGAGCAGATCTCACAGGATATCTATTTTGATACAACCCGGTTTAAAAACGGAGTCGATTTCCCACTTACGGTGAAAGAAGGTCAGGTCTTTGTACTTGGAGACAACAGACCAAAGGCCAGTGACAGCCGAATTTATGGATGCATTAATCTAAAAGACATCCGGGGAAAAGTCATCGCGATTATTCGGAGCAGGGGAATTTAAGTTCCACATCCGTTAATCAAATATAAAAGTATAAAAATTTCACAAGGGAGGAAGAAATCATGAGCATGAAAAAATTATCTAAAAAGATGCTCGCTGTTGTCGCAGCAGGCGCTATGACAATGGGACTGGCAATGCCAACATTTGCAGCTGATCCATTACCAACACAAGACACCAAAAATAATGCAAAGGAAGCTTACATCAAAAAGACTTACAACACAGAAGTTAAAAAAGAGATGACATTTACCTTTGTTGCTACACAGGTTAAGGAAGCTACAAGAGACGATTTGGTAAAGGAAGACCTTACCTGTACAATTCCAAGTATTAAGTTTGAAACAACAGATGTTGCTAGTGAAGCAGGAACTTATACAAAACTTAGTGATAAGATTATTTTTGGAAAACCTACAGAGGCAGGAAAGTATGAATATACTGTAAAAGAGGGTGCATCTTCTCCAGCTGTTACAAATAGCGAACATGAAAAGCTGATCATGTCACAGGCTGAATACAAGATGGATGTTTACGTTGTTGAGAAAACTGGCGGAGCACTTGAAATTGACAAGATTCTTGTAACTAAAACAAAGAATGACCAAGGTCAACCAGATGCTGAAACAGGTAAAGTAGATATTGGCGGTAATGTAGGCAGCAATGGTTTCAACTTTACCAATACATATGCGCAGGAAGCTGGTACAGGAAAACCAGATCCAGATCCTAATAAACCTATTGTACCAGGTACAGATTACAATGAGTATGGTTCCTTAAATGTAGCTAAGAAAGTTATTCTGAATACAACAGATGCTACTGCATCAATTCCAACAGAAAAATTTGATTTTACTGTAAAATTTGATTTCCCAGAAGGAACAGACAAAGATACACTTGGTGGAGTAAAAGACAAGGATGGAAAAGGAGTTACAATTACGAACGGAGAAACTAAATTCCAGCTTGCACATGATGAGAACATGAAGTTTACAGGTCTTCCGGTTGGAACAACGATCACTGTAACTGAGGCAGCAAAAGCGAACTACAAGGCAAGCGCTAAAGTTACCCTTAATGGTGTTGAGCAGACAGCAGTTGCAGCATCAAAGTACAATGCAGCTCTTACAGAAGTAGATCAGCAGAAACTTGGACAGAACAAAAATACTGTTGATGTAACCAACAGATTCAACAACGTACCAACAACTGGTATTATCATGAACACACTTCCATACGTTCTGATGATCGCTCTTTGCGGCGCAGCACTCTTTGGATTTGTTGCTTTCAAACGCAGAAGATAATTAAAAAAAATTAAATGGATTTAAAAGGGGATGCTGTGCGGCAGGGCACTGTCGCATCCCCTTTCTTAGCAAGAAGGGAAGATAAGGACAAGTAGATATGAAAAGATTAGCAAAGAGCATAGTAAGCGGGATCGATCATATGGTAAATTTTATCGCACTTATGCTGATCCTTTTGCTGATGTTTTTGTCCTGTTATATGTTATGGGATTCCAATCAGGTGTTTGAGGCAGCGGATGCAAAGAACTACGAAGCCTATATGCCAAGCGAAAACCATACGAAATCATTTGAAGAATTACAGAAGATCAATCCAGATGTTTTTGGCTGGATCCGGATCAACGATACAAATGTCAATTATCCTTTGCTTCAGGCAGAGGATGATGATACGTATATGAATACGGATGCGGAAGGAAATTATTCCTTAAGTGGTTCCATTTTTTTACATTGTGCCAATGCACCGGATTTTTCAGATTTTAACAATCTGATCTATGGACACCACATGGAAAAGCATAAAATGTTTGGAGATGTGGGACTTTTTACAGAGAAGAAGTATTTTGATGAACACCCTTATGGGAATCTGTTTTTTGATGGGAAAGATCATGGAATCGAATTTTATGCATTGCTTCAGGCAGATGCTTATAATGAGCGACTCTTTAGTGTTTGCCCGGAAACATCGGAAGCAAAACAGGAGTATCTGCAGGAAATCTTGGACAATGCTTTATATAAACGAAATCTTAACGTTACAGAAGAAGACCATTTGGTTTTACTGATTACATGTACTTCAGAAATGACAAATGGAAGAAATATATTGGTAGGAAGACTTACGGAGCAGGTTTATCCTGAGAAAGAGAAACCGAAAAATGTAGGAACCGGGATCGATCAGATCCGAAAACTGGTCATATCCGTTCCGGTTCTTTTCTGGCTCATACTACTTCTTCTTATCCTATTAATACTTGACCAAATACTAAGAAAGAAGGGAAAGAAAAACGATGAACATCCTTGATTTAAAGAAAATAAATATCATAGTGCTTAGCCTGCTTCTTTTCCTGAGTATGCAGATACCGGTGTTTGCATCTGAAAATGCAGCCGAAGTAAAAATTCCTGTCGTACAGGTTGTTGAAAATGAAGCAAAAGAACAGGCAGAAGAATTTTCCTACGTTCTTACAACCAATCAAAGTGAAGCTCCGATGCCAAAAGGAAGTAAGGAGAATCAGTATTGTTGGAGCATGAAGAAAAAGGAAACGGTTGAGATTAGTATTCCAGTAACAACAAGGGGGATTTACCACTATCAGATCTATCAGACAACAGAACCAAAGGAAGCTTACGCATGTGATCAAAGTCGTTATGATGTGAGTGTGGAAGCATTTTATAATGAAGCGGATCAGTTTAAAACGGTGACTGTTGTAAAAAATCAAAAGGGTGAAAAAATCGATCAGATCACTTTTTTGAATCGCTTGAACAAAACCAATCCATCAAATCAGACAGCAAAATCTGATTCAAAAAAGAAAGTAAAGACAGGTGATAACGGAACAATCTGGGGATATGTTTTATTACTTGTCAGTTCTATGATGTGTTTTGTTATTTTATTTTACCAAAATCAGAAAAGAAGGAAGGGAGAGATTCAAGATGAAGCAGAATAGATGGAACAAATACTTGAAGATTATATGCAGCTGGCTTTTGATCCTATCTATGTGTTTCTTATCTCTGGATACAGCAATAGTATCTGCCGAGAACCGTTCTCCTGTAAATACGGAAAGTGAAATGACAGGTTCGCAAGATGAAGAAAGTACACCAGTGGAAAATGAATCATCCATGGAATCAGATCCTGAGAGTGCTTCAGAACCAAACGAGAATAAGTCTACGGAGGAATCTTCCACAGATAATACAGTGTCTGATGTACCGGAAGAGATATCCGTGCAGAGCTTAGAGGAAGCCGTACAGGAAATCGATGCAAAGGGAGAAGCATCTTCCACCAACAGGGTAGAGTACGTGGATGCAAAGGGAACTCCAATTAACGGTGCACCTGCTACAATCGCTTATGGAAATATTTCTGAACATAAGGCTCTTTCGATAGATGGCAGACATTTTGATTTCCTTAGTGCGAAAGTAAATGGAAAAGACTGTGTGTACATCGGAGAATATAACGGAGTGCTTTATTATAGTACCGATGGTGTGATTGCAATCAAGATGGAAGACGGACAAAAGGTAACAATGACTTATCAGGAGTATTATCTTGTTACGATTAAAGAAGAACTTCCAACAAACTGTAAACCGGGTACCATATGCACGAAAAAAGGAAGTGAAGATGTTCCGGTTGAAACGAACAAACAGATTCATGTCAATGCCGGGGAAGACTGGGTAGTGTCTGTAACACCTGGTGCACCAAACAATAAGAAAAGATATAAGATTACATCTGTTACATCTCAAAATGGTGCAAACATAACAAAAAATGCAGGTGATGATTATGGAGCAACTTATGCCATTCGTTTTCAAAAGGATGATACCATTACGGTTACTTATGATGCAGAAGGAGTCTATCGTATAACGATTAACACCGTAGACAATAATGGATTTGAATATATCAATATTGCGCATAGTGAAAAGAATGAATGGAAGTATTTACCAGAACAACATAAACTTGTATGGACATATACGGAAGATCAAGTGAAGTACGATGGATCTATTGATCTTCCAAAATTCCATATAAAAAGAGGATATAGATTGGTTCATATGGTATTAAATGGAGAAACGGTAGCAGCTGCAGATAGTAACAAAGAAGTTCCGGATGGTGTGGGATCGGATCGTGGTGTAAAAGGACATGCAGGTAAACTTATTGTGAATGCCCAAATAACTAATGAATATACTAAAAATAGAGGTGACGAAACAGGGTGTAGCTTTGAATACAGTTTCAATGTGCAATGTACAGACGGAGGATGTAGAGACTTAGATTTTGATTTAGCTCCGTATCAAACAGGGCAGCAGGTTTTAACCGTACGTTTAAAAACAGACAACCGTCGAAGTGGTGAAGGTATCGATGTCGTCATGTGGGATCCTGATCAGAATAAGCTGGTTCCAATGAGAGACAATGATACGGTAAATATGGATCCTGTGGGAGATGGAATAGTAACTTTAAAGAAAAGACAAGTGAGAATCTTTTTTGCAAAGCCAAAACCAGGATATCGATTTGCAGGAGTGGGTGTAGACAGTGCACAGCCGTCAGGTGGAGTTAATACTGAGGGCGGAAAATCTAGAGCTGTTGTAGATAATCTAAATAATATGAATGCTACTTCTCTTGGAGAAATAGGAGAATTTCAAGTTTATGATGAAATTTGGGAAGCAGCTAAAAACGCAGCAAGTAGTGCAGGGTATGAAAAATTTTTGGCATTTGCAGGAGAGAAGACAACACATAATACCGATTGGGAATTGTATGCAGGCTATTTCATGTCTACGAAAGAAAGCATCTATGTACATTACAATTCTGGTGCCGGCGAAGGTGTGCTTCCGGCAGATGCAGTTGTGAATAATATTCCGTATAATGAGGAACTTGATATTAGAACAAACAAACCAATGCAGTCTTATGGAAAAAATCCAAACACCAATGAGGGGATAAGAGGTATGGGAAGCACCTTTCTAATAGGGGAGGAATGGCCAGAACCAACCTGTGAGGGATATGAATTCCTTGGCTGGAAGCTACGTCTGACTCCATGGTTTGGAGCTCCACAATATAGTGAAAAGTTATATCAACATAATGAAGTCTTTTGTATTTCTGAAGAGAATTATGAATTTGCCGCAAACCGTGACCTTCCAGTGTCTGTATGGGATAATGAGGTGGGTTATCAGATTGTTGCCCAGTGGAAGAAAGCAGATACAAAAACAGTTAGTGTGGAACATTATCTTAATCAACCAGATGGAAAAGAATATTTGGGAAAAACAACTGTTGGGTCGATTTTATTTTCAGAAGAGCAAGATACGTTTACTATATTTGGTAACCCAGAACCGGATGGAACATTCCCAGGATATGTGTTTGCTAAGGAAGACTCACGAAATCAAACAAAAGTGATAATCAAAAAAGATGAAATTAGCGATAATTATGTATTAAAAGTATATTATAAGCCAACCGTATTAACCGTTAGCAAGACAGTAAAAGGTTATACACTGGATGAAGATAAAGCTTTTACATTTACGATTCAAGCGCGGGCACCATCAGGGACAAACCCAAGTGCATCTATAATCCAAGATGGACAAATCTACATTAGGAAAGAAGGAAAGATAGAGAAACTTACTTTTACAAATAACAAAGCCACCTTTACATTGAAGGATAAAGAATCGGTAGATATTAGCTGTTTACCAATGGAATGGACTTATACTATAGAAGAAGAAAATCCGGGAAGTAATTACGAAACAACTTGCCAAAAAACCGGGGGATCAGTTGTTGATGGAAGAATGTTATCTTTCCAAATGGAACAGGAAAGCGAAAGCGTTTCATTTGTTAATGCATCGAAAGTTGCACCTCCAGTGACAGGAAAAACAGTACAAAATAACAGTTTTATATTATTACTAGTTCTTGTATTTGGAGTTGGAATTGTTAGTTTTGGATTTTTTGAAAGAATAAAAAGAAAACATAGATAAGTGAATAAGAAGGATTATATTTAATCATTTGTGGATAAAATATAATTCTTCTTATTTTATAAAAAATGAAAATCAAGATCATGGAGAGTGTGTTTTTCTTGCTTCCATTTGGTCTGCATGATAAGATGAAATAGCAAAAAACAAATCCTTTAATGAAAGAAAAAGGGGATTTTATGTGATCGAGAGGTAAGAAATGAAATGCAATTAAATATTACGACAGATTATGCAATTAGGATAGTTTATTACCTGGCTTTGCAGAAAGAAAATGTTACGGCATCAGAACTTGCATCTGTATTAAAAATACCTATAAGCTATATTTCGAAAATAACAAAAAAATTAAAAGCAGCGGGGATTGTTCAAGCATGTGAGGGGATAAAAGGCGGATATGCATTGGTGAAAAATCCTGAAATCATTTCTCTATTTGATATCGTATCTTCTATGGAAGTAACTATGAAGATCAACCGTTGTTTAGAGTCGGATGGCTTTTGTTCCAGAAATGCTACAGATTATTGTAATGTGCATAAAGCGTTGTTAAAGGTACAAAGGACTTATGAGGATGCATTAAAGAGTGTAAGTATTGCAGATCTTATATAGACAACAGATGAGGGAAACGTTGAAATAAATTGTTATGAGAAAGTGAAAGAGTGCAATTATGAGATATACAGTAAAAGACCTGCTTGAGTCAGGACAATTTCCGGAAATGAAATTAATTAGCGGTGAATCGGAACTCAACCGGGAAATAAAGGGTGCAAGACTTCTTGAAGTTGCAAATATGGAATGCTTTTTAAGCGGTGATGAAATTCTTTTCACAAGTTTAAAGGCATACGAAAATGTAGATCTACAGGAGTTTGTGAAACATTTAGAGGGACTTAAGAAAAAGCAAATTAGTGCGTTCATAGTAAAACGAGATCAGCAAACAGAGCTACAAAGAATTCGTTTTAATATTTTGCTACAATATGCAAAATCGCAACAAATCCCTGTTATCGAAATCCCAAAGACGTTGTATTACTGGGGAATTATCAAGCATATTTTAACTCATATTTACGATATGGAAACAGCAAAATTAACATATTTTAAGACAACGCATGACAGCTTGGAGGGGAGAGGGGGGGGTACTACTTATCTTGTAGACGAGAAAGGTTCTGTAGAGAAGATTTTTGCTTTGATTTATAGTATGCTTGAAAATCCGGTCGCTCTATATGATGAAGAGTATGAATGTCTCCATTCAAATGATCCAACCCTGTCGGAGTTTACAATGAAGGAAGATGCAGAAGTATTTGTGCCTAATATCATTACTAAATATCAATACTGGCATCAAAAAAGGGAGCAGTCAGAGTACATTCATAAAATTGATGTGTTTGGTTATAGAACCTTTTATCTCGTTGTTACGGAGCAGAACAAAAAAATGGAAACATTGGATTTTATTGCTCTTGAGAATATTGTTGTTGTCTTACGCCATATCATTATGAGAAGCTTGATGGAAAAAAATATTGCCAAGTACTATCACAAAGATATAGCATACCGATTACTGAATGGAACTCTCACAGAGTTAGAAAAAGAGGAAGCAGCAAAGATTTTAAAACTTGAGAAAACGGATGAGGTATGCGTTGTTATTTTTCGTGTTATCCCGAATAATGACGAAGGAAACTTTGCGGACAAACAAAGAAAAGAACTTGAGATTGCTGAAAAAATGTTTTTGCACCTACTGCAAAAAGATTATGTGATACATAATACGAATCAGATCATCTATATCTATAAGAAACATATAGGGGAAACCAAACAGGAATTTCGTAAGAAATTAGAAGTTTTGCAAAGTGAGGTACAAGAACAATTAGATCAGAAAGATGCGAAAATTGATTTTTTGGTTGGTATTGGAAAAAAAGTGATCGGATATCATGATATCAAGGAATCTTTTGTGGACGCAAAACGGGCTCTTGATTATATTAATGTGGTCCGAAAAGTTGTAGGCGATTCAAAGCGTTCCATTGTGGATTGCTCTAAATTAGGTTTTTTTCAAGTATTTGCTGAGATTAAAGATAAGAAAAAATTATGGTCCTATATCCCGGAATCTTTGCAAATAGTTTATGAATATGATAAGAAGAAAAAGAAAGAGCTAATCGATACGTTAGAATGTTTTATGAATAATAATCAGAGTTATAAAAGGACGTCCACCGAGATGTTTGTGCATTACCGTACGATTATGTATCGCATGAAGAAAATTGAAGAAATTTCTGGAATGGATTATGAGAATGTAACAGAGATGCTTGCGGTTCGAAACGGATTAATTATTCTTCGAATCATGGAGGCATTGTAAAAAAGGAAGAGTCACTACACGGATTGTATTTTGTGTAGTGGCTTTTTAACATAAAAATAACATTAAAAAAACAGGAACTATTTGAAAAATCTTAGAAAGATATGCTAAAATCTATCAATAATAAAATACTGTGAAACATGGAGGTATAAACCACTAATGAACTACACGATAAAAGAATTTATAGAGTCAAACAAATTCCCAAAGATGCAATTGATTAGTGATAATTCCGGAATAAATAGAGTAATAAGAGGAGTACAAATTCTCTCAGTTCCAAATATGGAAAAATTTCTTGGGGGGGGGAGAACTACTCCTTACTTCTTTGGTTGTTTACGAAAACCAGCTTAATGAGCGTATAGTATTAAGTCACTTGGAAGAATTAAATAAAAAGCAGGTAAGTGGATTAATCATTGCAGAGGATAATGAAAAATTCGTTCCAAACATTCTTACACAATATGAATATATCAGGCAAAAAAGAGAAAATATTGAAAGAAAATATCATAGAGATTTGGAATATCGAATGTTAAATGGTTCGTTGTCTGAAGCAGAGGAAGATGATGTTGCGAATCTCCTTAATCTTGATGCAACGGAGGAGTATCGGGTGATTACTTTCTATTTGAAACCGGAGATGTGCGCAGGTAATTTTAGTGCCGATCAAAGAAAAGAAACTGAGATTGTAGAAAAAACAATTTTAAATGTTGTACCGAAAGAGTATATTTACTGCAACACGAATCGAGTCATATATATTCACAAGGAAAACAAGAAGGAAGAGAAACTGGAATGTTATCTGAATCAGAAACAAAGTATTCGGAAAACGTCTGAGTTAATGAATATACATGCCCGAACAGTTTCCTATCGTTTGCAAAAAATAGTGAAGCTAACAGGAATGAACTTTGATAATATAGCAGAAATGTTAGCTGTTCGAAATGGCATTATAATATTAAAAATATTGGAGCAATTATAAAAAAAGCGAATCACATGCTTTGTGTGATTCGCTTTTTGGACATATTGAACATAACTGGTACGCTTTGAACAAAAATAATAAAATTTTTTTTCGTTGGTTGCACATTATATTAGTCATTAAAAAAATGTATAATTTTAAAGATAGTGATAAAGATGTTTGGAAAAATATTGAAGGTATAAGCAGCAAATATTTTTTGATACAAACTAGAACCTTGAAAGGTTTAGTTAAAAAGTAGATTAAAAGTAAAAGAGTAGAGGACCAGATATGAAGAGAAACAGAAGGCTGGCGAATAGAATTATTTCGGTAATACTATGTATAGCTATTTTATTTTCACAGGTGAATATCGCGGATGCAGAAAATTTGAATCCATCGCCCGGCAATACGAATCAAGTGACAGCTTCTAGTGATGCTAATGCGGGCAGTCGTGAAGAAAAAGTTATAAATGACTCTTTAGATTCAAATGAAACAAGTGGCACCACGGAATCTGCCCCCTCGGTTTCCGAGAAAACAGGAGAAGATTCAAAGAATGACGAAGCGGAAACTTCTGGCGAGGATGATAAAGCAGAATCAACCGATAATATAGATGCTTATTATAAGGATAGTAAAATATGCATTTATAATTATGAACAGTTAAAACAGATTGGTTCAGATGCTTATGTTTACATGGGTGATAAGGACGGAAAGATTGGTTCTGGAGATGTAGTAAAGAGTGCAGGCACAGAGCTGAAATACGGATCAGATGCCCAATACATTTTGATGAATGATATCCAAATGAACTTGGAACAGATCTGGACAGTGCCAGATTCCTTTACCGGAACTATTACAGGTACGGAAATAGAAGAAAATGAAACACCGACTCTCTATGACAAAGAAACGGATACCATCTACATTTACAATCCGTATCAGTTGATGGTACTTGCACAGGAAGAATCTGAAACAGAACCTGTTATGTCATTAGATTATGATGCACCACAGTTTGGTATGGGGCAGATGATCTATCCGGATGGTGAAGATCAGGCGTATCTGACTTATAGTAAGTCTCATAATTACGTGTTATCGCAGAAGTTTAATTCAGATAAGCCGGAACCGGTTGCGGAACAGCTGGGTAAAGTAATTACAGAAGGTACAGAAGGTCGAGATTTCAAGGGACAAGTTGTCAAGAAAATCGGAGATAAGAACTATATCTTAATTGGAAATGAAGCGCAGCTGAGAAAAATAGGCACTAATGAGCAAGTAAATGGCGCAGTGTATCAGGCAGTATTAGATGGTAAGTGGAAACTTGATTTGGACAAAAATAATCAGCCTATCATGCTATACAGTGGCGATGCTGATTTAACAAAAGACCAGAATGGAGTAGAAGATTTTACTTTTGGACAAATTAAAGATGCTGATAGCAAATACAGTCAGTATAATAAATTGCTATATCCCATCAGAGGCAGGTGTGGAGTCAATCAGATAACAGGTGAAATTGACCCTAATTTAGATATAGACAAAACAACAGGACAGAAATATACAGCAAACGCAAATTATATTATTTTCCGAGATATAGATTTGAGCAGTGAAGAGTGGAAGCCGCTTACTTTTCAAGGAACAATGATTGGCGCTAAGGCGAATGATAATGAGTCCCTTTGGGATTCAACATCCAGTCAAATCACAGCTAGTATGAAACCAGTACTTTCTAATGTGAAAGTTGTACAATCAAGTAGACTCAATGTTGGAGAACAAATGGGTGTAGGCTTTTTCTCTACAATATCGAGTGAAGTAAGTGATAACGATATCGGTCTTAGTAAAGGATTAGTGCAAGTTTCAAATATTAAGTTTGAAAATATTACTGTTCAAACATCAACTTCTGAAACTTATTATCCGGAAACTCTTGTAAGTGCCTTAACAAGTACTTTGGGGAAGTTACTTGGTGGAGTCTTAAGTGGGTTAACATTTATTTTAACGTTCGGCCAGGTCAAAATTGATCTAAAAAAAACATTGGGAGATGTTCTTGATGCGAGAAAGAAAGATCCGACAGCATTAGCAACTGGCGCGATTGCTGGTCGTGTGGAAGGTCAGGTAGAACTTTCTAATCTTGAAGTGAATAATGCTGTTGTCAAAAACGTAAATAACAATACAGGTGGATTTGTTGGATATATCGTTGGTAAAACACAGTATGATGGTTTATCAAACGCACTTGGTGGCCTTGTTAAATTACTTACAAATATATTGAATGTAATTCCAGGATTAGGCTTAGGTGACTTAATTAAGATTCTATTAGGGAACGCAATTCCTTTAGGAAAGTTAATTCCAACAGGATATATCAATCCGAAGATAGTAAATTGTAATATAAATAGTTTAACGATTTCTACAGCATCCGATAAAGAATATGCTGGTGGATTTATTGGTATGCAAAAGGGTGCTATTGTAGAGAGTTGTTCTGTAACAGATGGTACGAATACAATTGGTGGAAAGAATTTTGTAGGTGGCTTTGTTGGTCTAGCTCGTGATGATGTGATTGAAGGAACACTATCAGGGGCATTGGATATAGAGACAAAACTTCCTAAAATGAATACGGAAAGTTTACTTCTAAATTGTTCATTAAATAATGCAGTTGTGTCTGTTTCTGGTGAAAGTTATATTGGTGGTTTTGCCGGAGGATTAGCCAATGCATCAACTGTCAATTGTAATGTTAAATCGGATAATGCACTCACTGTAACAGCTTCTGGAAATTATGCTGGTGGTTTTGCAGGAATTGCATCTCTTGGATGGGCTGCCGACCTAGGTAAAGATCACAAAAGATAATTTACTTGGCGGTTTAGTTGATCTTGTTGTAAAACTTTTGAGTAGTAATCCTGGAGCAACTTCATCTTTACTTTCTCTTGCTGGTGTAAATCCATCACATATCTTAGGATGTTCTGTAAATGCTCCACTGCAAGTCAGTGGAAAGGACTATGTTGGTGGTGTAACAGGCCGAGGTAATGGTGCATATATAGCACAGTCGAATGCGGATAATTTACAGAAAATATCATATTGGAAAAATGGTGTTTATGATGTTGGTTCGGTTCCAGTGGTTGATGTCTCTTTAACCAGATTATCCAGTGTTACAGGAAATGATTATGTTGGTGGAATTGCTGGATCAATGGGTACGGCCAGTGTTGCCGGTTTATTAAATACAACGCTTGGCGTTGCATCTTATCTTGCGTTTACTGTAGATAATGTTTATGTAAATGGTGCAGAGAATGGATTTACTATTACGGGAAATGAACGTGTTGCTGGTGGATTTGGAGATACGATTGGTGGTTCGATAACAACTGTTAGTATCAATAATTTAGCTTCTATAGAAGGCAATAACTTAGTAGGCGGATTTATAGGTCTTTCTGGTCCTGGTGATTTGGCGGGAGCAGATGGTGGATTAACTGTTAACCTGTTAGGTTTGAATTATTTGTTGAAATTGAATAATTTGCTCTCTCTAGGACAAGCAATTGAAGTAAAGATTAATAAAGTAAATGTGAATGGAGCCACAAATGGATTTACGGTACACGCAAAGGGTAGTCGTGATTCTAATTCTGTTCGTGATTATAGTGCTTCTGGTTTTATCGCAAAAAGTGGAAGTACTAAAGTAGAGGATTCTCATGTAACAAATCTAAAATCAGTGAAGGCTGCAGATGATGGCGGATATGCTTCAGGATTTGTGGCTATTTCAAAAACGGGTGGTCTAGCAGATGTTGCTGATGATACTTCAATTAAATCATTGATTGAGGCTAATGGCTTAGTAAATGCTGTAGGATATTTAATTCCTAAATATACAAATTGCACGGTTTCTTTTGTAAATGGTGGAAGTGTTACAGCAGATGTTGCTGGTGGTTTTGCAGCAGATTTTCAAAGTGGTACAGTTGATAACAGTTCACGAGGAACTAATGATTATTACGCAGTATACAATTTAGATTCTGTAAATGGTCAAACCTATGCTGGTGGCTTTGGCGGAAATGTTTATTCTGGAGCATTGGCGGATGCTGGTAAAGGTATTAGTGTTCTAGGAAATATTAATGGTTTAAATATAAATATTGGAGAATTGTTAAATTTAGTAAATGCATATGTTCCAATTATAAAGTATGCAGGTGTTAAATCTGATAATGGATTTACAGTATCGGCTAATAAATTTAAATCGGATGATACGAATTCTGGTAGTGCTGGTGGCTTTATTGGTTATGGCAGTGGAGTTCAGGTTAGTCATTGTGATGTAACAAATTTAAAACATACACCGGTAACACCTCCTAAAGATTTAGAGGGTGAAGATAGTTCAAATTATTTTAGTCAGGAAAGTATATATGCGGTAACGGGAGCTAGATATGCCGGTGGATATATTGGATATATGAATATTGGTTCTGCTGCTTCGGTTGGAAAAGGCTTGAAGGTTTTAGGTACAGCGATTGGCTTGAATGATGTATTGGATGCATTAAATGTTGTGGTTTCTACAATTGAGCATTCCAATGTTACTGGAGGACCTGGTGGTTTTGCGGTTAGAGCCTCTATGAAAAATACAGCTTCTGATGCTTCGGATAATGATGTATTAGGAGATGCCGGTGGATTTGTTGGTAAGATTTCTGGTGGTCATATTCAGAATTCAAATTCTTATAACTTCTCATATATCATTGGTCAGATTACAGCTGGTGGTTATGTTGGAGATTTACAGCCAGGTAGTGTGGCAGATGCTTTGGGAGAAACAAGTATACTAGGTGGTCTTGTCAATACTAAAGAAACACTGGCATCTCTTGCAGAAGATTTTGTTCCTACAATTCGAAACAGTTCTACAACATGTATTCCTTGCGGTGGTGCAGTTCGTGCAGATGCGGCTTCCACAACACAGGTACAACGAGGTATGGCCGGAGGTTATGCAGGACATAACGAAGGCGGACATATTTGGGGAAATAATACAAAGAAATGGAAAGGTGAAGAATATACCGGACCAACAAGTACTTGTAAAGCAGTAAGAATTCGTTCGGTATACGGAGAAGAAATTGCAGGTGGTTTCACAGGTCTTATGGAGTCAGCCGATACGGCAAGTACCGGAAATCTGTCCTTATTATGGGGACTGGTAAAAGTAGATAACATCCTTGGAGCACTCAGCGTTGTCTATCCGACGGAAGAAAATACGGCAGTTTACGGTCCACTTGCCTTGATGGATTATAAAACTTGGAATGATTGGGTAGAATTTGTTGGTAAATATAAAGGTTACGGAAGTGATCTTGCAGAGAATGGTAAAGTAAACAGTCAAGAAGAACTTGATGCAATCATTGGGAAATATATATATGGATACAATGTTGTCGCAGGAAGAGAAAATTACCGGGATGAAATAAAACTGGCGAATGGCGGTGCAGCCGGTGGCTACGTTGGTTCGATGCAGACTGGAACCATTACAAATGGACAGGCTTATCAGGCGAAGACAATCAAAGGAATCCGATGTGCCGGCGGTTTTGCAGGAGAAATGATAAACGGCGGAGCAGCAAAGCTTGGAGGAGTTGATATCCTTGGTCTTAATCTGCAATTAGGACAAATGATCAATGTCCTTAATGTATTTGTTCCAGTAATCAAGCAGTCTTCTGTGGAAGGTTATCAGAGTGGATTAATTGTTCAGTCAGAAGGAATCAATGCCAAGGATGCTTGCGGTTATGCCGGAGGTTATGTCGGAAAACTGATTGGTGGACAGATCTGGGGCGAAAAAGATGCACGCTGCAAGGTTACAAAGTTGAGACGAGTTGATGGAAGAAGCTACGTTGGAGGATTTGTCGGAAGCTCTAGACCAGGAAGTGTAGCAACACTGAATCCAACTGCAGGAGAAGGATTGCTCAGCCAGCTTCTGAATAAACTGTTAAGTACACCAGCAGATTTGATCAAAGTATTAAATGCTACAGTCGCAACGATTCGTTATGCAGATGTGGTGTCCTGGGATGACTGGGGAATCATCGTAAATGGTGCTTATGCAAGTGGAAATAATAACACTTCTTATGCAAAAGCAGCCGGAGGATTTGCCGGAAATCTGGAAGGAACAGTACTTGGCGAGAAGGCTGAGGAAGAAGCAGGGATTTCTGCTCAGAATATCCGTTCCGTAATCGCAGGTGAATATGCCGGAGGATGCTTCGGAATCGCAGATGTAGCCGGAGTTGCCAATATCAGTGCAGGAAGTGATACATCTCTTCTGGATAAACTTTTGCAGCTTGGTAGAACCGATGTGCTGGATGCGTTTAGAAGCTATGTATATTACGGAACTGTAAGCGGAAGCAAGGATGCCGGTTTAAGTGTCAGCGCAAACACGGCGATAAGATCCGGACAGAACAATCAGGTTACATATAGCGGGACAGCCGGAGGTTTTGGTGGATCGCTGTTAAATGGTTCTGTGAAAAACAGTAAAGTAACGAACTTAAGTAATGTAAGAGGGTTAAATAGCGTCGGAGGATTTGTAGGCTATTCTGGAAAGAGCGGAGTGGTTAAGGCAGATAAGATCGATGTTCTTGGAGATAATAAAGGACAGTTGCTCGGTGGAGCACTTGGAGTTCTGGATATTTTTGGTTCTCACATTGATGACTGTACAGTTACAGGAACTGATGATGGTTACACAGTACAAAGCACTGGCGGAGAGGAGCAGATTGCCGGAGGATTTATCGGATATGCAAATCTAGCAAGAATGTCGAATTGTACAGCAGGTGACAAGACGAACCAGAAAATTGGATTAAAACAAGTGGCATCAGGAGGAACAGCCGGAGGATTTGCCGGACGAACAAGCTTTGCTTACCTTGCAGATCTGAAAGTGGATTCTGGAGCAGTGAATGTAATATTCTCACTTGTTAATGAACTTATAAAAGCATTATATCTGGACAAGCTCCAGGATTCCAATCTTTTGAAAATCAATCTTGGAATTATTAAAGTGGATGCACTGTATGATGGCAAACTGCTTCACGTAAATCTGCTTGGATTGGATATCTCTGTAGGACTTTCGAAGAGGTCAACAGATAACAAGCAGGAGACAGATCTTGCAATTATTATGATCGGAGATTCATCCATCAAACTTCCATGTAATGAAAATGGACTTTTGAATGATGATGATGCGAAATCTAATATCAGTGTAAACCTGATCAAAGCGAATCGTACAAAAATCACTGACAGTAATGTTTACGGTGTAAGCTACGGATACGATGTCTATGCAGGTGGAGCTGGAAACGACAAAGATGGTTCTAAAGATGATGGACGAAGCGGTGGCTTTGTTGGATTCAATGATGAAGGGCTTTTAAAGAACAACAACATGTATTACTGCGATGTGGTTCGTGGAACAAAAAATCTTGTTGGTCCATTTAGCGGAAAGAGTGAGTTGGATTCTGTATATGGAGCTGTCACACAGGAGAAGGTGGAAGGCGAGAATAACAACTACCGTATTTACAGAAAGCTGGATGTGGCGCTGAAACAAATCAAAAATGGTTCAGACCAGCTGAATCTAAGCTATGAAAAAGATACTTCCAGTGGATGGGATATTTACACGCTGGGTCATATGAAATCGATAAAAAGCTATGAGACTTTGCAAAATGCAAAGCTGACAGATGATACGTTGTCTACGACAGCAGAGCTTAAAGCATATGAATCATCAGCAAAAGCAGTATTGATGGCAGATACTAAAACAACATTGAACACAGGAGAAAGTGATACTCCGGAGCCATCCGAGTCACAGGATCCATGTGATAAGTTGATCAAGCTGACAATCAATAAAGTTTGGAAGGATCTAAATAATCTGGATAAAAAACGTCCGGATAACATTACGATAACGATATCTCGTACTTGGACAGATGCAACAGAAAAAGAACACACAGAACCTGTTCCAGGATATGAGGACTATATTATAAGTGGTTCTAGTGATAAATCTACCTGGCAGAAGGTCATCAAAGGATTTCCAGCATATACGATGGATGCAAATAAAACCATTCACTATTACACATATTCCGTTACGGAAACGGAAATAAAAGGATATACAACTACAATCGAAACTTCTAAAGATGGATTTACGTTTACGATAACCAACAAACATTTCCCAGGACTTCCGGATACCGGAGGACAGGGAAGAAACTTTATTTACCTGATAGCTATTCTACTTTTCCTTGTATATTTCATTATGAGATATAAAAAAATAAGGGAAACCAAAAGAGCAGAAAACTATAAAAGAAAAATTCAAACAAAAAGGAGAAAGATGTTATGAAACGAATGAAAAAAATCATGGCAGTGCTGCTGGCAGCGATTATGACAATGGCGATGGCAGTGACAGCATTTGCTGACGATGCAGCAACAAAGACTACAGGAACAAACAAACTTACGGTTAATGTGAAATCAACAACACCAGCACAGGATCTGAAAGGTCAGACAATTAATCTGTACAAATTGTTTGATGTGACAGAGTCAACAAGTGGAGAAACAAAGAACTATGCGTATACAGTGAATACGGCTTATAAAACAGCACTGGTAAACGTATTAACTAAATTAAAGACATCAGTTTCAGCAATTCCAGATGTTACAGAAACATCTACAGACGCAGAATTAGCAGCGGCTGTTTCTAGCATTGGAGCTAAAGATTCTGAAACAGTACAGAAATTTGCAAATGACTTTACAACATATGCATTGACACAGAATCCTAAATTAGATGCAACAACAAATTCTGGAAAACTGGGAGAGGTAGCATCTTATGAATTTACAGGCTTAGATGTAGGTTACTACTTAGTATATGTAACAGGTGGAAAAGAGATTCAGTCTTCTTTAGTTACAGTAGATTCAACGACAAATACAGTAAACTTAAAAACAGAAGCACCAAGCATTACTAAAACAGCAGACAAAGAGACAGTAAGCATCCGACAGGTAGTGAAATATACAGTAACAGGTTCTATCCCGGATACAACAGGATATGCAGAGTATGTATATAAAATCCACGATGAATTATCAACAGGTCTTGATTTTGTAAATGATGCAGCAGGAACAGCTCTTGAAGAAGGTGCTACAACAGTTAAGGTAACAGTAGCATTTACTGATAACAGTCTTACAGCAGCAGGAACAGTACCTACAACAGCAACACTTTCCGGTGAAGGCAACAGAACAATGTCTCTTGATTTATCTGAATGGGTAAGAGCTAATCAGACAAACAAAGGAAAAGAATTTACAGTTACATATTATGCAAAAGTAAATGCAAACGCAGTTGTAACAGAAAAGAATAGTGCTCAGTTAGAGTACGGTAATGAACCAGGTGAAACAACAAAAACAACACCAAGTGTAGTGAAGACACCGACCTATCCGTTAGATATCTTAAAGGTAAAAAAAGATACAACTGACAAGTTAGCAGGTGCAAAGTTTAAGTTATATTCAAACAAAACAGATGCGGATGCAAATGATGACACTAAAGCAATTAAAGTTTCTCCAGTTACTCCGGGAGTTGCAGGAAATTATGTAGTAGATCCAACATCTTCTACTACAGAATTTGAATCCGTTGCCAATATTGCTGGAGCAGATTACAACCTTCGCGTCAATGGTCTTGCAGAAGGAACTTATTATTTGGTAGAGACACAGGCTCCAGCTGGTTATAACAAACTGACAGCTCCAATTAAAATTGAAATCACAAAGAGTGCAGATACAGAAGTAAATAATTGGAAAATTTCCAAAGATGGAGCAGTTGAAACTGATAAAATCATCGACATCGCAAACAGCACAGGTTCCCTTCTTCCATCCACAGGTGGTATGGGAACAATCATCTTTGCTGTAATCGCTGCAATTCTTGTACTTGGTGTAGCAGTAAGCTTTATCCGTGATAAGAGAAAAAATGCTTAATCAGCAGATGAATTAGAAATACAAGAAGTAAAATAACAGGAATTGCGGTTATCTTTTCGGGAAGATAGCCGCAATTCCAAGTATAACAACAGGGAGAATGGAATGAAGAGTAAGGAAAAGAAGAAATTTACAATAAAAGATATCATTCGTTTAATCGTGCTTTTGGTTGCATTCTCCGTATTGTTATATCCGACATTTAGTAGTTATCTAAATGAGAAGAATAGTTCGAGAGTGGTATCCAACTATGATGCAGAAAGTGTGAAACTAAGCAATGCTGAAAAAGAACAGATGCTGGCAGATGCAAGAGCCTACAATCAGGAAATGCTCGGAAACATTGATCTGATCGATCCATTTTCACAGACAAATACGGAAATCGATGAGCGGTATCAGAGTCTCTTAAATGTAGATGGATCGGGAATGATGGGATACATCCGTATTCCAAAGATTAAAGTAGAGCTTCCGATTTATCATGGAACAAGTGAAACAGTTCTACAGGCAGGAGTCGGACATTTCTGGGGGACTTCATTGCCGGTTGGCGGTGAGAGTACGCATACAGTGTTAACCGGACACAGAGGACTGCCGACAAAAACACTTTTCACAAATATGGATAAATTGAAAGTAGGAGATATTTTTTATATCAAGGTATTAGGAGAAACTCTGGCATATAAGATTGACCAGATCTTAACTGTGTTACCGGAAGAGACAGAGGCATTATCCATCGAGCCAGGGCAGGATTATGCGACACTTGTTACATGTACCCCATATGCGATTAATACGCACCGTCTCTTGGTACGTGGAGAACGTATTCCATATGAAGAGGCAATAAAAGAAGTACCGGATCAGAATATAAAACCGGAATTATCTTTTACCGCAAAAGTATTGATCATAACAATTGTAGTTATTTTAATCGGACTTATTGCGATGATTATCTATAGTAAAAGAAATTCAAAGAAGAAAAAGAGGAGGAAAAGAAAGTGATCAAAAGAATAAGAAACACCAGAATTATTTTCCTCTATATCCTTTTTTTTATGAGCTGTACTTTATCTGTTTCAACACTACAGGTTTCTGCAGCTACTAAAAAGGGAAGTATCGAGATCCATTACAAAGGAAGAACAGATTCCCAGGGAGAGGTGGATCTTTCCGGAGCAACATTTACTTTATTCCAGATTCAATCTGCAGAAAACGGAGAGTTAGTCTGGAACGAGGAATTTGTATCAGCGGGCATCTCATTAAAAGATACAAGCGCCGGTGCAAGAGAAAAGCAGGCGAAAAAGTTATTTGACTATGCAAAGAAAAATAACATTACTGGAACTACACAGGAGACAAATACAGTAGGCTATACAAGCTTTCTAAATTTAGAGGAGGGTATTTATCTTCTTGCACAGATTGGGACCGTAGATAGTGGAACAGAACAGTTTGAGTCAGCTCCATTTCTGATTGAGGTTCCATCTGAAATCAGCGGACGGTTTGAATATAATGTTGAGACAGAACCAAAGGCAGAGTGGGTATCAAAAAAAGAACCTCCGGTTCTACCAAATCAACCGGGAGATACTCCGGAAAAGACACCGGGAAAAAATGAACCAGTTTCATCGAATCCAATTCGCGATATGATTGATAAGGTAAAGACAGGTGATGAAACAACATTTATTACTTGGATCTGTATAGCATGTGCAGGGTTAGGAATCATGATTGTGATTTCTAGGAAAAGAAATAAAGAATAAGAAGAGGAATGTACAAAGCATTTTAGAAACAAGAAAAGAGCGAAAACTCATTAAATGAATGGGAATTCGCTCTTTTTTATATTGATTTATTCGTAAGCGTCCAATAAGAGGGTGTATCGAAATTTCTGGCTGTTGCATGTAAACTA
>OGYH01001296.1_pt1 | contig 23808 bp, 18 predicted proteins | sample 1576511 | NCBI WGS metagenome assembly OGYH01 (sample SAMEA3541522, study PRJEB24748) | human gut metagenome | biome: human gut; feature: human-associated habitat; material: faeces | place: China | collected 2012
CAATATGTACCGCAATGCAGAACGTTACGGTGAAAATCTGAAGACATTTTATGTCGGCAATACAAACATCATGAAGGAAGATGAAAAGAAGAAAATCCTCAAACACTACAATCCGGAAGTTCTTCCGATCAATCTTACGCATGAAATCTACAAAGAGACGGAAGGTCTTGATCCGCTTACAAAAATGTCCGATGTTGATATTCAGATCTGGCTGGAAGGCGATATCTATCTGAATGTAGATAAGATGAGTACAGCAGCAGGGCTGGAGATCCGTATGCCGCTTACAGACCGCCGGATTTTTGATATTGCATCGAGAATGCCGTCACGTTTTAAAGTCAACGAAGAGCAGAACAAAGTGGCATTCCGTACCGCAGCAGCAAAAGTACTCCCGGAAGAGATCGCATTCCGTAAGAAACTGGGATTCATTGTGCCGATTCGTATCTGGATGGCCGATGCAAGATACAATCAGGATGTACAGCGTCTGTTCCACAGTGAGATCGCAGAGAAATTCTTTGATGTAGATGCGATCAACGAGATTTTTGATGACTATGTAGGAGGCAATTCCGATAACTGGAGAAAAGTATGGACGATCTATACCTTCCTGGTATGGTATGAAGAATATTTTGTAAAAAGATAATCCTTAAATAACATTTTTCCCCCTGTCTTCTGGTAAAAGCAGAAATGATAAGCTGGTTTTATCAGAAAAAGAAAGACCTGTATTAAATGGAAAAACTCCATGAAATACAGGTCTTTTGACTCTGGCATCCTATTGTGTTTTCAGGATTTTGTTTTTTACATTCTTTTACTTCATAGAAGCTACTTTATCGAACTCATCCTGAACTTCTTTGGAAGGAGCCGGTGTCAGGAGACTTACGATTACGTTTACTGCAAGACCAAGAAGGAATGCAGGAAGCAGTTCGTAAATACCAAGTGCACCGCCCATCGGACGGATCAGGAATTTCCATACAAATACCATAACGCCGCCGCTGACCATTCCGCAGAGAGCACCCTGGAATGTGGAGCGTTTCCAGAACAGTGCCAGCAGAACAAGCGGTCCAAAGGAAGCACCAAAGCCTGCCCATGCAAAGGATACGATCTGGAAAACAGAACTGTCCGGGTTACGTGCGATAAATACACCGATCAGTGCGATAACAAGAACGGTGATACGTGCGATCAGCATACCGGTCTTTTCGCTCATGTCTTTCATAAATACTTCTTTCAGAATGTTTTGAGAAGCACTGGAAGAAGCAGCGAGCAGCTGAGAGTCCGCAGTTGACATGGTAGCTGCCAGGATACCAGCGAGGATCAGTCCGGCAATGATCGTTGCCAGAACACCATGTTTGGAGATCAGATCTGCAACAACCAGAATGATGGTTTCCGGATCTTTTAAAGTTGGCAGGACACCGGCTTTTGTCATAGCATTTCCAATCACACCGATAAATACGGAAACAGCCATGGAGATCACAACCCAGACGGTTGCAACTCTTCTGGAGAGTTTCAGTTTGTTTGCATCACCGATCGCCATAAAACGAAGCAGTACGTGAGGCATACCGAAATATCCAAGTCCCCATGCCAGTGTAGAGAAAATCTGCAGCAGACTGTAAGGAGAAGCTGTTCCGGTAGCGACATCGTGCGTGTGCGTCAGGCTGAAGTATCCGGCCATGGATTTTGCATTGTCCATAACGGCACTGAAACTGCCGACTTTGCTGATACCAAAACCAAATACAACAACGATCGCGATCGTCATAACAATACTCTGGACAAAGTCTGTCGTACTTGCTGCGAGGAATCCGCCCAGTGTGGTGTAAGCTACGATAACGATCGCACTGATCAGCATTGCCGGCAGATAATCCATTCCGAACAGGTTTGCAAACAGCTTGCCGCAGGCTGCAAATCCGGAAGCCGTATAAGGTACAAAGAAAATGATGATCAGCAGTGCTGCGATTACGGAAAGAATACGTTTGTTATCTCTGTAACGGTTGGAAAAGAACAGAGGCAGTGTCGTAGAGTTTCCGCAGACATGCGTATAATTACGGAGTCTCTTGGCAACAACAAGCCAGTTTACATAAGTTCCGATTGCCAGTCCGATTGCAGTCCACGCTGCATCAGCCGTACCGGACAGGTAAGCAACGCCAGGCAGTCCCATCAGCAGCCAGCTGCTCATGTCAGAGGCCTCGGCACTCATGGCGGTGACGAGCGGTCCCAGTGTACGTCCGCCGAGATAGAAGTCATCTGTGGTCTGATTCTGTTTTGCCAGAACCGCACCGATACCTACCATCGCAGCCAGGTAGACCAGGATTGTGATCAACATTAGAATCTGTGTTACATCCATTTTAAATCCTCCCTAAGTTTCTGCAGTTTGATGTTGTCATTCACATATGCGGAAAATGAAACATCCGGTTTATGATTAACGTTCCGTACGGAAGAGCAGTCGAAGCAGTCTTTGTACGGATTGTTTGTCAGTTGAGACTTTAACACAGTGCAGTGTCAGCGACTCAAAATGACACTATAAACCAAATATTAACATAATTTAGGCGAGGCTACAATAATAAAATACTAAAAACCTGTTATAAAAAGCCCGATATTTAAAAAAGTTACGGTCAGAGCGGTAATCCACAGAACGATATTCAGGCGTCTACTGTTTGCATATCTGCCCATTACCCTTTTAGAAGAAGTCAGACAGATCTGTGTGAAGATCGTAATCGGGAGTTGAACGGCAAGTAGCATCTGTGAATAGATGAGTCCCTGGAACGGCGAAGAAATAAACAAAATGATCACGGCAGCCGGAACCATTGTCACCAGAATCCCCAGTTTTGTTTCTTTACCGGAAGTATCATAAGGCTTGTTAAAAATACCGGAAAAAATCGTACCGCCTGCCATTCCGGCTGTGATGCTTGAAGAAATCCCGGAGAGCAGCAGAGCGACTGCAAAGACCAGTGATGCCATATTCCCAAGCAGAGGAGCGAGCATAGAACCGGTGACTGCAAGATCGTCAACAGTCGTTCCATTTCCATTCTGATAAAAACTTGCTGCCGCCATCAGGATCATGGCACTATTGATCGCCCAGCCAATGATCATGGAAAACAGCGTGTCACGGAATTCATATTTCAGCTGCTTTTGAATTACAGCATCATCCGCAAGAGACCACTGGCGGCTCTGAATGATTTCAGAATGCAGAAACAGATTGTGCGGCATCACAACCGCACCAAGCACACTCATGATGACCGGCATGGAATGGGCAGGAAACGAAGGCTTTACCCAGCCGATGGCAGCCTGTTTCCAGTCGATTCCTGCGATGCAGATCTCAAATAAAAATGAAAATCCGATCAGCGAGACAAAAAGAATGATCAATTTTTCAATCCGCCGGTAGGCATTGGTAAACGTACAGAACAAAACAATCACGAGAATCAGCAGACTGCCTGGTTTGATCGGGATTGAAAAAAGCATCTGCAGAGCGATTGCACCGCCCAGGATTTCCGCCATAGCTGTGGCAATCGAAGCAAGCATTGCCGTAGACAGAAAGATGTTCTTGAGAATTCGGTTGATGTATGTGCTGGCAGCCTCCGAAAGACAAAGTCCGGTAACAATGCCGAGATGGGCGGCATTATGTTGCAGAAGGATCAGCATGATCGTGGAGAGCGTGACCATCCACAGAAGCTGATAGCCATACCCAGAACCGGCGGCAATGTTCGAAGCCCAGTTCCCGGGATCGATAAAACCGACCGTGACCAGAAGTCCCGGACCAATGTACTTAAGAAAATTTAGTGGCTGCTTTTTGTGTTTCTGTATCATAAAATACTTCCCCTTTTCCACTTCTTTAAAAGAATATGCCCATTTTTGCAGAACAGTGAGCAGATTCCCTCAGAATCTTGTTGCAGGTATCATATAGCAGTACCTGTAGTTTTATGAAGTTAGTTATAACTAACTCTGTGCATTTATTATATGCAGAGAAACGGAAGCTTGTCAAAAGAATATTCGCTTGTTGCGAAAAATAGACGAAAACCGTATAATTATCAGGTAGATAATTTAAATGAAATTTTCCGGACGGAGCCTTAAATGAAGATTGCAGATATACACGAAAGTGCATATTATATGGTAAATAATACTTGGCATGAACTTCGCAACAAGAATGTAAGAAACATTTTAAAATATATAGAATGAAAAGGAAGGAAAACAAAAAATATGGTTACAGGGGAATTAAAAAATAAAGTAGACGGTTTGTGGGAAATTTTCTGGACAGGCGGACTGACAAATCCGCTCGATGTGATTGAGCAGATGACCTATCTCATGTTTATCCGCGATCTGGATGATTCAGATAACGTACATATGAAAGAAAGCATTATGCTAGGTCTGCCGTATAAAAGCATATTCGAAGAAAACGTAACAATCGGAGACAGAAAAGTTCCGGGGAATCAGCTCAAGTGGAGCGTATTTCACGATTTTCCGGCTCAGAAAATGTATGCAAATATGCAGGAAAATGTGTTCCCGTTTATCAAAAATCTTCATGGAGATAAAGAGAGTGCCTATGCAAAATATATGGGAGATGCGATCTTTAAAGTGCCGACACCGGTCATGCTGGATAAGATCGTGACTGCCATGGATGAAATCTACGAAAAAATGGAGCAGTTAAGAAGTGAAGATGTTCGGGGAGATATTTACGAGTATCTGCTTTCAAAACTGGCAACTGCCGGTGTAAACGGACAGTTTCGTACACCGCGTCATATTATAAAAATGATGGTAGAAATGATGGATCCAAAAGCCGATGATCTGATCTGCGACCCGGCCTGCGGTACCTCCGGATTCCTGGTAGAGTCCAGTGAATACCTTCGAAAGAAGAAAAAAGCAGAAGTTCTGTTTAATGCAAAAAACAAAGAACACTATATGAATCATATGTTCCATGGCTACGATATGGACAGAACGATGCTGCGTATCGGAGCAATGAACATGATGACACACGGTGTCAGCAATCCGAATATCGAATATCGAGACAGTCTTTCCGACCAGAACGAAGATAAAGAAAAATACAGCCTGATCCTGGCAAATCCACCATTCAAAGGAAGCTTGGATTATGATATTGTATCGGCAGATCTTCTGAAAGTCTGCAAAACCAAAAAGACAGAACTCCTTTTCCTGACACTGTTTGTAAGAATGTTAAAAACAGGCGGAAGATGTGCGTGCATCGTACCGGATGGCGTACTTTTCGGTTCGTCCAAAGCCCATAAAGATATCCGGAAAGCAATCGTGGAAGAACAGCGACTGGAAGCAGTGATTTCCATGCCGTCCGGTGTGTTCAAACCATATGCCGGAGTTTCTACAGCGATCCTGATCTTTACGAAAACCGGGCATGGCGGAACAGACAAAGTGTGGTTCTATGATATGAAAGCAGATGGACGCAGCCTGGATGACAAACGTTCCGAAGTCAAAGAAAACGATATTCCGGATATCATCGCAAGATTTAAAAATCTGGAAGCAGAAAATGACCGTAAACGAACTGACCAGTCATTTTTTGTAGAAAAACAGGAAATCGTAGACAATGCCTATGACCTTTCCATCAACAAATACAAAGAAATAGAATACATTCCGGTAGAATATCCGTCAACATCTGAGATTATGGCAAATTTACGGGCACTGGAAAAAGAAGTACAGGAGAGCATGGCAGAACTTGAAAAAATGTTAGGAGATGAGATGGCATGAAAATAGAACATATCGCAATGTATGTAAAAGATCTCGAAAAAACAAAAACATTTTTTGAAATCTATCTGAATGCCAGAGCAAACGCTGGTTATTACAATCCGAAAACAGACTTTCGCTCTTACTTCCTTTCCTTTGACGATGGGGCAAGACTGGAAATTATGAATAAGCCGCAGATGCAGGATTCTCCGAAAGCCCTGACACAGACCGGATATATTCACATTGCATTCAGCGTCGGAAGCAAAGAAAAAGTAGATGAGTTGACAGCAAAATTAAAAGAAGATGGCTATGAAATCATCAGCGGTCCACGGATAACCGGAGACGGATATTACGAGAGTTGCGTAGTGGGAATCGAAGGCAACCAGATCGAGATTACTGTGTAGCAAAGTGATTTTCACGCTCCACACAGCTAAAATATAGAATATCAACAGAGCAAATCCCACGAGTGTAAAATTAACTTTGTGGGTTTTGCTCAATCCATTTTTGAATGGTTTTTAAATCAATTTTTAAAGCAGTAGCAATTTGCTCAACAGACAAGCCAAGATCAACTAAGGAAAGAGCATCTTCCCTTTTAATATTTTCGGTAGCTGTTTTGATACCATCAGCTACCCCAGCCTCATATTCCGCCTTACGGAGTTTGCGTTCTTCCAGTTCTTTATCATATTCAAATATACTCATGGAGATCACCTCTGCTTTGTTTGCACGAAGAAAGTCGGAAAGAATGTTGTCATGTATACATTCATTGACAGCCAGTTCAACCGCTTCGTTTAATTCAAAATCTTTCGTGTATTTGCGTACAAGATTTACATATTGTGCATATTCCTTTAAAGTTTGGCATTGTTCCATCAGTTCTTTATTATGTCCCTCATTGATATTCAGTGTCAGAACTTCCAGTTCTAGCTTTGGATCACCGACAGTACCTCCTTTGGCAGGAGTGTACAAAAATGCGGTAGATATGCAGTCTGCTAATCGGTCAACATTTGAAATTCCTGCTTTTTTATTAATTTGAAAGAAAAGCATGAATTTTCGAAATGTGAAATAGATTAATAGACGGCACAATGCCAAGAACGTTAAGAAAATATGCTTTTCCACTATACTAACATATAACTCTTTTTAAATCAATAGAAAATGAAAAATATTAAAAAGACAACATAAACAATAAGCAACCGCAACAAAACAAAGGAAACGGCTTGCACAAGGAACTGAAAAATGTTATTCTGAAAGAAAGTATGTACATGGAAACAAGAAACAGTAAAACAGAGATGCCTTTATTTATTATTTTTTAAGGTAAAGGGCGAGAAATTCATATTTGCAGTGCAGATAAAACTGCAAGGTAAATGTGGGTTTGTGGGAGAAGTAAGATGGAAAAAAAGAGATTGGGTGATATATGTGAAATTGTTACAGGAGCCACACCAAAAACTAATATAAAAGAATTTTGGGATGGAGATATTAATTGGATTACTCCTGCTGAATTGACAGAGGATACCTATATTATAAATGAGAGTTTAAGAAAAATAACAACAGAAGGTGTTGAAAAAACAGGTTTAAAATCCTTTCCTAAAGGTACCGTTATTTTGTCCTCAAGAGCACCAATAGGTAAAGTAGCCATAGCAGGATGTGAGATGTATTGTAATCAAGGATTTAAAAATTTAGTATGTTCAAAGCAGATCAATAATCGTTTTCTATATTGGTATTTAAAAGGACATAAGGAGTATCTAAATTCTTTAGGGAGAGGTGCAACATTTAAAGAAATCTCGAAAGCAATTGTTGAAAATATTGAAATCTGTTTGCCAACGTTGGAGAAGCAGGAAAAATATGCGGATATTTTGGAACAATGTAATGGAATAATACAGATTAAAAAAGGACAATTACGAAAACTGGACACCCTGGTCAAATCCCGATTTGTCGAACTATTTGGAGATCCAGTAATCAATAGCCGGGGGTGGAAGAAAGCATTAATCGGTGATGATTGTTTTGTTACTAAGTTAGCAGGATTTGAATACACTCAGTATATTAATTATGAAGACTCTGGTGATGTAGTTATGGTTAAGGCTCAGAATGTAAAGAATGGTAAGCTGAATCGTAAGGAACTTTCTTTTGTTTCAAATGAAGTTTCTGACTCATTACCAAGATCTCAGCTTGCACCAAGAGATGTTGTAATGACTTATGTCGGAGCAAATATTGGTGATGTTGCAATTATAGATAATGAGTACAAATATCATTTAGCTCCTAATGTTGCCAAGATACGTCCTGATTCGGAAAGATATAATTCAATATATTTCATGTATATGTTAATGTTGTTAAATGCATACATTGTAAAAAATTCAGCAGATACAGCAAAGGCTGCTTTAGGAATGGAGAGAATAAGAAAATTGAATGTATTTGTACCCCCAATGGAACTTCAAAACCAATTCGCAGACTTTGTTACATTCATTGACAAATCAAAATCTAAGATTCAAAAATCCTTAGAAGAGACGCAGTTATTATTTGACAGTCTGATGCAGAAGTATTTTGGATGAAAAGGGTGATGAAATGGCAAAAATGACAGTATATCATGGTGGATATATGGCAGTGGAACATCCGGAAATTCGAAAGGGACGCAACACGAAGGATTTTGGGACAGGTTTTTATTGTACGATTATCAAAGAACAGGCTCAGAGATGGGCAAAACGTTATGATACTAAGATTGTTTCTATTTATGATGTGCGTTTAGATTCTTCGTTAAAAATCAAAGATTTCCGGGAAATGACAGATGAATGGTTGGATTTCATTATTAATTGTCGGGCAGGAAAAATACATGACTATGATATTGTAATCGGAGCGATGGCAGATGATCAGATTTACAACTATGTTTCTGATTATATGGATGGCTCGATTACGAGAGAGCAGTTCTGGGTGCTGGCAAAGTTTAAATATCCGACACATCAGATAAACTTTTGCTCTAAAGAAGCACTGAAATGTCTGGAATACAGGGGATTTGAGGTGGTTAAATAATGGAGAATGGAAGAGAAGCCAGAAAGGATAATGACTTATTTTTTACCTGTGCGTTGATTGATTATATTGCAAGAAAAACGAAAAATACCAGGGCAGATGTCGTTAATGCATTAGGAAAAAAGCGTCTGGATAAGATTTACGATCTGGCGGATATTTACCATAGTGATAACATTGATCGGGTAAGCGAAGATTTTATCAAAGAAGCTCAGATTAAACAGGGAAATTTTGATAATGTAGGAGAATGTCAGTATGCAATTCCTACACACTGGGACATCGGAAAAGTCTATAAACGCCTTATTAAGCAGGTTTCAAAAAAAGAGAAAATAGAAGTAATTGACGCATTGATTAGAGTTTATAATTCTTTTCTGAGTGAGAAAATAGATGATTATAACAGTAGTGTTTATTATGAAAATCCATCATATCTTTTCGAATGTTACGAGGAAAATAAGATTCTTTAGGAAAAATCTGCTATACTTTCTGCAAAAACAGGAGTGCAGAAAAATGGAAAATCAGATTTATAATATTTTAAACGACATGGCGGAATTTTTAAATGTAATGCAGATGAAAAAGCTTCAGAAAGTACTGATTTATCACTTGAATGAAGCGAAACAGGTACAGGAAGAGATTTCAAATGAGAAATATCTGGAAATGTTTTTGACGGCAAAACAGATTGAGGGGTGTTCAGACAGGACAATTCAATATTATCGTGTAACGATTGAGCATATGCTGAAAAGAATCACGATACCACTGCGTCAGATTGCAACGGAGGATATTCGCCAATATTTGATTGATTATCAGAAAATCAACAACTGTGGAAAGGTGACAATAGACAATATTCGTCGCAATTTATCAAGTTTCTTTTCCTGGCTGGAGGAAGAGGATCATATTTTAAAAAGTCCGGTGAAACGTATTCACAAAATCAAGACGAAAACAGTGGTAAAAGAAGTGATTTCCGATGAGAGTATTGAGATTTTGCGTGATAATTGCAAAGAAAAACGCGATCTTGCCATCATAGATTTACTTTTTTCAACAGGGATGAGAGTTGGTGAACTGGTAAATCTGGATATTGCAGATATCGATTTTAATGAAAGAGAATGTATTGTATACGGAAAAGGTGATAAAGAACGCAGGGTTTATTTTGATGCAAGAGCAAAACTTCATTTACAGAATTATTTAAAATGCCGGACTGACGATAATCCGGCACTATTTGTGACGCTCAATGATCCACATAAACGCCTGAAAATCAGTGGAGTGGAAATAAGATTGAGACAATTAGGACGAGAATTGAAATTAGAGAGAATCCATCCGCATAAATTCCGTCGAACTATGGCAACAAGAGCCATAGATAAAGGGATGCCAATCGAGCAAGTACAGAAATTACTGGGACATCAGCAAATCGACACTACGATGCAGTATGCAATGGTCAATCAAAGCAATGTAAAAACATCCCATAGACGCTTCATAGCCTGAGCAAATTTTACGCTGTTCATATTTGCAGTGCAGATAAAACTGCAAGGTAAATGTGGGGTTGTAGGAGAAAATAGGATGGAAAAAATTAAATTAACTGATATATGCAATCCTAAGCAGTGGAAAACTATTCCGACAAGCGAATTACTCGAGAATGGTTATCCTGTTTATGGTGCAAATGGAATAATTGGGTATTATAGTGAATTTAATCATAAGAACCCAGTTATTACAGTTACCTGTAGAGGAGCAACCTGTGGAACAATAAATATAACGGTTCCTAAATCTTATGTAACAGGAAATGCAATGTGTTTAGATGATATGAGAAGTGATATATATATGGAATATTTATATTACTGTCTTAAACATTACAATTTTAATAATGTGATTAGCGGGTCGGCACAACCGCAAATTACAAGACAAGGCATGGAAAAAATTTATGTTACTATCGGGTCTCATAATGAACAAATGGATATAGTTGATAAACTCAAGAAAGTTGAAAATGTGATTGGCTTAAGAAAACGAGAGTTAAAGCAGCTGGACACCCTGGTCAAATCCCGATTTGCAGAGATGTTTGGGGATCCTATTAGGAACCCTAAAGGATGGAAAGTTGTAACTATAGGTGATATCGTTACAGAAGTTAGATATGGTACAAGCAAACCGGCAGTTGAGGGTGGTAAATATCCTTATTTGAGAATGAACAATCTAACTGCTGATGGACACTTGGATTTGAATGATTTGAAATATATTGATATTTCGGATGATGAAGTAGAAAAGTGTGTAGTTAGAAAAGGCGATGTTCTGTTTAACAGAACTAATAGTATTGATCTGGTTGGAAAAACTGCTGTATTTGATTTGCCAGATGATATGGTTATTGCAGGGTATATTATTCGCGTAAGACTTAATGAAAAAATATTGCCAGAAGTATTGTCGCAATATATGAACCTTGAAGCATTAAAAGATATTTTACGTTCTATGGCAAAGGGAGCTGTAAATCAAGCCAATATCAATGCACAAGAGTTACAGAGTATTAGAATTTATGTACCAGATATTGAGTTACAAAAACAGTTTGTTGAGATGAAAGATCAAGTTGACAAATCAAAATAATACAAAGTTTGCTCATATGTTCATACGATAAAAAATGCAATATAATATGTAAATATATAAAAATTCACACAATAAAAGTAACGTTTTGCAAAATAAAGCAACAAATAGCTTGAAAGAAAAGAGAAGGATTGATATAATGCACATGGGTATTAATACCCAAGGTGCTACTTCACAATTGACGTGAATGGCGGTTTGCTTTTTACGGAGAGTTTATAGCTTCGATTACATAGATTACTTAATCAGAAAATATGTATGGAGGAACTCGCTTATGCTAACAATCGGTGACTTGATTGCAGTAATTAGTCTCTGCTTAACCAGTTTTGGTCTTGGCTATACGATTGGTGCGAATAGCAATAAGACCGAAAAAAAATAACCGCCCCAGTCTGCAAACTAAGCGGTTATTTTTAACCTAATAAACATCAGGCGAACCGTCATGGTAGCACCTTTTTGTATTTAAATATGAACTGTCTGTATCATAGCACAAAACGACTTTTGTGTCAAATTATCAGCAGAATCTTAAGCGGCTATTATAAGCGATTCATCAGATCTTTCTGATTACAACAGATGTCCCGTTTGCAATGACTCCGATTACATTATTGGAAAACATATTGTAGTCAATGTCAATGCCAATGACTGCATTTCCACCCAATGCAGCTGATTTTTTGATCAGTTTATCCATGGCAGCGTGCCTTGCCGTCTCAAGCTTTTCCTCGAACATCCCGGATTGCACGCCAAAGAAATCAGCAAATGAAGAAGTAAATTCCGAGAGAAATCCGGTGCCAAGAACTACTTCGCCGGCGACAATTCCAAGGTAAGATACGATTTCATAACCTTCAAACTGAAATCCGGTTGTTACCATGTGGGTTTTTTCACGATAATCCAGATCCTTTTTTTCGTTTTCTGCCCGTTGTATTTCTTCTTTTTTTGTACGACTGTCCCACAATTTTTCGTCATAATCCGGATTGCCGTATCGATAACCTGCACGCATCGCTTCGATGATCTGAGGTAATTCTTTGGGATCAATATGGCTTAACTCTTCGTCTGATAACAGTTGGACCATTTCATTTCCACAATAATCGCAGTTTTCTGCAAGATGATTGCTTTCTCTGCAATTTCCGCAGTGTTTACAGCATAAAATCATAAGCGTTCCTCCTTTAGCGTATGTATTTTCAAAACGGTAAGCTCATAAGTTAATATCATTGTAATAGAAAGCTGCCATTTGTACAATGTTTTTCTTTTGTGAACAGGAACCGGATCTGTTATTCTTTGGTGAAATATGTGTTTTCAAGCAGAATTTACCGGATTTGCAGGATTCCTCTCATAACTTTGCAGGATTCCTCTCATAACTTTCTTGTGAGAAAAACCACTTCGTGTTAAAATATCAGAAGACATTTCACGAAAATACAACAAGAGGGGGTGGCGGCGTGACGAACTTTGATTTCCTGAAGGATATTCCGCAGTTTGCAGCGTTTGCGGATGTTGCGGTGGCGGCGGAAAAGATCCTGATGATCGACCCGGAGGCGAGCGTGATGAACTGCCGGCGGGCGATGGAATTTGCCGTCAAATGGATGTATTCGGTTGACGATATGCTGGTGATGCCATATCAGGACAAGCTGGTCAGCCTGCTGAATACGGAAGAGTTTAAAGGAATTGTGGATGCAGACATTTTGCGGAGAATGGATTTTATTCGCAGGGTGGCAAATCAGGTGGCACATACGGGAAGAAAGCTGACGCTGGATCAGGCGAAGCTGTGCCTTGAGAATCTTTATATATTTCTGGATTTTGTAGCTTATTGTTATGCGGATGATTATCAGGAGGGGCAGTTTGATGCAGGTCTTCCGGAGCAGAATCAGGAGATCTTGGCAGCGGAGACGGTCTTTCCGAATATTGATCTGGAGGCTTTGATCGCAGAAAATAAAGCATTGAAGGCAGAACTGACTTCCAGGCGTGAGGAGCAGAAGCAGACGTATGTTCCGAAGCCGCTGGAGCTGTCGGAGTATGCAACCCGCAAACAATATATCGATACGATGCTGATTGATGCCGGATGGATGGAAGGAAAGAACTGGCTGAATGAAGTCGAAGTCTATGGCATGCCAAATAAATCAGGCAGCGGTTTTGCGGATTATGTGCTTTATGACGATGCACACCGGCCGCTGGCGGTGATCGAGGCGAAAAAGACCTGTGCAGATGTGGCGAGCGGACGGCAGCAGGCGGAATTGTATGCAGATTCTCTGGAGCGGCAATATGGTCGCAGACCGGTCATTTTTCTGACGAACGGATTTGAGACAAGGATTATTGACGGACAGTATCCGGAGCGGCAGGTTTCCTGTATTTATTCCAGGAGGGATCTGGAAAAATGGTTTAATTTAAAAACCATGCGGGGCGATCTTGGCAGTGTCCGGATTGATAAAAAAATCGCCGGAAGGTATTATCAGGAAGAGGCGATCAAGGCAGTATGCGAGAGCTTTGATAAAAAGAACAGAAGAAAAGCACTGCTTGTCATGGCGACCGGATCGGGAAAGACAAGAACAGTCATTGCACTTTGCGATGTGCTTCTGCAAAACGGCTGGGTGAAAAATATTTTGTTTCTTGCGGACCGCACTTCTCTTGTCACTCAGGCAAAAAGAAGTTTTGTCAATATGCTGCCGGATCTTTCGGTGGCAAATCTGTGTGAGGAGAAAAGCAATCTGCATGCACACTGTATTTTTTCAACTTATCAGACGATGATCAACTGCATTGATGCCACACGGGACGAAGACGGAAAATTATTTACGAGCGGCCATTTTGACCTTGTGATCTGTGACGAGGCACATCGTTCGATCTACAATAAATACAAAGACATTTTCACATATTTTGATGCACCGCTTGTTGGTCTTACTGCGACGCCGAAAGATGAGATCGATAAAAATACCTACAGCATTTTTGAGCTGGAGAAGGGCGTGCCGACTTACGGTTATGAGCTGGCACAGGCGGTAAAAGACGGTTATCTGGTGGATTTCCTTTCGGTGGAAACAAAGCTGAAATTTCTGGAAGAGGGCATTGCGTACGATGAGCTTTCGGACGAAGATAAAGAAGCATACGAGAACACCTTTGTGGATGAAAACGGACAGGTTGTGGAGCGGATCCAGTCCTCAGCACTGAATACCTGGATTTTCAATGACGATACGATCAGACAAGTGCTGGACATTCTGATGACACATGGAATCCATACAGACTACGGAGAAAAGCTCGGTAAGACGATTATTTTTGCGAAAAATCATGCTCATGCGGAAAAAATATTTGAGGTGTTCAATAAAGAATATTCACATCTGTCGGGTTATACAAAAGTGATCGACAATCGTATCAGCCATTCCCAGAGCCTGATCGATCAGTTTTCGGAGCCGGATAAATTGCCGCAGATCGCCATTTCCGTTGATATGCTGGATACGGGAATCGATGTGCCGGAAATTTTAAATCTGGTCTTTTTTAAAAAGGTAATGAGCAAGGCAAAATTCTGGCAGATGATCGGGCGGGGGACAAGGCTCTGTCCGGGACTTTTGGATGGTGAGGATAAGCAGAAATTCTATATTTTTGATTTCTGTGGGAATTTCGAGTTTTTCCGGATGCAGAAGGGAAAAGAGACAGCAGTCCGGCTGCCTTTGCAGAGTGCGATTTTTAACCTGAAATTTCAGATTTCGTATAAATTGCAGGATTTACAATATCAGACAGAAAGACTGATCGCCTATCGCAAAAACCTGGTTGAGAGTATGCAGGGAAAAGTACAGGAACTGAGCCGGGATAATTTTGCGGTGCGTCAGCATTTGAAATATGTGGAATATTATTCTAATCCGGAGAATTATCAGAATATCCGTTACGAGGATACGCTGACCGTTCAGGAGGAGGTTGCACCGCTGATCATGCCGGATCAGGAAGAGGCGTCCGCCGTTCGTTTTGACGCACTGCTTTATGGGATTGAGCTTGCTTATCTGATGGGAAATAAATATGGAAAAGCGAGAAAGGATCTTCTGAAAAAGGTGCGTGCGGTGGCAGGTGTTGCCAATATTCCGCAGATCAAAGCACAGGAAAAACTGCTGAATCAGATCCTGCACACGGATTATCTGGAGACGGCCGGTGTGGATGAATTTGAACATATCCGTGAAAATCTGCGGGAACTGATCAAATATATCAAAGAAAAAGAAGGAAAGCGGTATGATACCGATTTTGCGGATGAACTTCTGGCGATGGAATGGAAAGAGTCGGAGCTGGAAAATGATGACCTGAAAAATTATAAAGCGAAAGCAGAATATTATGTCCGCAGGCATCAGGATAATGAGGCGATTGCCAGGCTGAAGAATAATCAGCCGCTGACAGCGGCGGATGTACAGCTTCTGGAAGAGATCCTCTGGGGAGAACTGGGGACAAAAGAAGAGTATGAGACGGAGTACGGGCAGAAGCCGCTCGGAGAATTTGTCCGTGAAATTGTCGGCTTGGATATGAACGCTGCAAAAGAAGCATTTTCAGAATATCTGGATGAAAACAGCCTGGACAGCAGGCAGATTTATTTCGTAAATCAGATCGTGGAATACATTGTGCAAAATGGCATGATGAAAGATCTGTCGGTACTTCAGGAGGCACCATTTACGGATCAGGGAAGTGTCGTGGACATTTTTACGGATCTGAACGTATGGATGGGAATCCGGAAAGTGATCGACCAGATCAATGCAAATGCCGCAGCAGCTTAGGAGATAAATAAACTATGAATTTTTTTGATTACATAAAGAACGAGTCGTTTTTTAAACCGCTTACGTTCAAGTACCGCAGGATTTATTATGACTGTATCCGGATTTTGATCGACCGTTCGAAGGAACTTCCGGTTCTCTACGAGTCGGATGCAAAGGACAGTATCACGCTGTATCTGAAAAACGAAGAGATTCAGCGACTGATCGAAGAAGCGGATGATGAGAATGAGGCGGTGCAGCTTCAGGCGGCTGAGATTCTGGCCATTTTCCGTGAATGTGGATGGATCAAGCCACGGCAGATCGGACGCAGCGGAGAATATGTTGTAAATCTTTCGACGGATTGCCGAAGAGTGATTGATTTTCTGGATAAACTGACTGAAAAGAAAAATGAAGGTACGATGTCAAACCGCATTCTCTCAATGTATGAGATCATGAAATCCGCATCGGAAGAAGGTTCGGTGCGAAAAGAACGTCCGTACTCAAACATTCTGGTGCCGATGATGGAAAATGAAACCGAGCTTCGCAATGAGCTGGCTGATTTAAAAGACAGTATATCGGATATCATGAAAACAGTCATCGAATTTCAGGATATGAACAGTTTCGGGCAGTTCATTATGAAAAATGAAATGTTGGACCGGTTCTTCAGTGAATATTTCTTCGTAAAAAACAACGGACTGATCCCGACCCAGCTTTCTTTCATCCGTGACCGGATCGAGGATCTGCGTTATGGGGATATGTATGAGAAAATGGTCGAAGAATGTGGAAAACGTCTGCGTTGCCCGAAAGAGCAGGCAATTTCCCGTGTGGACCGTTACATGGCGGAACTCCAGTATTTCCTGAGTGTGGAATACGAAGAAAATATGGAACTGATTGATACTCGCATCAACAGTTATTATAATCTGGCAAATACAAGGATCATGCAGATGGCGAGCAGCCGTGTCAGACTGGAGAATCTTCTCGGCGATTTCCTGGACCGTGTTTCCAGGATTTCAAAAGAAGAGCAGGATGCGGCGATGGAAAAAGTGGAGAAATGCACTCGTGTTATCAACCAGAAATACGTTGGTTACAAATCATTCGAGCAGAATCGGCGTATTCGCAACGAAGGTCAGAATATCGCATTAAACACCAATGCGATGTCAGAAGAAGAGATGCAGAAACGGACGGAGAATCTGTTCCGCAGTGCACCGAACCGATATGCTCCGGCCCGTGTCGGAGCATATCTGGATGAGGAACTTGGATTGGATGTGAGCATGGAGCTGAAAGAAAAGGGTGTGCAGACAAAAGAAGAGGCACTGATGATCGCAGCGGCGATGCTTTATGCGAAAAATGCAGAATTTCCATACGAAGTCCGTATCAAGGACGAAAAAGTGAGCACGAAGATTGCCGATATCAGCAATGTGGTGATCTCGAGAAAATAAAGATGTCAGAATTGTGGATCACAGGGTACGAAAATATTTACAGGGCATCTTTTTGAACGCAGAGAAGCGGATTGTGAATGTCCGCTTTACAAATACAATGAGGTAAATTTATATGCAGGATTTAAGTTTTATAAGCAATATGAGCGACGAGGATGCGTATCTGTTCAAACGCTGTGTGCGGCGGCTTCTGGATACGACATTTCTTGTAAAAGACAAAGAAGAAAAGCTCTATCAGTTTGTGGCCTCCGAATCCAACCGTTACGACATGAACCAGTATCTGGCAGTGATCGGCTACAAAGTGGTTGTAGAAGAACAGATGGGTGTGGCGATGCTGCAGCCAAATGATGATGATAAAGAAACAGTCGGACTGAAACGCCTCAATCTCTATCATTTTGACCAGAGACATATGAAGCTGCTGCTGGTATTGTGGCTTTTATTTCTGGAGCGGATGGGATATGAAGAGGCAGTCTATGTGACGGTCGGTGAGATTATCGACAAATGCAGGCTTTATGATATTGAGCTGACGCCGGTCGAGTTTAAAAAGGCATATGCGACCTTCCGCAGATTCTGCCTGATCGATTACAGTGACGATATCACAAAAGAGGACGGGGCTGTGCGTCTCTATCCTTCTTTGCAGTTCTGTCTGGATATCGGACAGTTGAAACAGGTGATGGCAGAATTTGTGGAACAGGGAGATTTCGAGGCAGCGGACATGGCAGACCTGGAAGAGGCAGAAAGTGAGGAGAGCGATGAGTAAAATAGTTTTACGCAATGTACAGCTGATCAACTGGTATGGATTTACCAACACGGTCGTTCCGGTTGCAGAAAATCTCACTCTGATCTCCGGAGAAAATGAGTGCGGAAAATCGACGATCCTCGATGCCATCAAATATGCCTACACCGGTGATACGCAGTTTAATAAGGCGACAAGCGGATATAATACAGGCGTGGGCAAGCGAAATCTGATCTCGTATACACGCTGTCTGGTCGATGCAAGTGCCGGCGTGTATGCAAGACCGGCGGAGAAGATCCCGGTTGTGTATACCCACATCGCACTGGAATATTATGACCAGATCAACGAAAAATCCTTTGTGCTCGGCGTGATCATCGAGACAGCTGTGACGGATATCCGCGGCACGTACTGGTATGCGATGGAAGACAAACGTCTGTCGGATATTTCCTATGTCTATGAAGACGGTTCTGCCTTAAAACCGTACGATGCGTCCGGATTTCAGAAACGTTACAATGTCAAACTCCGCAAGAAACAGGATGGAGTGGCATTGTTTATGCAGATGGTCGGACTGAAGCTTCCGTATCAGGAAGTGTTTCGTTATCAGAGAAAACTTCGAAATATCATGGCATACAATCCGGCGGCAAAGATCCAGGAATTTATCCGGGAATCGGTTCTGGAAGAACACGATGTCAATTTTGAAAAATTAAAAGATGCCAAGAAAAATATTGAGCAGATCAACAGCCGTTTGGAGCTGATCGAAGAAGAGATCGGTGATCTGGATGCGATCCTGAAGGATTATGCAGAATACGATGAGCGTGTCATGCAGCTGAAAGTGGATGATATTAAATTAAAATATCGAAATATGCTTTCCTGGAAAGAAAAACGCTGCATGGCAGAAGAAATGATCCGCAAAAACAGCATTGAAGTAGAAGCACAGATTAAAACAATCAAAGAACTGAGCACGGAGATCGATGCACTTGACCGTTATTATATGGAAGCAAAAGCCGCACTGCGGGAACTGAATGTTTCCAAAGCAATCGATAATTCCAGACAGCAGATTACTGCTTTCGAGAAACAGCTGGAGAAGCGGAAAAGCGAAAGGGAAGAGCTGGAGCAGTTCCGAAAACGTCTGCTGCATGTGGCAGAAGAACTGAACAAAATGGAATGCGAGGTTTCTTATTTTGAAACACTTGAAAAACTGACGGCAGTGGATCTTTCCAATTCTGAAAAGCAGGAAGCCATTGATGCACTGAGAGCGGAAATCCGTAAAAAACGTGACAGTATTGTGCGGAGCAGAGCTTATCTGGACCGCGAGCTCAAAGAAGTGCAGCTGGAACGCAGTGAGCAGAGCAAGATCATCGAAAACTGCGACCGCAACAAAGCGGATTATTCGCATGTGCAGGAACAGACGCAGCTGATCCGGGAGATCAACAAAGAACTGAAAAAGCAGGGCATCGCTGAAGAAGCCCGCATGGCGTGTGAATATGTATCGGAACTGAAAGACGAAAAATGGCGTGATGCGATCGAAGCTTTTCTTGGTGTGCACCGCTATGCAATCCTGGTTTCACCACAGGTTTTTGATGTGGCCAACCAGGTTATGGATCGATCCGGACATCGCTATGTGGAGCTGGTCAATACAAAGCGTCTGGCTGAACGCAAGATCAAATATGAGGAAGATTCAGTCTATCATTATCTTCAGATTCAGAATGAGACAGCAGCAAAGTATTTCCAGTTCTGGCTGGGTGCGATCCATGCAGTCGAGCTGGATGAGGTTGCAAAATACGATAATGCCATGTCAAAAGAAGGAAAACTCGGCAGAAATATGGCAGTTACTTACATCAACACGAAAAAGATCAAGAGCTACTGCCTTGGCGGGGCGGCGATCGAGCTGAACCGCAAAAGAGCTGCGAAAAAACTGGATCAGCTGGAAAAACGGGAAAAAGAGATTTTGAGCAGCAGACATACGATGCAGAATCAGGATGTCTTTCTGCAGAGCAGTCTGGATTATTTCAAAGATTACAATCTGGAAGCCAACAGAGAATGTGAGCACTTAAATGCAGAGCTGGAAGCAGAAAAGGTGCGTTATCGTGAACTTCTGGAAGCCCAGAAAAACAATGCAGAATTTATGGCACTTTCGCAGCGTGTGACCGATCTGGAAAAACAGCTTCGCAATAAAACACGGGAGAAAGACGAAGAGAGCAAGAAGCGTTATCGTCTGGAAGCAGAGATCGAGCAGAAAAAGAAAGACAGCGTGATGTATCAGGCGAAAGAAGCGGAAGAGCAGAAACATCTGGAAGAAGAACAAAAGCTCAACCGTTCCGCAGCAGAGCAGGCGATCACAGAATACGACCGCTATCTTGCCGGAGAAGATAAAAAAGGCGGCATCATGCAGCTTTCCGAGAAAGAGCAGATGGAAAAACGCGTCAGCAGTTTTGCGGCAAATATCAATGGACAGCAGCAGGCGTACAACAACCGAAAGCAGGAAGAAGAACGTCTGCCGATCGGTCTTGAGTACGAAAAAAGCTATCACCAGAGACGCGGAAAAATCTGGATCGATGACCTTCAGAATCTGCAGCAGAAATTAAAAGAGCAGACCATGCGTTATGAAAGCATTTTCAAAAGAGAATTTGTTCTGAATATTTACGAGACGGCAAGGGCTGCAAGAAAAGACATCGCACAGATCAACAAAGAGCTTCGCAAGCTGAAATTCGCGACATGCTATCAGTTTGATGTGAAATTTTTGAATGACAATTCCGACTATGCCAAAATTCTACGTTATGCAGAGTATCTTCAGCAGACTGGAAATCTGGCGGACGGTCAGATCGCCCTTACAAAGCTGATGGGTTATGAGGATGACGAAGTAGAGAGACGGGAGCGGGAGATCAAAGATATTATTAACCGCATCATTGAAAAAAATGATCTGGCGGAGATCCAGAAATTTGCAGATTACCGCAATTATATGAGCTACGAGATTATCATCAACAACGAAGAAGTAAAAGACGGAAAATTATCCAAACAGGTAGGATACAATTCCGGTGCCGGAACGCAGATCCCATATACGCTGATTTTGTCGGCGGCACTCTCCATGCTCTACAATGTGCGAGTCAATTCCGTAAGACTGATCTTTATTGATGAGCCGTTTGAAAAGATGAGTGACCACAATATCAAACTGATGCTTGATTTCTTCAAGAACCAGGACTTTCAGGTTATCTTCTGTGCACCGCCAAATAAACTGGAATCGATCGGAAGTGAATGCGGTGTGATCATCCCGGTTCTGAAAAATGCAAACGACGATATGTTGATCGGAAAGGTGAAATTTCATGACACAGTTAATGGAGCAAATTAAAGAAAAAGATGCACAGGCATTTACCCACAGCGGAAAGTTTCATGCGGACGATGTATTTTCGTCTGCACTTCTGCTGTCTGTCAATCCGGAGATCACGATCCACCGCGGCAGTCAGGTGCCGGAGGATTTTAAAGGAATTGTTTTTGACATCGGAAGAGGGAAATACGACCATCATCAGAGGGATAGCAGAATCCGTGAAAATGGTGTGCCGTATGCAGCTTTCGGACTTTTATGGGAAGAGTTGGGTGCTGAGATTTTAGGAGAAGAACTGGCAGAAAAATTTGACGAGGCTTTTGTGCAGCCACTGGACAACAATGACAACACCGGCGAAAAAAATGAACTTGCCACCCTGATCGGCAATTTCAATCCGCCATGGGATGCACAGGGCGGAAACGATGCGGCGTTCTTTAAGGCGGTCGGTGTGGCCGGCATGATCCTCGATAACAAACTGGAGCGTTATCGGGGCAATGAGCGTGCCGACAAACGTGTAGAAGAAATTTTAAAACAGCATCAGGAAGAGATCGCTTCCGGCAAAAAGCCGGCAGATGAAAAGCAGATTCTGGTGCTGCCGGATTATGTTCCGTGCCAGAAATATCTTTCCGAGACAGACATTGCATTCGTGATCTTTCCATCCAATCGCGGCGGCTACTGTATTCAGCCTCAGAAGCGAGAATACTCCCTGAATTATAAATGCAGTTTCCCGGAAAGCTGGCTTGGTCTTGAAAAAGAAGAATTAAAAGAAGAGAGCGGTCTTTCCGGTGCAGAATTCTGTCATAAGGGTGGATTTCTTATGACGACAAGTACGCTCGAAGATGCCATAAAGGCATGCAAGATCAGTCAGCAGCAGTTCCATGAGCAGGTTGTGATCGTAAATCTTGGCACAGATGAGGCAGCCGATGCATTGCTTTTCAAACTTCCGCAGTTTTCCGGTGCCAGAATCGTGCACATGGAGCTGCCGGATCTTCCGCCGATGGAGTGGGACGGCATTTACGGTGAATCCACACTTGAAAAGCAGGAATGGAAAGCACAGATCAAAGATCAGGTGAAAAAGATTCTGAAATCCAAACCGGAAGCAGTCTATGTGCAGGGAGATCTTTTTGCGGTGTATCCGCTGATCCATGCACTTCGTAAACGCCATATGCCGGTGCTTGTGATGACAGAGATGGAAGGGGAACAGAAAATTGTGCGGATTCCGTCCGGATCATAGTGCGATTTCAGACTTTTGACCCTGGCATTAAGATGCCTGCGAATTGCTCCGTTACAAGTAACTCTCGCAATCTACGCTCCGCTTCGGTCGGCACTAAACGAGTGCCACTGGCACTCAGTGCCTATAAACATTCGGAATTCGCATATTTACTGCGTAAATAGCTACTTCCTCATGTTTAGCGGGTCCCAAGTTCAAATGTCTTATCTTGCAAGCAAGAACGACATTTTGATCTTTTGACCCTGGAATCTCAAAAAGTGCACAAAAAAATAGTGGGAAAAACAGGAAAAAAGTAGAAAAATGCATTATATTCTTGCAATTTAGTCGGATTTTAGGTACAATATAGTTCTATGATGATACGGAATTGCAGAAGCTGTGGAAAAGCGGAGCAATTCATAAGGATTATTTTAGGTAAATAATGATCCGGAGATGGAAGAGGGCGGATATACGAAGGTTTTCGGATTGTTAAAAGAAAAAAGTATGAAAGGAAAAGGAAATGAATAAGAAAGACGAATTCAAACCGTACATTCCGGCAGACAGAGTCATGCCGGAGCTTACTGTGACTTCCATTATTATGGGTGTTTTGCTCGCAGTAATTTTCGGAGCAGCCAATGCATATCTTGGACTCCGAGTTGGTATGACTGTTTCTGCTTCTATTCCGGCAGCAGTTATATCTATGGGTGTTATTCGCATTATCATGCGTAAGAATTCCATCCTTGAAAGTAACATGGTACAGACCATCGGTTCAGCCGGTGAGTCACTTGCAGCAGGAGCGATCTTTACGATGCCGGCACTGTTCCTCTGGGCAGAAGAGGGTCTTTGCTCTATGCCGAGCCTTGTCGAGATCACACTGATCGCACTTTGCGGTGGTGTTTTAGGTGTACTTTTCATGGTACCGCTTCGTAATGCCCTGATCGTGAAAGAACACCAGACACTGCTTTACCCGGAAGGAACTGCATGTGCAGACGTACTTCTGGCCGGCGAAGAAGGCGGAGCAAACGCTTCTACGGTATTCTCCGGTATGGGACTTGCAGCAGTATTTAAATTTATCGTTGATGGTCTGAAGGTGATCCCGGCAGCTCCCGGAAAGCGTAAAACGGGCCATGGGCTTTGAGTGCGAGGAAGTGCTGCTC
>OGYH01001299.1_pt1 | contig 23790 bp, 19 predicted proteins | sample 1576511 | NCBI WGS metagenome assembly OGYH01 (sample SAMEA3541522, study PRJEB24748) | human gut metagenome | biome: human gut; feature: human-associated habitat; material: faeces | place: China | collected 2012
CTTGCATGTGTTAAGCACGCCGCCAGCGTTCATCCTGAGCCAGGATCAAACTCTCTGATAAAATGTTTGTTCCAAGTTCAAAATCAACATACTAGCTAATTTATCCCTTTTACTGTTTTAAAGGATCTTTCGATCGTTTTGAATTACTTATTCAGAACTTTCGAGGATGTGTTTCACTGTTTAATTATCAAGGATCTTTGCCGTTCCGACTCGGATCAGCTCATTTATTTTATCACAGAACTTTTCGTTTGTCAAGAACTTTTTTAATTTATTTTTTGAAGCTCTTTCGAACTTCTTTGCTGTTCTCTCGATCAGCAACTCGTTTATTTTATCAAACTCATTTGCTTTTGTCAAGAACTTTTTTCAAGTTTTTTGAAGCAGTTTTTGCAACCCGCGGCAGCCACCCGGCTCCGAACTAGGTTTTTCTGTTTCAAAAGAACTCATTCACTGTAGCTCTCGCTGACAGCTTAGTTATAATAACACCGCCCAAAGCAAAAGTCAACACCTTTTTTCGAATTTTCTTATTTTTAGAAAAATATAGTTAATTCTGCATATTTTATATTTTATCTGAATTTTTTAAAAAAGACCGTACGCATCACACGCCGGTCCTTTTTCCACAACTTCCTTCTAATTTTTCCCCACGCGCAGAATCGCATCCTGAATATTTTCCACCGGAATCAGTGCGATTCCACCGATTTTCTCCACGGGCTTCATGCAGACAGCAGGTAAAATCACCCGCTCGAAGCCCAGTTTTTTTGCTTCCAGTACACGCTGTTCCGCCATGCTGACGGCGCGGACCTCACCGCTTAAGCCGACCTCGCCAAATACGACCGTTTTCTCATCGATCACCTGATCTTTGTAGCTCGATACGACGGCAAGTGCGATGCCAAGATCGATCGCCGGCTCATTCATCTTGATTCCGCCTGCGATGTTGACGTAGGCATCGCTTGTCGAAAGATTGACTCTTGCGCGTTTTTCCAGCACTGCCATCAGCAGGTTCACACGGTTGAAATCGCATCCTGCTGCGGTGCGGCGCGGGATTCCGAAATTACTGTGGCAGACCAGTGCCTGAATCTCGATCAGGATCGGGCGCGTTCCCTCCATGGAGCATGCGACAACCGAACCGGAAGCTCCCTCCGGCCGTCCGTTCAGCATGTACTCCGATGGATTTTTCACTTCCACGAGTCCCTCTGTCTGCATTTCGAAGACGCCGATCTCATTTGTAGAACCAAAACGGTTTTTGACGCCGCGTAGAATCCGGTAGGACGCATGACGGTCGCCCTCGAAGTACAGCACGGTATCTACCATGTGTTCCAGCACACGTGGGCCGGCCACATTACCGTCTTTTGTCACATGACCGACGATAAAGATCGAAATTCCCATTCCCTTTGCAATCTGCATCAGCACATTCGTCGATTCCCGGACCTGGGATACACTGCCCGGCGCGGAGCTGACCTCCTCGTTGTACATGGTCTGGATCGAGTCGATGACGGCAATCTCCGGCTTCTCTTTTTCCATGACGGCGCGGATGATGTCAAGATTCGTCTCACAGAGCAGGGACAGATTTTCATTAAATTCTCCGATCCGCACGGCGCGCAGTTTGATCTGGCGCAGGGACTCCTCGCCGGAAATGTATAAAACCTGATGTCCTGCTGTGGACAGCATGCGGCACACCTGCAGAAGGAGTGTGGATTTTCCAATTCCCGGATCGCCGCCGACCAGTGTCAGGGAACCCGGCACGATTCCTCCGCCGAGCACCCGGTCGAGTTCTCCGATTCCCGTCGGGATACGCTCTTCTTTTCCTGTTGAAATTTCCGTCAGATGCACCGGCTTTCTGCCCGCTGCGCTGTGGCTTCCGATCCCCTGGTTTCCCGCCGGTGTTTTGGCCGCCGTCGGTTCCTCCACAAACGTATTCCATTCTCTGCACGCCGGACACTGGCCCATCCATTTTGCTGACTCATAGCCGCAGTTCTGGCAGAAAAAGGCTGTTTTTTTTGCTTTTGCCATAGTTGTGTCTCCCTTATAATTGTCAAAAAAAGCTGCCGCACACGTTCTGCGACAGCCTTCTTTTCTTATTTCATCATGCTTTTACGATTTCTACTGCTACATTCTCTGCTTTTTCCAGCTCTACGCTGAAGGAAAGTTTTCCGCCGAGGTTTGTGGTCATGTGGCCAACGTTTACACCGTCGAGCAGCACCTTGTATTCGGTCTCTGCTTCCATTTCAACGGTGATCTGTGCATCCTCCGGTCCTTCTACTTTGAAGGTCATGCCGCCGTCGAATACGTTCAGATCGGTAACTGCGGTTCCCGGAACGGATTCGTATACGAACAGTCCGTTTTTCTCCAGCTTTGTGATTTCCTTAAAGGTTTTTACTTTATACAGATCTCCTCTGTGCTCAAAATCAGATTTTTTTGCCTTTGCCGCAAGCTCATAATCTCCGAAGCTGATGCCTCCGTCTGCCTCTGTGCGGATTAATTCTTTTACTACTGACATTTGTAAATGCCCTCCTGGTCTTGTCTTTTGTGGTGTTTCGTTTGTTTGTGAAAATCATACCATAATCAAAAAGATTTTACCATATAATTTATGGAATTTTATATTATTTTTTCTCAAGAACCTTAAATGTAATCTCTTTCTTATTCATTCCAGCCGCAACGGTATCGCCTTTTTTCACTTCTCCGTTCAGGATGGCTTCTGCGAGCGGATCCTCAATTTTGCTCTGGATCGCGCGTTTTAACGGGCGGGCACCGTACTTGCTGTCGAAGCTGTTTTCCACGAGATATTCTTTCACGGTGTCACGGACTTTCAATTCAATGTCCATCTGCTCCTTGCAGCGGCGCTCCAGATCTTTGAGCAGAATCTGCAGAATCTTCTTCATATCCGCCTTGGTAAGCTGATGGAATACAATAATCTCGTCGATTCGGTTCAGGAATTCCGGCTTAAACATCCGTTTGACTTCTTCCATCACCTGGCCCTTCATGTATTCGTAGTCTTTCCGCTCATCTTCTGTCGAAAGGAATCCAAGGCGTTTCGGCGCTACAATGTTCTGTGCTCCGGCATTGGATGTCATGATAATGCAGGTCTGTTTGAAATCAACTTTTCTGCCCTGCGCGTCGGTGATATGGCCATCATCAAGTACCTGCAGCAGAATGTTGAACACATCCGGGTGAGCTTTCTCGATCTCATCGAACAGGATCACACTGTACGGGTTGCGGCGCACTTTTTCAGAGAGCTGGCCGCCTTCCTCGTAGCCAACGTATCCCGGAGGGGAACCGATCAGCTTGGAAACGCTGTGTTTCTCCATGTATTCCGACATATCAACGCGGATCAGGGCCTGCTCTGTACCGAAAACTGCCTCGGCGAGTGCTTTGGAAAGTTCTGTTTTTCCGACACCGGTCGGTCCAAGAAACAGGAAGGATCCTGTCGGACGGTTCGGGTCTTTTAATCCGACTCTGCCTCGTTTTACGGCTTTTGCCACAGCTGTCACGGCTTCTTCCTGGCCGACAACGCGTTTATGGAGTGTCTGCTCCAGTCTTGCCAGACGTTTCGATTCTCCTTCCGCGAGACGCTGTACCGGAATTTTCGTCCAGGTGGATACGGTTTTTGCGATTTCTTCTTCTGTTACCTGCAGTTTTTTGTTTTTGCAACGGCGTTCAAAGCGTTTTCGGATCTGCTCCAGATCTTTTTCGAGCTCCTGCTGGCGCGCCTGCAGTTCTTTTGCCTGCTCAAAATCGCCGGCACTGATCGCGGATTCTTTTTCTTTCTGTACTTCGAACAGTGTCTGCTCCTCTTTTGCCATGTTGTCCGGCACCTGGTAGCCGGCGAGCTGTACGCCTGCGGATGCCTCATCGATCAGATCGATGGCTTTATCCGGCAGGAAACGGTCGTTGATGTAGCGGACGCTCATTTTTACGGCTGCTTCCAGTGCTTCATCGGTGATTTCCACGCCGTGGTGGCGTTCGTAGTATGGGCGCAGGCCTTTTAAGATATCAAGTGCTTCGCTTTCCGTCGGTTCTTCTACTTTGACCGGCTGGAAACGGCGCTCCAATGCGGCATCTTTTTCGATGTATTTACGGTATTCTTCCAATGTTGTTGCACCGATGAGCTGAATTTCTCCGCGGGAAAGGGACGGTTTTAAGATATTGGATGCATCGAGTGCTCCCTCTGCACCGCCGGCCCCGATGATGGTGTGAAGTTCATCGATGAACAGCAGAATATTTTCATTTTCCGTGACTTCTTTGACAACGCGTTTGATACGCTCCTCAAATTCACCGCGGTATTTGCTTCCGGCTACCATTCCGGAAAGGTCAAGGACAACAACTCGCTTATCGCGGATCGTTTCCGGCACGATGCCAAGGGCAATCCGCTGCGCCAGACCTTCCGCAATCGCCGTTTTTCCGACACCCGGCTCTCCGATCAGACACGGGTTGTTTTTTGTCCGGCGACTTAAGATCTGAATGACACGCTCAATTTCCTGCCCACGGCCGACAACCGGATCGAGTTTTCCTTCACGCGCAAGCTCCGTCAGATCCCGGCTGTACTGATCCAGTGCCGGCGTTTCGCTGGTCTGCGCTCCACCTCTTGTCTGCGGTCCGCGGCCGGTGTTTGTATTTCCGCTTGCACCGCCCTGCAGCGGTGCCTCGCCCATGGCAGTAAGGATTGCTCCATATAGTTTCTGAATGTTGATCCCCATGGTAAAAAGCAAACGGGTAGCAACACAGTCACTTTCTTTTAAGATTGCAATCAGCAGATGCTCGGTTCCCACAGCTCTGCTCTTAAAACGCGCTGCCTCCGCTTCTGCATTTTCAAGCACTCTGCGTACCCGCGGAGTATAGCCCGGTCGGGATTCGGTCACGGTGTTTCCGCCTGGTGCAATCAGACGGTCAATCAGTTCGGTAAGCTGTCCGGCATCTACGTGAAACTCAGAAAGCACCATGCCTGCTGTGCCATCCTCCACGTTCAGAAGTCCGATCAGAAGGTGTTCGGTTCCTACGTAATTATGTCCACATTTTTCAGCTGTCCTAACCGCATATGCCAGTGCTTTTTTTGCCTGACTGGTATATCCTTCTCTCATAATACTATTGTCTCCTTCATGTTTCGTCTGCGTAATTGCTGTAAATTTCATCTACAAGCTGATGTACTTCTTCTTTTGATATATTTTTGCAGACGGCTTTTGCAAGAATCACCTGCAGATCTTCGCGCAGTTCCTGCATGGCATACAGTTTATCCGCATCGATAGAGATAACGGCTCCTTTTCTTCGGTCAATCGAAAGAAGCCCCTCCTGCCGGAGTACGCTGTAGGCCTTATTTACGGTATGCATGTTGATTCCGATATTGTCTGCGAGCTGTCTTACCGAAGGTAGAGTATCTCCTTCCTGAATTCTGGAAGTGGCAATACCCAGAATAATCTGATTTCTCAGCTGGATATAGATCGCTTCATCGCTGTTGAAATCGATCTGTATTGTCTCATAATACATAGTTACACCCTGCTTTCTCGTATCGTTTTGTTATACATATGTTATAACAATTCGCAGACTTTGTCAACAAACGGTTTCCCTACCTGTTTTTCTCGTAGATGATCTGAAGACCTTTCAGGAGCAGATTCTCATCGATGATGATGTCATGTCTGCAGTGCGGAATCACAGCTTTCGCCAGACCTCCGGTAGCCACAATCGTGCATTTGCAGCCAAGTTCTTCTTCCATCCGTTCGATCATGCCGTCGATGCTGGCAGCGTTTCCATAAATCATACCGCCTTTCATACAGTCCAGCGTATTTTTGCCAATGACTTTTTTCGGTGCTGTCAGACTGGTCTGGCTAAGCTGCGCGGCATTTGATACGAGAGCATCCAGCGAAGTACGAAGTCCCGGAAGAATCACGCCTCCGATGAAGCTTCCTTTCTGATCAAGTACACTCATCGTCGTGGCAGTTCCCATATCGATAACAATCTGCGGACATGTGTATTCATTCAGCGCTGCTACTGCTACTACAACAAGATCGCTTCCTGCCGTTGCGGGGTCGTCCAGTTTGATATTAAGTCCGGTCTTCACACCGGGGCCGACAACTTTGACCGGCTTTTTAATCACTTTTTCTGCCGCACTCCGGCAGAGCTCTGTCACCTGCGGAACAACGGAAGAGATGATACCTCCTTCGATCTGCTCCACCGGAATCTCATACAGTTCCAGTACATTTTTCAGGCTGACTGCGTATTCCAGCTCTGTTTTTGCCTTGTCCGTGGAGAGTCTTTCGATGAAGTATGTTTTTTTCCCTTCCACACACCCAAGGACGATGTTCGTGTTGCCGATGTCTATTGCAAGGATCATGATTCGGGTTCCTCCTGTAAAAACTATGAAATGAAATTCTTGTGGTTTTATTATACATGGTGCGGTGCTTTGAGACAAGAAAAAAGACAGCAAGAAAAAGTCAATTAAGTCGATTTCATACTGTCTTCTGAATATTTCATTTTGAATTATCTATTCTTGTTGTTCACAAAAATAAATTTTACATCATTCTCAAACGTACGATTTAGCAGAATTTGCCCTGAAAATGTTTGAGTACTATACATTTTTACATCATTCTCCAACCATTACTTACAGATTTAGGGGAGGTGGAAAGTTTGAGTACCATACATTTTTACATCATTCTCAAACCATCGAGCTGCTGTTATCAACTGGATGCCGGTTTGAGTACCATACATTTTTACATCATTCTCAAACGAAGGTTCTGTAAAAGTAGCTCAGTATTTGTTTGAGTACCATACATTTTTACATCATTCTCAAACCGTAACAGATCTTTTGCAGGACGAATGGGCGTTTGAGTACCATACATTTTTACATCATTCTCAAACTATGGTACATGACGGAAGGGCGTGTAGCCTGTTTGAGTACCATACATTTTTACATCATTCTCAAACGTGCGGCAGACCATGAGTGTTGATTACCGTGGTTTGAGTACCATACATTTTTACATCATTCTCAAACGGAGGACTTTGTGCGTGGTTCTCTGGGATCGTTTGAGTACCATACATTTTTACATCATTCTCAAACGCAAGCCGCGCTGTTTCGGAGCTTAGCGATGTTTGAGTACCATACATTTTTACATCATTCTCAAACTATGCGTGACCTTGCAATCGAGTGCCTTCAGTTTGAGTACCATACATTTTTACATCATTCTCAAACAATCGCCTCTTCCTTTGAGATCCCGGCGAGTTTGAGTACCATACATTTTTACATCATTCTCAAACGAGAAGCAAGCACGAGAGGAACGCCGGAGGTTTGAGTACCATACATTTTTACATCATTCTCAAACGATTGTCAGGGCGTCCAGGGTTTCTGAAAGGTTTGAGTACCATACATTTTTACATCATTCTCAAACTATTTTCACTCGTCTATGACAAACGGTTACGTTTGAGTACCATACATTTTTACATCATTCTCAAACCCCCTGTCGGGATCGTGAACACTTTGCCGTTGTTTGAGTACCATACATTTTTACATCATTCTCAAACTAAGGTGGTATGGATGTTTATTGCTGTTTAGTTTGAGTACCATACATTTTTACATCATTCTCAAACCAGAAGTGTGGTGTACCGCGGGAAGTGCTGGTTTGAGTACCATACATTTTTACATCATTCTCAAACTTTCAGCAGCCGATTCCGATGTTCAAAAACGTTTGAGTACCATACATTTTTACATCATTCTCAAACTTGCCGCCAGGTTCTTTTTTATCGCTTCTTGTTTGAGTACCATACATTTTTACATCATTCTCAAACCATTCCATGATTCTTCCTTTCCGGGCGACCAGTTTGAGTACCATACATTTTTACATCATTCTCAAACACTCCCTGCGTGCGTGCGCGCGCGCGTGCGGTTTGAGTACCATACATTTTTACATCATTCTCAAACTTTGCTGTGGTTTGGCACAATTTTTTCTTGGTTTGAGTACCATACATTTTTACATCATTCTCAAACATGAAGTGCATCTTCACTGCCTGTTCCATTGTTTGAGTACCATACATTTTTACATCATTCTCAAACCTCGCTGCTGCGGGAACTGCGACCGGAGAGTTTGAGTACCATACATTTTTACATCATTCTCAAACTCATTGATTACACCAATATTATCAAGTCCAGTTTGAGTACCATACATTTTTACATCATTCTCAAACAGGCATGTGCGGCTGTTCAAACCAGTATGCGTTTGAGTACCATACATTTTTACATCATTCTCAAACACAAGAAAAGTAGGAATGGAGTTTAAAGTGGTTTGAGTACCATACATTTTTACATCATTCTCAAACTCCGTTTTCCGGTATTGTAATAGTCGTAGTGTTTGAGTACCATACATTTTTACATCATTCTCAAACCTCAAATTTAAAAATGAACTGCTTTCATCTGCACAAAACAGGTACTCAAACATCCGATGGATATTAATAGACATCACATCCATCTTTGTCAATTATATAATATTCTCTCTGATTCGAAAAGTCCCTTTGTATATTTTCTATGAAAAGCAAGGATATTTCATAGTAGCATGCCATTTGGGAGAGTTTGTTTATTTGTGTTTCGTTCAGATAGGATCGAATATTGACCAAAATCACCAGTTCTTTTTGGAGAAGTTCGGCCATAACTTTGATATATTGCGTTAATTTTTCCAGAAGTCCCATCTCTTTTTCGGTTTCTGTCTGAACTCCCATCAATTTTAGGAGTGCGCTCAAATCGATTTCCTCATTTTGTTCCAATTCGTACCCACTGGCAGTTTCCAATTGATAGATGTATTTCTTCAGTTCCGCAATAATTCTCTGTGTTTCAAGAAACATTTCTTCATTTTGCGCACTTTTGACCAGCTCTGTAAATAACCGTTTTTGTATTCTGTGATCCGCAAAATCAAGAGAAAATGGCGTTAATATTAATTCCACATCTCTTTTCATATTCAGCTCTGTGTCAGCTTTAGAAAGTACGAAATTTCCCTCCTCTCCCTGATTTTGTTTTTGCAGCTGCTCCACATATTTAAAAAACAGCTCCGGTGATTCTATAATCCATTCCGTTGGACAGTTCTGATGAATCGCAATAGGTTTTTCCAAGTCCACATGTACCAGTTTCATAAAATCACCAGCCTTTCATCCGTATTCAGCACTTCACTCTTTACGTTTCCAACAATCAGATCCATTTTCGCATACTGCTTCTCAGTCACCGTTAAAAGCTGTACCAGGCCTTCTTCCGGCTTATTTTTATGAATCTGATCCACGATTCCATTCACTGCAGTTGTATTTAACGCAAGCTTACAGTATACGGATTCCTGGAGCATCAGGAATCCGCTTTTCAATAAAAACTTTCGAAATCTCGTATATTCTCTTCTCTGATCGCCCGTCAACACCGGAAGATCAAACAGCACCAATACTCTCATAAAACGATAACTCATAGGCCATAAAACCGGATCAATGCACTGTCATTCTCATTTAAGGCATCAAATACACTTTTACAGTAAATTTTTATGGCATTATTCACATACTGTGTTTTCCCGTCTATCATGACTTCGTTGTTTAATACATTGACCAATTGTATTTTTTCCTCATGCGTAAATTCTTTCCTCTGCATTTGGATTACTTCCCGGTCAATCAGAACACGGAACGGTTCCATCAAATCGGACGCCAGATTAAACTGATTAAACATATTATCATGAAAGAGTCCTAGCTGTGTAATATAACCGCTCGCTACAATTTCTCTCGCAAACGCAGACAGCAAAATGCTATATCCGTAATTCAACGCTGCATTTTCCGGACAATCCGCAGTTCTGGTAAATGTCATACCGAACAACGCATTAAAATATACCTTTGCCGCATGCCCTTCCCGGTTTGTCTCATCGTTCCAGCCAATCTCCTGTAAATATGCTTCTAACAGACCCGCTTCTTCCTTTCCCAGATTTTTTAACAGTTCCTTCTGTTTTCGTATTTTTTCCGTCACAATCTCTGTCCAGATCGCTTCTTTACTGTGCCGGCTCCACTGAATCTGCTTTCTGACCTTATTGCTGGTATCATGACTTCCGTAATACCCAACCAGTTCCGACGATGGATTTCTCTTTTCATCGCAAAAAATCACTTTTATTTTCTTTTTTGTCAGCTCTGCCAGCAGACTTGTTGTGACTGTTGCTGCTGTTGACTCAATCAGAATGGTTGATATTTCACTTAAATGTATTTTTGTTACTTCCTCATTTCGCACCACAAGATAACCAAGCTGATAGTCCAGCTTTGCCCGTTTGGAAATAACCACAATCCGCCAGCTCATAATGCATTCAGGTCTACTGCCTGCTCGTAAATACCGGTTGGCGATTGATGAATCATTTCGATTCGACTGCAATCGGTTATATTTTTGTTGAGATACAAAATTCCTGCTCTTCCAGATCCTCCAATTAATTTCAAATCAGCGGTAACACTCTGGCACTGGAAAAAATGTAAAACTTCATACAAAACGATACACTTTTCTTCTATGCATAATTCTTTAAATTTTTCTCTTTTTTCCGTTAATGTCTTTGCCTGTGCTCCAAGTTTTTTTGCATATACCGTATTTGTTAATTTATTTAAAAAGGTTTCATACAGCATCATCACCTTCTTTTCTTCTAAATGGTCGGAATCGTAAATTTTCAGTTCTTTATTCTGTTTTTTACGTTCCACGTACTGTACTATTTTTTTCAGTATTTCCGTTTCTTCCTGAGAAAGTACCAGCTGATTTGCCCCTTGCATCAATAGCTGATCTCCTGATCTTCCGGAAACCCACATATAAAATCCGTCCACACACAACAGAGTATCTATTTTGATTTCCGGCACCAGCACTCGCGGATTCTTTAACTGTCTTTCCTCTTCCAGATACCGAATTATATTTTCTTCTGACTTCTGAATTTCCTTTTTCAGACGAATCGGCACATACTCGATTGTTCGTATTTTCTTTCCCTTTTTGCCCTCCGATTCTGCCAGTACAAAGTAAGCTCCCGCCTCTTTGTTATATCCTCCATACTTCTGTATATCACAAAGCCGTTCATCACTGCTCTTGATCGGAACCTGACCTTTTCCTTTTTTGACAATCTGCTGGTCAAACAATGCACCTGTTGCCTCATACGATCTTCGCGTCACAAGAATGTTGTTCTTTTCCATAAACTTTCGGACTGTCACAATGGTTCCGTTCCCGCCTTCCCAGGCAATTTCTCCGTTTCGTTCAATTCTTTCCTGTTCAAACATCTTCTTCAGGTTATAACTTCTTCCCGGATTTTCCTTAATGAAGTGAATCGGATTTGATGTGAATTTTACAAAATATGCGTTGCCAACGACAATATTCAAATAAGCATCCTTCGCATGATGATAATCATTCATCTCCCGTACCTTCAGAAATTTAAAATCCTTACGGAACTTTGAAACGGTTGGCGCTTTCACATAAACAATCTGTGTATCCGGGATCACCTGCTGCAGAATACTTGCTGCCGCTTTTGTACTCTGACGAGTTTCCACCAGCTGCCTGGAAATAAATCCAGCCAATTCAGACGGTTCAAATCCGTTTCTTCTTATCAGCCGTTTATATTTTTCTTCACTGATCAATCCGGCATCCACTAAAGATTTCCAGAATGGCTGCATTTTTTTCCGAACTGTTTCATCGATCGGATATTTATCCTCTTTCATCTGATTACACTTTTTCTTTACAAGTACCCGGTTATCCAGGCTATCATCCATCACTTTGGACTGTGGAAAAATATGATCAATGTCATACTTCTGATTATCCCACAATTCCTCCAGTTCAATTGTTTCACCGGAATACATGCATTTTCCTTTTTGCGTATAATACAAATACAGCTTGTCTCTTCTCATTTCCGCATCGGAACGTTTTTCAATCTCATCTATCCAGTCTTTTTCTTCCGCTTTACATTTTTTATAGAGTTCCAGCAGTTTCTTTTTTCTTGAAGAGGTTCTTCCCTGATCGGTTTTTTCTCTTGCCATTTCTATAAAAACACGTTTCGGTGGGTTTCCCATCACTTTACAGATTTCCTTTACAATCAAAAGGCTCTGCCAAATCTGCCGCTTCACTGCCGGTGATACGTAAAGTTCCTCGACTAATTCATACGAAATATCCCGTTTTTTCTGTTCGTTTCCATTCTTTTCTTCGATTGCCGATGCAAACAAATATTTTTCGCTAAGCAGTTGCATCAGATTGTCATTCGTCTCCCACAAAGCCCGAATAATAGACCATGCCTCTCCCGTTTCCGGTGCCGGTGCTTCCGTCTCTTCCAAAAACACTTTTGAGAGTCTTCCCCAACCACGATACGGCAGTTTACTTATGCTGTCTCTTTGTTTTTCTGTCAACTCCGGAAACAGTTTCTTTAATCTCTGTTTCAGTATCGCTTTATCATCTCCAAACAGCGTTACGTTCAGGATGATGCATTCTTTTTCCGCCTGGTTCAGTGACAGATTTGTTAATTTCTCTTTAAAGTCATGGTATGCCGTAAGAGAACTCTTGAAATCACCATCAATTCCGGTAATTTCAACTTCTTTTCCGGTAATTCCTTCTTTCACTAAATAGTTTTTCAGTTTTTTCTGTGTAACTTTTCTGCTTTTCTGGAATACTTCTTCATATATTTTCTGTTTCTGCTCTACAGATATCTTTTCTCCATCCAAACGCAGATTATTTAATTCATTTAAAACTTCGTATTTGCTATACAGCAGAGAATACTTTGGTAAAACATCTTCACTTGGCAGATAAGTACATTTATTCGTCATTCTTCGAATAAACTGCTCTGCACTTGCTTCCAAATCTACCATCTCATCGAAGTTCCATGGATATATTTTGCCTTCTTTTCGTACCGCCCAGTTACTCTTCTCCCCTTTTTTTCGAATTCCGTTTAAGGGTCCTACGTAGTACGGAATGCGGAATGTGAAAATCTTTTGAATCTTCTCTCCATTCTCTTTCAGTAGCGGAACTTTATCTTCCAGATTTTTCAGGATTGCATTTAATTCATATAAATGAATCTGATACGGAATGACACTGTTGTCTTTTACAGTCTGTTTCGGAAGAAACGTTCCCATTTCCATTTCCTTCTGCATACAGGATGCTTTCGTCACATCTGATATCTTGCCCAGAATATTCTTTTTCAGATAACCGTAAAAGTCTTCCTGGCTACATTGCTTTGGTGCCTTGATATACGCATAATAATTAGTTTTTTCGTCCTTTTTTGCAAACAGTCTCTGATATTCTTCCCTTGAAAGATTCTCTCTGACCAGCTTTTTCAGATCTTTCAGATCCTTTTTATGCTTTTCATAAAGTGCCACTTTTGCCTCTGAAAGAGAAGAATAGTTCTGCAAAATATCAGCCAGAACAGCCCAATCGTACACTGCTTTTGCGTGTTCAATTAATGCATATTTTTCTCCCAGCTCTGCTTCGATCTCTCCAGCGTATTCTTCATAACCTGCATCTGCGAAGCAAAGTTTTGGCCGTTCCAGTGTATCCATCTGTTTTTCCCCAAACAGATTTCCCAGTTTTGCTGTTCCACCGGTAATCAATCCCAGCCACTCTTTTTCACAGGATGTTTCTGCCCGCATTGCTTTTACTGCTTTTGTCTTTTTCGCAGATTTGGTCAATGTTCGGTCTTTTAAAATTGTCTCTATTTCCTTGCTTCTTTCCACTCCCATCTTGGAAGAAAAACCAAGTTCTTCTGCTCTCACTGCTTCAAGAAACTGCTCAAATGTTGTCTGAAATTCTCTTACCTGTTCGATATTTCCGTTTAATAGAAAATGGCCTCTGTGTTTCATCATATGATGCAGAGCAAGATATATCAGGCGAATATCAGGCGTTTCGTCAGTTTCCATTAACCATTTTCTCAGATGATAGATGGTTGGAAACTGTTTATGATATTCTTTGTCTGTGTAATCATCATCCGCAAACAATGCATAGGGAAGTTCCGGACACTTTCCCTGCCTGTCACGCTTATCCTCTGGCCAGTAACGACTCTCTTTCATTCTGCGAAAAAATCCATCATCTATCTTTTCTACTTCTTCCGCAAAAATTTTCTGCAGCAATTCTATTCTCCAATTACGACGATCCAATCTTCGTTTTGCTGTCCGAAACCCTCTTCTCTCTTCTGCAGTCTGTGCACTGTCAAATAGCCGTACACCCCAAAGTGTTTTTCCATGTGCGCGCAAAATTTCGTACTTCTCATTTGTCACAGCCCATCCAACTGAACTGCTTCCCATATCAAGTCCGAGATAATATTCCCCTTTCATCTGTTCTTTCCTCCATTTTCTACATTTTATCTAATTTTACCATATATTTTGATTTTTTACATCTTTTCTTTCCTATTTTCAACAATTCTACTTCCTGGTTCTTGCTGTTCTCACAGTACTGAATCATAACCATGTTTCATTTCTAATTTTAGACAACAAAAAAACTGCTGTCTATGAAGACAACAGTTTTCGTTCCACACACTGTGGACCATCTAACGATGGCGTTTTCGATAAATCGTTATTTGAACTTATGATGTAAAATTTAGTATGGTACTAAACTATCTACACTATACTTCTATTTTTTCCTTTCGTCAATCTTTTTTAGAAAGTTTTTATGATAATTATTCCATTTTTTTCTCTTGCGTCCTTCTTGTTTTTATGGTAAAATATATCTTGTTCTGATTACGAACACTGCCGCTGTGGCGGAATTGGTAGACGCACTTGACTCAAAATCAAGCGGTGAATAACCGTGCCGGTTCGAGTCCGGCCAGCGGCATAGCTAAAAAAGATCTGCAAAAACGAACGTTGATGCAGATCTTTTTTTATTGTCTTCCCTTCAAAAAAACAGCTTTTAAAAGAAAGAAAACCCCTTTCGAAGAACCGGCCATCTGCCGCATGGTTCTTTTTGAAAGGGGTTTTACTGTTGTTATCTCTTATTTATTTCCAAACATCTTCTCATACTCCGGTGTTCCATCCAGTGTAGCGAAGTAGTCTTTCGGGGTTTCTGCGCGGCGGATGACTTCAAAGCTGCCGTCCTCTTTTAACAGAACCTCTGCAGATTTTAATTTTCCGTTGTAGTTGTATCCCATGGAAAATCCATGTGCGCCGGTGTCGTGGATGAAGAGGAGGTCTCCGACTTCCACTTCCGGAAGCATGCGGTCGATCGCGAATTTATCGTTGTTTTCGCACAGGGAACCTGTTACGTCATATTTGTGGTCGCACGGCTGATCTTCTTTTCCCATCACCGTGATGTGGTGGTAAGCGCCGTACATTGCCGGCCGCATCAGATTGACCGCGCATGCATCACAGCCGATATACTCTTTGTAAATGTGTTTCTGATGGATTGCGCGCGTAACGAGTCCGCCGTACGGTCCCATCATGAAACGGCCCATTTCCGTATAAATTGCAACATCGCCCATGCCGGCCGGAACGAGGACTTCATCGTACACTTTATGTACACCCTCACCAATCACGCGGATGTCATTGCCTTCCTGACCTGGTTTGTACGGGATTCCGACACCGCCGGAAAGATTGATGAATTTGATTTTTACGCCTGTCTCTTTCTGCAGCTTTACAGCCAGCTCAAACAGTGTTTTTGCCAGAACCGGGTAGTAATCGTTGGTTACGGTATTACTTGCAAGGAAGGAATGGATGCCGAACTCTTCTGCCCCTTTTGCCTTCAGAATGCGGAACGCCTCAAAAATCTGCTCGGTTGTCATACCGTATTTGGCATCTCCCGGATTGTCCATAATATCGGTGCTGATTTTAAACAGTCCGCCCGGGTTATAACGGCAGCAGATTTTCTTCGGAATGTAGCCCAATGTTTTCTCAAGGAAATCAATATGTGTAATATCATCAAGGTTAATGATCGCACCAAGCTCTGCAGCCAGTTGATACTCTGCAGCCGGTGTTACGTTGGATGAAAACATGATTTTATCTTTCTCAAATCCCATCGCATCGGAAAGCATCAGCTCCGTGTAAGAAGAGCAGTCGCATCCGCAGTCATATTCACCCAGCATTTTGATCAGTGTCGGGTTTGGGTTCGCTTTCACAGCAAAATACTCACGAAATCCCGGATTCCAGGAAAAAGCTTCCTTTACTGCTTTCGCATTCTCACGAATTCCTTTTTCATCGTAAATGTGAAACGGAGTTGGTACTGCTGCTGCGATTTCTTCCAGTTTTTCTTTTGTTACAAAAGGCTTCTTCGTCATTCTCTTTTGTCTCCTTCTTCTGCTTATTTTGCCTGAATAATGTGAAGCATGTTTGTCATATATCCTTCACCCGTCACCTCGTTAGTAGCAGGGTCTCCGGCCGTAAAAATAACCATATCACCGCGTTCTACGAGCTCCTCACGGCGCACCATATACATGGCATGGGAAATAATGTTCTCCGTAGAATCTTCCTCGTATCCGGTCACCGGACGAACGCCCCAGTAGAGCTGCATTTTTCTTCTTGCCCATTCATATGGGGTAACGCCGTAAATCGGTACGCTCGGACGAAGGTTGGAGATCAGTCTTGCGGTCTGACCGGACATCGTCGGGGTCACAATGCAGGCTGCTTTGATGTGTTCTACCATAGAAACGGCTGCACTTCCGACTGCCGCGGAAACATTCAGTTTCCCTTCCAGCGCTTTTCCATCGCGGTAATCTTCGAATTTCAGATAGCGCTCTGTCTGCTCGGCAATCTCTCCCATCATGGTAACTGCCTCGATCGGATATTTTCCGGCTGCTGTTTCGCCGGAGAGCATGATTGCATCCGTTCCATCATAAATTGCATTCGCAACATCGGCTACCTCTGCACGGGTCGGGCGCGGGTTCCGGATCATGGAATCCAGCATCTGGGTTGCTGTGATAACCGGTTTGTATTTATGATTGCATTTTTCAATGATGATTTTCTGTACATGCGGTACCTGGCACGCCGGAATCTCTACACCAAGGTCTCCCCTTGCAACCATCACACCATCTGCCGCATCGATGATGCTGTCGATGTTCTGCACACCCTCCGCATTTTCGATCTTGGCAATGATATCAATACGCTCTCCTCCGTTTGCCACAAGGAACTCACGGATTTCGTTAATTGCCTCTGCATTTCGGATAAAAGAAGCCGCTACAAAATCAATATCCTGTTCAATACCAAAGAGAAGATCTCCTTTGTCTTTCTCCGTGAGGTTCGGAAGATTGATCGAAACGTTTGGTACATTCACACCCTTCTTCTCTCCGAGCTCGCCGCCGTTTACTACGGTACAGACAATTTCCGGTGCATTTACTTTTTCTACGCGCAGGCCGATCAGACCATCATCGATCAGAATTGTGTCTCCCTCTTTGATATCGTCGGTAAGGCCGGTGTAGCTGACCGAACAGTGATTTTCATCTCCGGTCTCCTGAACGGTTGTCAGGGTAAAAGTCTGTCCGGTTACCAGATTTACTTTTTTGCCATCTTTCAAAACGCCGGTACGGATTTCCGGTCCTTTGGTATCCAGAAGGATTGCCACAGGAGTTTTCAGCTCTTTTCGAAGCTCTTTCAGCATATCCATACGCATTTTCTGCTCATCGTGGTCTCCATGAGAAAAATTAAAACGAGCAACATCCATTCCGGTTTCAATCAGTTTTTTCATCAGGTCACGGGAGTTGGTATTTGGTCCCATGGTGCAGACAATTTTCGTTCTTCTCATACTTTCTCTCCTTCTTTATTTTACATGTTCATGCGTAAACAGGTGATCCTGGCAGTATTCATAATTTCCGTTGCATCTGGAGCAGAAACGGAACTCCAGATTCGGATCATCCTTTTCAGTCCGCCCGCAAATCGCACATTTGTGTTTTGTGATTCCATTTGGATTGCGGTATTCGGCTTCTCCTCTTGATACGGCTTTTTTAAATTCTTTCCTGCGTCTGTTCTGCCGGAAAGAGTTATGTTTTCCTTTTCTTGTCATCAGGAAAAACACCAGGACGTTTGCCAAGGAACACAAAATAACAACACATCCTGCCCAGTTTCCGCTCAGAATGCTGGTAATCATGCTATAAGCAAGAAGCGCTACGTCAAGATACGCCAGCCATTTGATCTTGATCGGGATAATAAAGTACAGAAGCACCTGCATATCCGGAAAACTGATCGCAAAGCCAAGGAAAATAGAAAGGCTGATATAATAGGTGCTGAATGCAGTTCCCATCAGCGCCGGATACCCATTCACTGCGTACTCGATTCCATACAGCAGGAAGGAACCGAGGATCGTCATCAGAATACCCGAAAAGATATAAACGTTATATTTGAAATCTCCCCAGGCTCTTTCAAGACTCGTTCCGATTGAGTAGTAGAAAAACAGCATAATAATCGTAAAGATGTCGAGACTGCTCGGCGGAATCAGAATCCAGCTCACCAGACGCCAGATCTGGCCATGCAGAATATAGTATGGTTCCAGCGTCAGATACTGTCTCATGATGGGAGCCGCAAGCGCAATGATATATCCCGCAATGTACGTTACGATAATGTACATCGTCAGATGGCTTAACGCATATCTCCCATATTTTCGCTCCATTTTGTCTAAAAAATTCATGCACACTCTTCCTTTTTGTTTGTTTTATTTCACCGGCTTTCACTGCCCGAAAATACATTCTCATTATACGTGCTGCCTTTTCGTTTGTCAAACGGTATAACGGTGAATTTCGTCTCTGAAAAAGAGCTTTACGAATGTTTTACTTTCCGGTATAATTTATTAGAAATCTTTTCCAGTTATTTTATAAATATACGAAAAAATTCAGGAGGACTTTATATATGGCAGGATCATCATTTGGTACTATCTTCAGACTGACCACCTGGGGAGAGTCTCATGGAAAAGGCGTGGGCGTTGTTGTGGACGGAGTGCCGGCCGGCCTTTCGCTTTCCGAGGAGGATATTCAGGTTTACCTCGACCGCAGGAAGCCGGGACAGAACCGCTTTACCACAAAACGGAAAGAATCCGATACCGTTCAGATTTTATCCGGCACTTTCGAAGGAAAAACGACCGGTACCCCGATTTCCATGGTGGTATGGAATGAGGATCAGCATTCCAAAGATTACAGCGACATTGCTTCCTATTACAGACCGGGCCACGCCGACTATACGTTTGATGCAAAATACGGTTTCCGCGACTACCGCGGCGGCGGACGCTCCTCAGGACGCGAGACGATCGCACGCGTGGCTGCAGGTGCCATTGCCTTAAAAATGCTCTCTGAGCTTGGCATCACCGTTTCCGCCTACACCCGCTCCATCGGTGACGTGGAAATCCAGTCTTTTGATGCCGCTGAAATCGCGAATAACGCCCTGAATATGCCGGATGCAGAGGCTGCCGAAAAGGCTTCCGAGCTTTTAACAAAAGCCATGGCAGAAAAAAATTCCGTCGGCGGTGTGGTCGAATGTGTCGTTCACCATATGCCGGCCGGTGTCGGCGATCCGGTGTTTGAAAAGCTCGATGCCAACCTTGCAAAAGCACTCGTCTCCATCGGCGCCGTAAAAGGCGTGGAAATCGGAGACGGTTTCTCGGTCTGCACAGCTACCGGGCTTACCAATAACGATGCCTTCCATGTAAATGCGGACGGCTCCATTGTCAAGCTGGCCAACCACGCCGGCGGTATTTTAGGCGGTATCAGCGACGGAAGCGATATCGTTGTCCGGGCTGGTTTCAAACCGACCCCGTCCGTTGCTGCTTCCCAGCAGACCATCAACAAAGATGGTGAAAACATTGCCATCGAAATCAAAGGCCGTCACGACCCGATCGTCGTTGCACGCGCCGTTGTTGTCGTGGAATGCATGACCGCTCTTGTCCTGGCGGACGCACTGCTCGTCGGCATGAGCGCCAAACTGGACAATGTAAAGAAAGTCTGGGCTCTGGACGAGAAATAAAGGCCGGACTGCTTCTTTCTGGCTTCAACACAAAAAATGCCTGCGGGATACAGTTCTTCCTGCAGGCATTTTTGCGTTATTTTTTTAGTGAACGCCTTTTTTCGTAATCAGAATACAGTTCGGCGTCTCCACTTTCATCGGGCGGCCTTTCTGAACCAGCACGTTTTTCTCATAATCAACGGTAAATGTTGTGATCGTGTTGGACTCATGGTTTGCCACTGCGATATGTTTTCCGTCCGGGAACATTGCAATATCCTTTGGATATTCGCCGCTGATCGGAAGTGCAAACTTCTTCTCCAGGCAGCCGGTCTCCGGGTCGATATGGAACATTGCTACGGTATTGTCTCCGGCTGTAGAAGTAAACAGGTAGTGGTGATCCGGGGAAAGGCACATGCCGGATGCAGCGTCGTGCGCCTGGTCCACGTTCGCGGATGTGGTGCTGATCGACTGCAGTTTTTCAAATTCCGGTCCGTTTCCCGTATCACGGTAGCTGAATACATCGACTTTGTTCATCAGCTCGTAAATGACATACGCGTATTTTCCGGATTCACTGAAAACGATCTCTCTCGGACCGGATTCACGCTCACAGCGCAGGATATCCACCAGTTTCAGGCGGTCACGCTGTGTGTTCAGCTTGTACATTTTGATCTGGTCAATGCCGTTATCGACTGCGCAGACATATTTGTTGTCCGGTGTAGGAACGACACAGCTGACATGCGGGCGGAAGTTACGCTCTGCCACACTGCCAAGGCCCTTGTGGAACACGCCGTCCATCAGACTTCCGAGTCGGCCGTCCTTATGGGTATGTACAACGGTTACTTTTCCGTCATGATAGCCCGCCACGAACAGGTATCTTCCGGTTTTATCCACCGACAGATAGCAGCCGCGCATGCCGTCGATGTCTACTTTGTTGATCGGGGTCAGGTCTCCGTCATCCTCCACTGCAAACACTGCAACGCCTTCATCTGCAATCGAATACAGGTATTTGCCGTTTAAGGAACGGGCAATGTGGGAAGAGTTGTTGACCGGTATGACTTTTCGCTCTGTCAGAGTGCCTTCTTCTACATTTACATCATATAAATGAATACCAATGCTGCTTCCATGGGTATAAGTGCCTACATAGGCTACGTACTCATCCTTCATGTTGTTTTCATCCTTTCTGCCTTCTCGCACATCGTGTGAATTTTCTAAAAATATTTTAACACAATTTCCGCGCCACGACAACGAGGAAAACGGATTTTTGATATGTAAACGGTAACACTTTATTTTTAGACACAGGATATTCTCCTGCAGAGAATTTTTTAGATATTTCTATTGTTTTTAGATTGTAAGAGTTGAGGTTTCCGCTGCATACCATTTCCATTTTCTACGCTCTCGTCAGACTGATTTCCTGACTCATCATTCCCTGCAGTTTCTTGATTGCACGGCTGTACTGGCACTGCAGCGCCTGCTCGCTTTTCTTGCAGAATCCGCTGAGCTCTTTGTAGCTGAATCCATATGCTCTCCCCCAGAAAATGCGCTGATCCATCGGTTTCAGGTTCTGGATGCAGTTCTGCATCACCATTCGTTCCTCAATCTCGGCTGTCGCGCCCGCCTCCCCTTCATTTCTGTTCTCTTTCTGATACTGTGTATAGGAAACTTCATTCTGATAATAATGTTTTCTGCGCTGATTCTTGATCTTGTTTTTTGCCACACAGAACAGCCATTTCGTCATCTCTTCTCCTTCGAGATCGGCAACGGTTTCAAATTTTACCACCAATACCTCCCATACATCGTTCAGCACATCCTTCGCCGTCTCCCGGTCATTGTTCAACTGACCGCAGATATAACGGAACAGCACATGACTGTTTTTCTCGAATATGATCTGAAAAAATCGTTCCTCCTCTTGTCTCATACACTTCTTTCTCCCTCCTGTTATTTCGCTGTCCTTCTCTTCCGGGCCCGTCATATATGTAATGTGTTGAGACTATCGAAATCTTTCATTTTTTCAGAATATTTCTACTATTTGACCTTATTACTTTTGTTAATAAAGCAAAATATTGCGTTATAACTGCACCGCGGCGCATAATCAAATTTTTTCTTTCGAAATCAGAAATTACTGTTTCTGACAAAAAAATTCCCGCAGAAAGGAGCTTTCTTCCTCTCTGCGGGAATCTTCTATTTTGGTTTTATTTTATTTAAAGTAAGCAACACCGGACTCAAAGATCTTCAGATCCTGCTCTCCGTAGATGTTGACTGCTACGCCGTTGTCGCGGCGCTCTGCGTGTGCCATCTTACCAAAGACACGGCCGTCCGGGCTTGTGATACCCTCGATTCCGCAGTAGGAACCGTTGACATTCCAGTACTCGTCGTTGGTCAGGTTTCCGTTGACATCGCAGTAGCGGGTTGCAATCTGGCCGTTTGCCATCAGCTTGTCGATCCACTCTTTCGATGCTACGAAACGTCCCTCTCCGTGGGATGCCGGGTTGGTGTAAACACCGCCAAGCTCGGCGCCTGCCAGCCATGGGGATTTGTTGGTCACAACCTTCGTGTAAACCATCTTGGAAATATGGCGTCCGATGGTGTTGAAGGTCAGAGTCGGGGAATCTTCCGTCTGTCCGAGAATCTCACCGTACGGAACGAGTCCCAATTTGATCAGTGCCTGGAATCCGTTGCAGATACCAAGGGCAAGTCCGTCTCTCTCATTCAGCAGTTTGGTAACAGCTTCTTTGATCTTCGCATTCTGGAATGCAGTTGCAAAGAATTTTGCTGATCCATCCGGCTCATCACCTGCGGAGAATCCGCCAGGGAACATGATGATCTGCGCCTGGTTGATGGCTTTTTCAAAGGCATCGACAGAACCGCGGATGTCTTCTGCGGAAAGGTTGCTGAATACCTGAGTGATAACTTTTGCACCGGCACGCTCGAAAGCTCTGGTGCTGTCATACTCACAGTTCGTTCCCGGGAAGACCGGAATGAATACGGTCGGCTGTGCCAGCTTGTGGGAGCATACGTGGATGCTCTTTGCCTGATAGCAGCTGTCTGCAACAATTCCGTTTTCGTCTGCTGCTGCCACATTCAGGGCATCTACATCCGGAAGCTCTGCACCGGATACGGTCTTGAATACTTTTTCCAGCGGTTTGTTCCATGCGGAAACGGCCTCGCGGATGGTGATTTCGGTGTCTTTATAGGAAAGAACCGGTTTGTCTGTCACTTCACCAATGACGGTGTAGGTGCTTGCCAGCTCTCCGACTTTTTCAGCCGGAACTTCGCAGATCAGATCTGCAATATATGGAGTAAAGAGATCTCTCTCGTCTACATTGTGCTCGATGGTTACGCCGAGAGCATTACCGAATGCCATCTTGGATACGGCTGCTACGATACCCTGACGGTCTACGACATAAGCGGCTTTCACACGGCCGTTCTGCATATCCTCATGCAGTTTTCTGTAGGTTTCCATGACGCCTTCGTACTCTGGAAGCAGATGTGCATCGACTGGAAGGTGGATCCACACGAGTTTGTCTCCTGTGTTTTTCAGCTCCGGAGATACTACATCTTTTAATTTTGCAACGTCAACCGCGAAGGATACGAGTGTCGGCGGTACATCGATATGGTTGAAGGTACCGGACATACTGTCTTTTCCTCCGATAGACGGCAGGCCGTAGCCCATCTGTGCGTCGTATGCACCAAGAAGTGCTGCGAACGGCTGGCTCCAGCGGTGCGGATCCTCAGTCATTCTGCGGAAATATTCCTGGAAGGTGAAGCGGACTTTGCTGTAATCGCCGCCGACTGCCACGATGCGGGACAGGGACTCGGTTACGGCATAGACTGCTCCGTGATACGGGCTCCAGCTCGATACGTATGGATCAAAGCCGTAGCTCATCATGGTAACGGTGTTGGTCTTTCCATCCGGAACCGGCACTTTTGCAACCATGGCCTGAGTTTCCGTCAGCTGATATTTTC
>OGYH01001312.1_pt1 | contig 23669 bp, 21 predicted proteins | sample 1576511 | NCBI WGS metagenome assembly OGYH01 (sample SAMEA3541522, study PRJEB24748) | human gut metagenome | biome: human gut; feature: human-associated habitat; material: faeces | place: China | collected 2012
GGCCATCGGTCAATGCGCCAGCATAGCTCAGCTGGTAGAGCAACTGATTCGTAATAGACCAGCTTGTCAACTGGCAAAAAGTAGAAAGTCACTGCAAAAGTGACGAAAAAAGTTTTACAAAACAGGCATTTGCCAGCTTAGCTCACTTGGTAGAGCAGCTGATTCGTAATCAGGCTTGCCCCGGACAAGCGGAGGGATGAAAGTAGAAATAAATTAGCCAGTTACCCAATAGGGCGAAGTTGCGAATTTCGATTTTTGCTACCCTATTGCTACCCTGGTGCGAGAAATGGCTTCTCACAAGCCGCCTTGGCTCAGTTGGTAGAGCGGCTGATTCGTAATCAGCAGATCGTCAGTTCAAATCTGACAGGCGGCTCCATAAAATATAAGGGTTTATGCAGAAATTTTTTGCATAAGCCCTCTTCTTTTGCCCTTTTTCAGGGTAGCAATAGGGTAGCAAAGTGACTGCGGCGACAGGAAATCGCTGCGGCCATGATCCCAGACAACCGCACCTGACCCCAGCCCTCCCCATTCGCAAAGGCAAAGGCGGTTTGCCGCGCATTCTCTCCCTTGCCGCCGAGCGGGCGAAAGCCTGGTACTTTCATCCTAAAAAATGCCCGCCCATGCAATCCAATCCGAAAAGGAGAACTCGATCAGAGCGCCGGGAGGCCTGCCAGATTGTCCTGGAAACAATTTTATCCCATCTGGATCTGGCTTCCATGTGCTTGGGCACCCCAACAGCCGCCAGTGGCTTCATCGATATCGACATGCGCGCCATCGTGCGAGACTCAGGCATCGGCCAACGCCGTTGCGAACGGGCCATTACTGTCCTGAAGGAGGCCGGATTCATGAAAGTAACTCAGCCGCGTACCCAGAACGATGAAGGCCAGTATTTCGGCTGCCGGGCCATCCGGGTAGTAACGGAGGCGTTATTTGAGTGGCTGGGCCTTGGCCCCATGCTGCACCGGGAACGGGCCAGAGCATCGGAAAGGTTGCGCCGCAAAGCCCAGAAGGCAAACCGCAAGCTCTCGGACTTCATGGGCCGAATGCGCGACAAGTTCAAAGTCCCATCATTCGGGCGAGCCGCCCGGCGTCTGTCTCCCCGTGAGGAAGAACAACGCATGGAACGCCGCATAGCCTGGAACAGAAAATGGGGCGAGTTGGTTTTACAGGGCATAGACCCCCATGAGGCCCAACGACGAACAAACGAGGCCTTGGGGTTTCCGCCAGGATACAGCCCAGGCCAAGACGCCAGCTTATAGGGAGCTACCCACCGGAGCCAGATGCGCTTCCACGGTGAGCCACGCCCTTTTTGTCTTCAAAACAGCATATCCTTGCCCTTCACAGCTCAAATTCTCGACTGTAAAAGATACTCAGACCGTCTTTGGGCGACTTTTCAGTCCAAGTGTTCGCGGCAACAAAAATAAGTGTCGCATGGTTGGCCCGCAAGTGTCGCGCACCAATACCAAGAGGCAAAAAATTAAAAGAAGGAAAAGGAAGGGGCCTTTCAGATCGGATTTTGCCGCCAATCAAAATCGAGCAGATTGCTACCCTATTGCTACCCCGTGGACGGAAAGTCAGAATACACGCGCCTTCGGCGCGGCCAATGAAGGAAAGAGGCTATTGGCGTTGCCTTGCCTCGCGCCTCTGCTGCCGCCAAAGCCAAGGAGGCGTTGGGTTTGGCTCAGACCAAAGACCGCGCCGGGACATGCGGGCATCATCCTGTAAGCCCTGCCACACTTGGCAGTTTTTGCAATATCTCGGCCAGACCCAAGCAAGGCCATTACGCAAAAGAGCCGCCTGAAGACTGTCGCCATCCGAAAAAAAGATAATAGCCACCGTGCGCCCGTACCGGTCAGGGCTCTTCCCCTGCTCCTGAACCTGAACCTCCCGATACAAAAAGCCAAAAACAAATCCCGTGGCTGACTCTCCCCACGGTTGCCGTTTCTCCGGAGCGTCAATCCCATGAAGCCGAACACGGACTCGCTGCCCGCCCATGGAAGGTTCAACCTCAATGGTATCCCCGTCTATTGCGGTCACAATGCGACCTGGCCATGCAGAGGCCGCAGGCGGGAGAAATAAAAAAAGTATCGGAATGATAAGGAAGTAACGCATTTTCTATCTATAGATAGAAGTGATAGAAACAGCAATAGTCTATATTCCTTGAATGGAAAAAAACTTGGAAATACCGCCCTTTGGGCCTACGCTCCGGAAATACCGGCTGGCTGCGGGATTATCCCAGGAAGAGCTTGGGGCTCGATTGGGCTATGAAACAGCGAACTACGTTTCCTGTCTGGAAATCGGCACTAGAAAACCGTCCGTCGAGCTTCTTTTCAAGATTGCGCTGGCTTTGAATGTTAAGCCGTCAGAAATAATTCGTTCCCTGGAAGAATCAGGCTAATTTTTCACTGTGATTGCACATTTCGCGTCTCAAGCCCGCCCAGCGCGGGTTTTCTTTTTGTCAAAGTCGATGTTGCATAATCTTGTATTCAGAACATGTCCCGAATAGATACACTGGCATTCATTTCCAAGCGCTTCACAAAACATCGCATCTTCTCGTAATTCAAACACAAAAGAACGCATAATGTATGTGACAGCATATCTTTTATGCACGTCATTATGCTATAATTTGCTTTCTCCAAAGGACAGGTCAAGGGAAGTAGTGATTTTTGTCGTCCTAAAAAGTCTTCTTTACCCTTTTATACAAAGCAATTACCCGGATAAAAGTTCCTCTTTCTGGACATCCAAATCCACTCAAATCCAAACCTGCTGTTGGTAGACATGTTGGTACGTTTTTGATACCAACAAAGGCATGAAGTGCTTGAAGAGTAATGATTATATTGATAATAGCTTTTCAGTGCTGATTTGGGAAGTAGGAAGTTTGCCATGCAGTAAAATATCTATATAATTATATGAATTTATTTAATTTATATATAAATTGTTGGTACGATTTATATTTTAAAAGAATTTTCCACCTCTGGAGTCAACAAATGAAACTCACGAACACCTTCGCGGAACGCAAGCAGGGCAACGGAAAAGTGCAAAAGCACTCTGACGGCGGCGGGTTGTTTCTCTACATCACGCCCACGGGTAAAAAGTCCTGGCGTCTGGCGTATCGATTTTTGGGCAAGCAAAAGCTGCTGGTTATCGGGCCATATCCGGCAATCAGCTTGAAAGAAGCGCGAGAGCGCCGGGAAGCCGCCAAAAAACTGCTAGTGGACAACATTGACCCCAGTGTAGCCAAACAAACGGCAAAGGCTGCTGCGGCGAATGCCGCCAGAGATTCTTTTGAGCCTATTGCGCGTGAATGGGTGGAGCGGAACGCTACCCGGTGGTCGGAAGCATACAAGCTCAATATTATAGATCGCATGGAGCGAGATGTTTTTGGGCCACTTGGAAAACGCCCCATCAAGACAATCACCGCCCCGGAGCTTTTGGCTGTTTTGCGAAAAATTGAAGGCCGTGGCTCAATTGAGACAGCCCACAGAGCTTTAAGTGATTGCGGTCGTATTTTTCGTTATGCCATTGCTACAGGACGAGCGGAGCGGGATGTGGCGGCAGATTTGCGCGGTGCACTCACACGAGCGCCGGAAACCCACTTTGCCACCATTACCGACCCCACGGACATAGGCAAAGTTTTGCGCGACATTGACAAATATAGCGGTCTGGTTCCCGTGCGCTATGCGCTTAAACTTGTGCCATACTTTTTTGTCCGCTCCAGTGAGTTGACCAAAGCTGAATGGTCTGAATTTGACCTGGATAACGCGGAATGGCGTATTCCAGCAGAGCGGATGAAAATGCGGCGCATACATATCGTTCCCATCGCCACGCAACCTTTGGCGATTTTGCGGGAATTACACACCTTTTCCGGTCATTGTCCGTATCTCTTTCCGGGTAAGGGCAAACTGGCTCCAACCGTTGACAAAAAAAGCTTGGTCTGGTCTTTGCGTAAAATGGGGTACACCAAAGATATGATGAGCATTCACGGGTTCCGTTCCATAGCTTCCACCATCCTGAACGAACAGGGCTACAACCGGGATTGGATAGAGCGCCAGCTTGCCCACGCCGAGCGCAACAGCATTCGTGCTGCTTACAACTACGCCGAGTATTTGCCGGAGCGCCGCAAGATGATGCAGGACTACGCCGACTACCTCACCGGATTGAAAGAACAACGTGCGTAGGCTTCTTTAATGTACTACTGGACATGAAAGGAATCATGCTTAGTATATAGCTCAGCAAGCCCCGCGCTTCTTTTGCAGCAAGCCCATGCGCTTCTTTGACCCTGGTGTCCGAGGAGCGCATTTTTTGTTTTACCATCAGCAAAAGGAGCATTCACATGCTTACCAACATTCCCTCCACTGGCTTTCTCCGTCTGCCTCAAGTTCTGGCTCTCATCCCCATCAGCAAAAGTGCGTGGTGGGCTGGCTGCCAATCTGGCCGCTATCCCAAGCCCGTCAAACTTGGCCCGCGCACCACTGTTTGGAGAGCCGAAGACATTGCCGCGTTCATTGAAAGCGTTAACAGCCAGCAGCAGACCCGCCATGACCGATAAGCCAACCACTATGCCGCGCAAAGCGTACACCGCTCGTGCAGAATACTTTGCGTGCCGTGAAGACGTAGAAACCATGCTGCAACAAGGTTACAGCATTCGCATGGCCTATGAGCGCATGGCAGAAGAAAATCGGATTACATGCGGCTATTCCGCTTTTTGTGACTATGTGCGTGGCAATGGCAAGCGTCTGCATTCCAGAAAAAAGGGTACGCCGAAAGTGCCAATCCCCAAAGCACCTTTGCAGCCCCCGAAGAGGACAGAAAGCCTGAAAACCTTCGCTCAAAATGAGGGTAAAATTATTGACCCGCGCACCATGAGCATTGATGACGGAATTTGACGCCACAAACATGCAATAGGGAAATATTGCCCACAATCAACGGCAATCATAAAATTATATGTACAGAAATAAAATGTATCACACAATTGCCCACATTCAGCGCAACAGTCAAAATATCCTCCATAATGGGCAAGCCGCGTCAATGTTTTATCTTCGTGTATCTTTGTATGATTGGATTTGGAGGCAGGACAGGCATGGTACATGTACCGTGCGTCCTGCCCTCCGGGGGGTAAAGAGCTTATTCGCAGTCTTCGACCGCTCAACGCAAAGCAAAGAAAAAATTCAGGAGGTACAAAATGCCCTCAAAAAAATTACGCATCACCGTGTATCTTTCCCCAGAAGAATATGCCGAAATAGCAGCGTCCGCCGCCAGGGCGGGTATCTCTCTTTCAAAATTTGCCAAGCTGGTTTGCACTGGCATTCCTGTCCCGAGCTTGGAGCATAAACAGGCTGTGCAGGAAATTATCAAAGCCCGTGCCGACCTGGGCAGGCTTGGCGGTTTGCTCAAACAGGCTATAGCCGCTGGCGGTGATAAAATGGCCTTGCAGCGTTTACTCCAGAATGTGGATGCCGGAATGCGCGAACTCAAAGCCGCTGCCCTGAAAATACAATGATAAGCAAGCACGTTCCCTACGAAGCCGCACACGACAATTACGGCGCATTGGCTCGGTACATAGCGGATGCGAGTCACGAAGGCGAAAAATGTCTGGCGAGCTGGTGCGCCGGATGCGCTGCCGATGATGATTACGACCTCGCCATCGTGGAGGCCCAAGCCGCCCAAGCCTTGAACACCCGCAGCGCCAAAGAAAAGACCTATCATCTTCTTGTGAGCTTTCGGCCTGAGGATGAAGCCAAACTCACGCCGGAAACATTCAAGGCCATTGAAGAACGCTTTGCCGCTATCTTGGGCTACACAGAGCACCAGCGGCATTGTGGGGTCCATAAGAATACCAGCAACATCCATATGCATGTTTCGTATAATATGGTGCATCCCGAGCGTTACGTCCGGCACGAGCCGTTTCGTGATTACGCCACGCGAGACAAGCTATGCCGTGAACTGGAGCAGGAATTCGGATTGTCTGTAGACAATGGTCGGGAGCAACGACAGGAAAATGCCTTGACGCACAAAGCCGCCACCATTGAGGCGCAGACCGGACAGGAATCGTTTGAATCCTATGCCAAACGGCACAGACCGGAAATTATGCCCGCCCTGGAACAGGCCCAAACCTGGCAGGATGCACACGAAATTCTAAAAGCCCATGGCCTTGGCATCAAGCCACACGGCAACGGGCTTGTTATCAAGGACTTACACGGAGAACACGCCATAAAGGCCAGCACACTGGACAGAAACCTGTCCGCCAAAAAACTGCAAGAACGCTTTGGGGAGTTCCTGCCTTACCGCAGTTTGCGGCAGGTTCAGGAGCTTTCCCGCTATCAGGCAATGCCACTCCAGCGCTCTCCAGAGCGTGGTGAGCTCTTTATCCGTTACAAAGAAGGCATAGAAGCCCGAAAAGGTAAGCTGGACGCAATCAAAGCACAGGAAGACAGACATCTCGTCGCCATTCGGCAGCAATGGCAGGCTAAGCGCCAGAGAATCGAAAGCATGAATATTGCCAAACGCAACCGCCGCAATCTGCTCGCTCTGGCAAAGAAGCACGAGAAAGAAGCCCTTGCCAAGGCAAAATTAGCCATGCTGCCGCAGCGTGAGGCCGTGCGCCAAGAGATTCCGTATACAACATGGCAAGACTTCCTCAAGCTGGAAGCCGCGAACGGCAACGAAATCGCTCTGGCTGTTCTACGTTCCCGCAAGGAGACTGTGGAGCCGGAAACAGCTCTGGAACCAACACAGTCAACGCCCAACACTCCAACAAAAGACTGGAGCCGCCACGGCCTGGACTATTCCGCAGCATCCACAGCTCGCGCCGAAATCCGTGCTGAATATGCCCTAAAAGAGCGAGAACTATACGAACGGCAAGATCTTTCCGCCAGTGGCAAAAAAACTCTGCAAGCCTTTTTTCGCATGGAACAAGTGGTCACCGAGGCTCGCACTCAAGGCAAAGATCTTGGTGAAATCAAGCGCCGTATTGACGGCAAAGGCGTTGTCATTTTCACCCTGCCGAGCGGCGGAGCAATCAGGGATACAGGCAAGGAAATTTTTTATTCCAACCATGATACCATAGCCTTGGGCGTAGCAACGCTTTATGCCGTCAAAAAGTGGGGGAAACATGCAACGCCGGAACAAGGACGGATTGTGTTTCAGCCAGGGCAAAAGATGGAACGACAAACTCCGGAACAGATATTAAGCCCAAAACGGCAAGAGATGTCACGCTAAAGGCTAATAATACAGGAATGTTGGAAGCTTATTGGCATCAATATGCAGGTGTAATTAACCGAGGATGCCTTTAAGGATTTGCCGTATTAGGTCCCCGGCGAGGCATCTTGTTTCAATATCATATAGATGATATTGAACTTACAGATAAACTTGGAATAAAGGCATAATAGTTGAGAAGTCGTATCTACCACAATACGGTCTCATGCAATACATAAAAGCAAACAACTTCATTGTGTCACGTATGCAAGTCATTAGCTGCACTGCTTAGCTAAGATACTGTTTTTTCACGACGAGGAGAAGAATATGGTAGAGCTTGAACAAACCGCAACGCCTTCCGAGGCTATGAGGGACGCCGTGATCAGTATGGCAATCGAATCATGGCGTTTTGCTCGAGTGTTTGACAGGCTGCTACTAAAATTAGATGCAGGGGAGCAGAACCGATATAAGAGCCAATTTCGCTGGTTCATCAAAAAAGTCGAAGAGGCTTTGGAACAGGCCGATTTGAAACTCGTCAATGTCGAAGGTCATCCCTTTGATCCCGGTATGGCTGCTACTCCATTGAACATTGAGGAGTTTGATGCAAATGATGCTTTAATCGTCGACCAGATGATTGAGCCGATCATTATGGGAAAAGAAGGATTGGTTAAGACCGGAACTGTCACTCTGGTCAAGGTGGAATCATGAAAAATTTTGTTGGCATTGACTTGGGCACTACAAATAGCGCGATTTGTTCCTATGATGGTTCCGAAACAAGAATATGGAAGAGTCCTGAGCAGAATGACGTTACACCATCTGTGCTTTATGTAGATAGGCGCGGCAATAAGTATATAGGAAAGCGTGCCTATGACTCGGCTCCACATAGCCCTGACAATGCAGCTATGTTGTTCAAGCGGCTTATGGGAACAAGTACACCTGTAGAGCTTTCGGCAGTCAACCTTATCAAAACCCCTGAGGAGTGTTCCGCAGAGGTTTTGAAGGTACTGTTTGGTTATTTACCAGAAGAAATCAGAAACTCACCAGACACTGGAACTGTCATTACCGTTCCTGCTGCTTTTAATCAAATGCAAAAAGATGCCACGATGCAGGCCGCCAGCATGGCAGGACTTGGCAATGTAGCACTTATGCAAGAACCGGTTGCTGCGGTAATGAGTGTTATGCGGGCACGCAAAACAGATGGGATATTTCTCATCTATGACTTGGGTGGCGGCACCTTGGATATTGCCATTGCCGAAAGCATCGGAGGAAGAGTCAACCTACTTGCTCATGGTGGTATCGCGATGTGTGGCGGCCGTGATTTTGACCGAGTGCTCGTAGATAGTGTTGTGCGCCCCTGGCTTTTGGAAAAATTCAACCTCCCGCCAGACTTTTCTGTAAATCCAAAATTTAAATCACTTCTTAGATTGATTACCTGGGCAACAGAACGGGCTAAAATTGAACTTTCCGCCAGGGATGATTCAGTTGTCAGTCTGTCGGAAACCGAGGCGAGAACACGAGATATTGACGGGAACGAAATCTACCTCGATATTCCCTTGCAGCGTGATACCTATGACAAGCTAATTGCTGAGCGCATTGGCGAATCAATCGAATCTGCCAGAGAGGTGCTTAATAAGGCGGGACTTTCTCCACATGATTTGGAGCGAATTGTGTTCATTGGCGGTCCCACGAATTACAAGCCGCTGAGAGACAAAGTGGCTTTTGAACTAGGTATCCCCGGAAGCACTGATGTAAACCCCATGACTGCCGTGGCAGAAGGAGCAAGTCTTTTTGCAGAATCTATCGACTGGAGCTCTGCAAATCGTTCTCGCAAAAATGCGCGAGGGCAGCTCTCTTCTGGAGGGAGCTTAGCGTTGTCTTTCAATTACATTGCCCGCACACCGGATGTTAAGGCCAAGATTGCAGTTCAACTGACAGGTCAGGCTACAACTGGCTCAGAGTTTCAAATCGATAGTGTCGACACCGGCTGGACCTCTGGCCGTCTGCCCCTGAAGCACGGCGCTATTATTGAAGTCGCTTTGGCAAAAAGTAACGACAACGTCTTTAAAGTCTTTGTATTTGACTCTATGGGCGGCCCCATTGCCTTGGAGCAAGACAAGATAGTTATTACACGTACAGCCGCCACGGTCGACGCCATCCCGGCCTCACATTCAGTAGGAATCGAAGTGTTAGAGAAATTGGGTGGTCGCCCCGTGCTTGACTATCTGGTCCGTTCGGGGGACTCCCTCCCCAAGAAGGGTAAAAAGATATTCAAGGCGGCTGAATCTCTCAAGGCGGGCGTGGCTGGTTCTCTTAATCTGAAGCTTTGGGAAGGAGAGATTGAAAATCCAATTACGGATAACCGACCAATTGGAGTCTTGAAAATTTCAGGTTCAGATTTCGACAACGGTGTAATCCCCGCTGGTGCCGATCTAGAGTGTGAATACGAAATTTTGGATTCCGGCAATATTATGATTGAGGTTTCCGTCCCCTGTATCGGTAGTACTTTTCATTCCGGAAAAAATTTTTATTCACGCCAGGAAGGGCAGCTCGACTACACTACGGCGGCTATCGCTGTTGTAGAAGAAGGCAAAAAAACGCTGAGCCGCATTGACGAGGTCAGTGACGTGGTGGACAATCCAAAACTGGAGCAAGCCCGTCAAAGACTGGAATCAGCCGTCTCTCTCGATCCAGAGGAAGCAGAAGCCGAAAAATCTCAAGAGGCCATGGAAAAGGTGTTTGAAGCACGGCGACTTCTCGCCCAAGTCCGAAAGGAGCACCTGAAAGAAATTCGCCAGATTGATCTCAATAATGCTGTATCCTTTTTCGATGAGCACATCCGTCAGCATGCCCGTACATCTGAAGTATCCGCATTTGACAACCTGACGAAGACAGCTCAACGGTCAATCGATAGAAATGACAAAGATTTTGAACACCACCTTGATGAGTTGAAAGGCAAAAATTTTGAGATCCTCTGGCGTCAGGATTGGTTCGTTGTTGGACAGTTCAAGTGGATGACAGAATCTCCACATCTATTTTCCGACACGCATCGTTTCGAAGAACTTTCTCAACTGGGCGAGCAGTACATGCGTTCTGACGACATTGAAAAACTTCGCAGTGTTGTTGCGCAACTGTCCATGATCCGGAATAGCAGTAGTTCTGACAACGAGCTATTCGACGTAGTGAACATCATTAGAGGATAAACTATGACGAAGGATCTATGGCTGCCCAGAGGGTATGAACTGCCGGATAGGACAAAAATTCGTACACTCCTTTATTCTGGTGATGCATGGCAAATCTTTGATAGCAGCGGTGCAAACAATATTCTACTCACGCGTCCGGAGCTAACGCTGAAATGGCATGACTTCGGCTTTATTGACGAATCCCTGTTCGGTGAGGTTCGCTTTGGAAGTGAATCTTTCCGGAGCCTGAGCATCCACAAGAAATATACCCTGACACCGGTTGAGAATGGCAAGTCTCCAGAAAACAAAGTTGACGCGTTGGCATTCGCATTCGCGCTCAAGGCATCTCGGGAACTTGCCAAAGATATTTCATTCCATGATGCTATCTACATCGAGCAGTACTCCCGGCTGCTTCCGGTCTGGACACTGACACCGCACGTTGATGATGAAGTGGTCTTGGGAACTTGGCTAGCCGGTGGGGTAGCTATCTCCACAGACGCCTTTCGGCGTTTAACTCACTTGACTGGATGGATGCCCCCCGACGATTTGATAGAAATTATTAAAACTGCTGGAGTTGATGTTTCTGCAGATGCTGGGTTTATGTCCAAACGCAAGCCTGCCTTGCAGACAAAAGCCGATGTCAAAACTACTACGTTCCAACAGGTTGTCGAATCTGAACAACCTCAGACACCAATGAAACAGGCTAAAAACGAAGAGTTTCAACTTCCCGGAAGACCTTTTCTTGAGGAGTTCTTCAATGAACACGTTATCGATATCATCTATAATGCCCAAAATTATCAGGCCTTGGGCATCGATTTTCCATCTGCCATAGTTCTGCACGGACCACCTGGTTGTGGAAAGACATTTGCTGTGGAACGGCTAGTTGAGTTCCTTGATTGGCCAAGCTACTCTATTGATTCCAACAGCGTCGGTAGCCCCTACATTCACGAAACCAGCAAAAAAATATCCGGGGTGTTTGACAAGGCTATTGCTGACGCTCCGTCCGTTATTGTCATTGATGAGATGGAATCTTTTTTGTCGGACAGGCGTTCTGGCAGTTCATCCGGTTTGCACCACATCGAAGAAGTCGCTGAATTTCTTCGACGCATTCCCGAAGCCATCAAGAACAAAGTGCTGATAATTGCCATGACGAACCTGATCGAAATGATTGACCCTGCCATTCTGCGGCGGGGCCGTTTTGATCATATCATTGAAGTCGGCATGCCATCAAAGCAAGAAGTGGCATCATTGGTGGATTCACTTTTGAGCAAGCTACCGAAAGCTGAAGACCTTAGCATGGACAATCTTCTTGATGCCCTTACAGGCAAACCACTCTCCGATTCAGCATTTGTCATACGCGAGGCTGCGCGGCTTGCCGCAAAGGCCGGAAAGGCAGCACTTGATCAAGAGAGCATCGCCGTAGCGTTGAACAGTCTGCCTAAAGACTTGAAGAGAAGTAGACGTATTGGATTTGCTCGGGATGAAAAGTAACCGGAGAGACTTATGGACCTATTACAAAATCCTTTTTATATTTTAACTGCCAGTCCCCGTGATAACCGTCAGCGAATCATGGAGTTAGCCGACGAACGTAGCCTTCTGCTAGACTCAAGTGCGTGCGCGGAGGCACGTTCTACCTTGACGAATCCGCGTAAAAGACTTGCCGCTGAAGTTGCATGGCTGCCGGGTATCGGTCCCAAACTGGTAAAAGAACTGTTGGCAATTCTCGAATCTTGTCCCGCGAATTTGCTTGCTGAAGACAAACTGTTGCCAACTGCCCGAGCGAATGTGCTTGCAGCGGCTTTTGCCCGTTTGCCGGAATATCGTAGTGAGGACATTGTCACATGGGTTCTCGCACTTGCTCAATCCTTTGAAAATTTTGATCTTGAAAAGCTGGTTATGCTTATAAACGAGGAAAGGATTGTCGCTGGATTTCCTGAAATTACCGATAGTTCAGCCGTAGAAACCGAAATCCAAGAGAGACGGGGATATTATCGCCAAATTATCAAAGCGACTCTTGATAATCTTGCTTCAAAGGAACTTGTGGCGGCAGTCACCGCTACCGTTGAATCGGCAACCGACATAGGAGAGGAATACTGTCCTGTCCTTATTGCTGACCTTGTTGATTCATACGAAGTAGATGCGCAAGAGTTTCTTGATAAGGAAGAAGAAAATATACTAGCCCTCGTTGAAAAACTGCGGGTTGCTGTAGATGCAGACCAATCTGATGCTATCTTAGCTCCTATGGTGATTCAACTTATCCAAGTTGTAAAAAACTGGGACTTTGTCGCTCAGCCAATTCAGGTCTGTGCAAAAAGCCGGGGGCTGGACCACGATGCAAGTCTTCGTGTTGCCCGAATACTTCGCAGCCTGGCAATATATATGTTCAATGAGCATGGTAAACTCGAATTTTCACAGCAACTCACTAATATGCTTCAAGAGGTATTTGCTGAGGTTGGCGAGGTCGCCGAGCGCACGGCTGAAGATGCAGATGCACTTGACGAGATAGCGGAGCAACGCATCCAATTAATAGCAGACGCAAAAAATAGAGCTGAGGAATGGCGAAGAGAAGTTACCTTTGAGGCCGATGTTGGAGCTGTTTTCAAAGACAAGTTACGAATATCTCCCGAGGGTATTGACTGGAAAGGCCGACGTTGGGCTCTCGACTCCATTACAAGGGTCCGTTGGGGAGGAACCCGACATTCGATTAACTTTATTCCGACAGGAACAACGTACAGTGTTTTTTGGGGCACCAATTCCAGCCATGTGTCTATCGAATTGCGGAGAGAAACAACATATAGCAATTTTATTGGATGCTTGTGGAAGGCTGTCGGTGTTCGCTTGCTGACGGAGTACATGGAAGGTCTGCGAGATGGCAAAACATATCGTTTCGGAACTGCTATTATGAACGATAGCGGTATAGAGTTGCAGCGTAGCGGTTTTTTTAGCGGCGGCGAACGCGTCTTCTGTGGGTGGGGTGAACTTAGCATTTGGAATGGGCCTGGTGTTTTTTGCATAGGAAAACGTGACGATAAAAAATTGGTTGTTGGCCTCTCTTACCAAGATGAAGATAATATTCATATCCTTGAGGCTGCTATCCGCATGTTTTTTAAGCGAGGCGGAAACAGACTGAGCAGCCTTTTGGAAGGGTGAGAATTATAGCTTTAAAAGGTGCGAGGGGACTGCTCATGACGGCTGGTAGTAATAAGACAAATAAAAAAGGTTTCTCTGGACTTTCAGATTTGGTATCTGAAGTCAGTGAAATAGACACGTTCGCAACGTCGGAGCCGAAAGCAGAGCGCAAGCATTCAGGGCCAGAGGAGCAGCTTCCACAGGAAATACCCCCTGCCGACCCAGTACAGGAAGCCACAAACGTTTCTCCATCCAGCGAAAATATGTCCCCTGGTAAAAGTGGCGATGGCTCTGGTAGTAAAGTAATTTTTGGCATTTTGGCCGTTTTGGGAATCGTTTTTGTGTTTTGGATGTTCTCTCAAAATAACAAACAGCCAGCATATATACCGTCATCTTCACCGCAGAGTAGCCCCGCTCCAGCAGTCCCAACCTCAAGTCCCCCCCGAAGCACTCCCCAAAGTGCTGGGCTACAATATTCAAAGCCTCCGGTCGGCACCAACAATGTCCTGTCTGTACAAGAAATTCAGTGGTGCATCCGGGAAGGGATTCGCATTGAAACGATACGAAACCTCATTGAAAGCAATGAAGGAATTGATGCATTCAACCGGATTGTTAAAGATTACAACAGCCGTTGCGGAAGCTACCGGTATCGCAAAGGCAGTCAGTTGCAAGCGGAGCGCAATGTAGAGCCTTACCGAAGCCAGATTGTTGAGGAGGCCATTCGCGAAGCAAAACAACTAAGCCGTCCTCCGCAGCAGCCATCTCCGCCTGTTACATCCCCTCCGCCCGTGAGCAGTACCCCTGAGAAGCCTGTAGCGAGTGATACTCCAGAAAAGGCCAGTGCCGAACAAGTCACAGAGGCACAACAAATTCTGACCGACCTTGGGTATAAGCCTGGGCCAGTGGATGGTGGTTATGGCCGTCGGACTGCCGATGCGGTGAAGGCTTTCCAACGTGACGCAGGCATCACGCAAGATGGCCGGATTGATCAAAATCTATTAAATTTATTAAAAAAAACGAAAGCTGAACACAAACCACCAATCGCTTCGCAGCCCAAGCTTCAAACTCAGACAAATCTACAGCCACGCTCCAACATATCTTCGGCAGCCACGCCAGCTACCTCAGCTAAACCTGAAACACTCTCCTATGAGGAACAGGCTAGGTATGGTGCGGCACAGCGTCTAGCTCGACTTGGCTATGAGGTGAACTGGCGAACAAGCTCCTTGGCGGAGATGCTTGATGCGGAGTCTAAAATTGGCACGGCACAGCGTCTAGCCCAACTTGGCTATAACGTAAACTGGCGAACAAGCTCTCTGTCAGAGATGCTAGATGCAGAGTCTAAGATTGGCACAGCGAACCGTCTAGCTCGACTCGGCTATAACGTGAATTGGCAAACAACCTCCCTGACGGAAATGCTGGATGCGGAGTCTAGAATTGGGACAGCGAACCGTCTCAAACTAAAAGGAATTTCAGTCGACTGGCGAAACTACTCGCTGACGCAGTTGTTGCATATGGAAAGATAAAACTGACTTTGGACTGTTGTTTTTTTCAACCGACACTGTCAGTGGAATCCATTGTCTCCAGCGCGTTATATTCACGTTGCAGTTCCAGGCGTAACTCGTCTTCAGTGGGGAGATAGAGCTTGTACTTGGATGCGAAAATCTGGGTATTTTGTTCCGGCAGAGTGTATTTTACTACCGTATCGCTTTTGTCAGCACAAAGAACGATGCCTATAGGAGGGTTGTCACCTTCATTCATCATTTCACGGGTGTAGTAATTGACATACATCTGCATTTGCCCCAAATCCTGATGGGTGAGGTCCCCCAACTTGAGATCGATAAGTACAAAGCATTTCAAGAGATAGTTATAGAACACAAGATCAATATAAAAATGCCTGCCGTCAAAGGTAAACCGTTTCTGCCGGGCCACAAAGGAAAATCCGCGCCCAAGCTCCAGCAAAAATTTTTGCAAATGCTCAATAAGCGCCTGCTCCAAGTCTCTTTCAAAAAATGAAGCGTTCGGCTCAAGGCCAAGAAACTCCAGAACATACGGATCACGGATGATGTCTTCCGGCGTTTTGGCCGGGGCGAGATTTTGAATTTCCGCCGACACTTCGCTTTTGTTCTGGCTGGACAAAAGCCGTTCGTAAAAAAAACTGTTGATCTGGCGTTCCAACTGCCGCGTACTCCATACGGATTTTGCGGACTCGTCCAAATAAAACTGTCTGGCCTGCTCATTTTCAACGCGCATCAGCAGACGATAGTGCGACCAACTCAATTCGCTACGCAGTGCGTAGCCATTTGGGAAGGTCACATAAAATTGGCGCATGTTCTTCAAATTCGCAACTGTGAAGCCTTTTCCGAAATCAGCGGTCATTCGGGATGACAGTTCGGCAAGAAGCCCTGCGCCATATTCGGCTCGCGCCTCGCCTCCCTGTTTTTCCACGATGCTTTTCCCGATGTGCCAATAGGCTTCAACCATAGCAAAATTGGCAGCGGAATAGACTTTGCTGCGAGCCGCCGACAAAATATCCCGAATCTGGTCATAAAACTGCAAATCAACGATTTCGTTCACGAATATTCTCCTGATGGTTCAAGAAGAATAGCAGGCTCACAATATATTCGCAATGGGGCGTGCAGGCGCTGCAACAGTCGGCGAAACACTTACTCGCCCCATCCTTCGCTACGCCTGCTCCTCAAAGCTTCTTCCTGGAATACAAACCATACCGTCCACTATCATCCGCATGTACCCGCATTTTTTGTTGGTATGAATGTTGGTAAAATATTTTTATAAATATTTTTTATTAAATAAATTCATATAAATATATAAAAATAGAAAGTCGGACAGGACAAGCGAGGTAGGCCCACCTTTGGGGTGTTCCTACTCACGTCCTGCCCTGCGGGGCTGGCTTATTCGCTTTGCTCAACGCTGAAACCAAGAGGTTTGAACTCCATGAAAAGCATCATTGCCCTGACTCTTGCACTCTGCTTTCTTCCCTTCGACGGAGCCGAGGCCCAGGAGCCGCCGCCCGCTCTGGTCAAGGCCATTGCCCGGCAGGAATCCGGGCTGAACCCGCTGGCCGTCAATGTGGCCGGTAAATCCTATTATCCGGCCACGCGGGAAGAGGCTGAGCGGCTGATCCGTGAGGCCATCGCAGCCGGGAAGTCGTTTGATGTCGGCAGGATGCAGATCAATAGCTGGTGGATGAATCGCTTCGGCATTGATCCCGTATCCCTGCTTGATCCGGACGTGAACGAGGCTTGGGGAAAGCGGATTTTGGCAGAAGAAATCGCCCGGCACGGTCTGAACTGGCAGGCTGTGGGCAAATACCACTCCCCCGATTCGGAGCGCGGCAGGCAATACGCCTGGCGCATTTACCATCACTACGCAGGCCCACGCGCCTCCATGAAAACGGAGGCGGGGCATCATGCCCAGCAAAAAACACATCCTCAAAGTCTACCTCAGTCCGCAGGAGTTTGGAGAAATCCGGGCATCAGCCGACCGGGCCGGATTATCCCTCTCGACTTTCAGTAAGCGGGTTTGTCTTGGCTACACAGTGCCAAGCCTGGAGCACCAGGAAGCCCGGCTGGAGCTGCGCCGCCTCAAGGGCGATCTTGGCCGTTTGGGTGGCCTGATCAAGCAGGCGCTGGCTAACGGAGCCGACCGGCAGACTGTCCACAAACTGCTGCATGAGTTGGACGCCCGGCAGCGCGAACTCCAGGCCGCCGTGGGGCGCATCCGATAGCATGATCAGCAAGCGCGTGTTCATAGACGCGGGCAACGACAACTATGCCCGCCTTGCAGCCTACATCGCCGATGCCGGGCCTTCGGGAGAAAAGTGCCTGATGCGCTGGGCCGAGGGGATGCTCGGCGGCGATGACTACGCCGAGGGCATTGCGGAGGCCGTGGACGTGCAGGCCCGGAATACCCGCGCAGCCAGCAAAACCTATCATCTGGTCATCAGTTTCAGGCCCGAAGACGAGGCCAAGCTCACGCCGGAGGCATTCAAGACCATAGAGCAGCACTTCGCCGCCGCGCTCGGCTATGCCGAGCATCAGCGTCATTGCGGCGTTCACAAGAACACGGGCAATCTGCACATGCACGTTGCGTACAACATGATCAATCCCGAAAAATATACATGCCACAAGAAGTTCCGCGATTTCTGGATACGCGACAAGGTCTGCCGGGCTGCGGAGCGGGAATTCGGGCTGACCGTGGATAACGGCATCGAGATCAACCCATCCGAGCAGCCCTGTCAGCGCCGGAACGAGAAAGCCAGCCTGGTGGAGGCGCACACCGGCCAACAGTCTTTTGATGCTTACGCCAGAGAACACCGTGAAGAGATATTGCGCTCCCTGGATGCGGCAGCATCCTGGCGGGATCTGCATACGGCCCTGGCGGAGCGCGGTATGGAGATAAAGCCGCATGGCAACGGTCTGGTCATGAAAGACCGGCACAGCAAACGCGCCTCAGACGCCATCAAGGCCAGCGCTCTGGAACGAAGCCTGTCCCGGCAAAAGCTGGAAGTCAGATTCGGTCCCTACCAGCCGCCGCAGGATCTTGAGAACATCCAGGAACGCTCACGCTACTCCGCTGCCCCTCTGCATCGCTCGCCGGAGCGCGGCCAACTCTTTACCGAGTACCAGGCAGGGATCGCTGCCCGCAAAGAGCGGCTGCAAACCGTCAAGGAGCAGGAAGACGCCACACTGGCCGCCATCCGGGCCGAATGGGTGGCCAAGCGGCAGGAACTGGAACGCAAAAATATCGCCAAGAAAAACCTGCGGCGGCTCCTGCAACTGGCCCGCAAACATGAAGCTGAAGCTCTGGCCAAGGCCCGGCTGGAGTTTCAGGGGCCGCGTAACGCCGTGCGCCGGGATATCCCTTTCACCTCATGGAACGGCTTTTTGCAGCAAAAGGCCGACCAGGGGAGCGAAGTCGCCCTGGCGGTGCTCCGCTCTCGGAAAGAGGCTGTGGAGCCGGAGCAGGCAGCGCCGGTCAAAGACTGGTCGCAGCATGGACAGGCACGGGCTGAGTTTGCAGCCAAGGAACGCGCCGTGTTGGAAAAGGACGGAATCAGTGGCAAAGCAAAAAGCCGCCTCCAATCCGTATTGCGTATGGAGCAGATTGTTGACGACTTCCGGCATTATGTTGATCGCAAAGGCGCGGTAGTCTTTACACTCCAGGATGGCAGTACCGTGCGTGATAGTGGCAAAGACGTGCTCTTTTCCGCAGCCAGTGACAGCGCCAGGCTGACCGCCATGCTCTATGCCAAGAAAAAATGGGGAAAACAGGTTGTGCTGGAGGGGAGCCGTATCATCAGAAGCCCGCATGATAGGAAGCAAAAACAAGAGCGTGCCCGCCAAGGGCATAGCCTTTAATGTGGAGCGCCCGCAGGGGCCACGGGCACTCCCCGCATAGCGTTATTCTGGGTCTTGCCCCGCAAGGATCAGAAAGGTTTCAATCGCTTGCTTTACACACAAAGCCGCTTGAACCATTGCGGTTTCAGCGGACTTATCCATCAGCCCGAGGTGAATGCGCTTTTCGCATAATTCCAGTGCGCTACGGATAAAATTCCGTGCCGCCTGTTCACACGCCTGAGCGGTGACGATATGCGTATTTTTGTGATGCCTGTCCATAGTTGAACTCCTTGGAGATTACGGCAGGCCGCATCAAGCGCACGATCCTTTTACGGGTTGCAAGACTCCTTTGTTTTTTGTTCTGCCATAACAGACAAGGCCCTGCGCCCAGTCTGCCCATAACCGGCCCGCCGGGCGGTGGTGTCGGTTATGATGCGTTTTGCGGCAAGAGCTTTCGCTCTACCTTGTTATGACGCCCCGCACACGGCGGTGATGGCCAAAAATTGAATAATGCGCCAGTAAAGACCAAAGATATTCGGAGCGCCCTGGCTATTTTTTATATATGTCGCCTCAACCGCTTTGCAAGTCTTGAACTTTTTGCAGGGTATAGGTTTAATTTGCCATAAATCGCCACTATTCGGCTTAACTCGTTGCTTTTCCCTGATTTCTGCTTTAGGATTTATACAAGAAGACTGAAATATAATCTTACTACCTACCTTGGATTAAGTAGCATGAAAAGCAAACAGAAGCTGGACGAACGTTGGCTGACTGTCGAGGAAATATGCGTATATTTGAGTGTAACAAATGAGACAGTATACAAATGGATTGAACATCAGAGTATGCCTGGCCACAAAGTTGGACGGCGATGGATGTTCAAAAAGGATGAGGTCGATGCCTGGGTGAAGTCAGGCGCTGCCGCAACAAAAGACTAATGGAGTCGCCGTGCGTATTATTGATAACATAAACACCCTGCTGGGCGACGATTTAAAGTCAACGCTACGTCCCAAGTCGCGTTTAAAAATCGCGGCCTCATGCTTCTCCATTTATGCATATGAGGCCCTTAAGTCCCAGTTGTCAAAAATTGAGTCATTACAGTTTATTTTTACCGCTCCTACTTTTATTACGGAAGAAGCAACCGACAAAATAAAGAAAGAGCGCCGCGAGTTCTTCATTCCAAAGCTTAACCGCGAGCGAGATTTATATGGGTCGGAGTTTGAAATACAGCTGCGGAACAAGATGACCCAAAAGGCTATCGCGCGTGAATGCGCGACTTGGCTGCGCGGCAAAGCACAGTTCAGATCCAATAAAACCACAGCGCAAATGCAGCAGTTTGCCTGTGTAGAATCCGCCGGGCAAAAATCCGTTTATTCACCGTTGCACGGGTTTACGGCTGTAGACTTGGGCTATCAGCCCGGCAACGCTGTTTCCAATATCATGACTTGCCTTGATGAAGCACCACACGCCACGGCATATGTGCAGCTATTTGACCAGATATGGAACAGCCCGGAGCAGTTGGAAGACGTTACCGCCGCAATATGTAATCATATCGAGTCTATTTACCAGGAAAACTCTCCGGAGCGCATTTACTTCTTGATTTTATATAATATTTTCAGCGAATTTCTCGAAGACCTGGACGCCGCTGTATTGCCGAATGAAAAGACCGGCTATCAAGACAGACTGATCTGGCAAAAACTCTTTAATTTCCAGCGCGATGCCGCCATTGGCATAATCAACAAACTTGAAACCCACAATGGCTGCATCCTTGCGGATAGCGTTGGCCTTGGCAAAACCTTCACCGCTCTGGCTGTCATTAAATACTATGAGCTGCGTAACCGTTCAGTTTTAGTGCTATGCCCCAAAAAGCTGGCGGACAACTGGCTTAATTACAATAAAAATCTTACCACAAATATTTTTGCCAAAGATCGTTTCAACTATGATGTGCTCTGTCATACCGATTTATCCCGCACATCTGGAGAATCTCTGGGTATCCCGCTTGATCGCGTCAACTGGGGCAACTACGACCTCTTGGTCATAGATGAATCCCACAATTTCCGGAATAATGATGCTTTTAAGGACAGGGAAACACGGTATCAAAAGCTTTTGAACAAGGTTATTCGCCAAGGGGTTAAAACCAAGGTGCTCATGTTGTCCGCCACGCCGGTAAACAACCGTTTCAATGATCTGTATAATCAGCTGAACTTGGCCTATGAGGGCGACACTGACGAACTGGCCCAAAAAATCGGCACAACCCGAAGTGTCCGTGAGATATTCCGCCAGGCTCAAGCCGCATTTTCCGTCTGGTCAAAGCTACCTGTGGCGGAGCGGACGGCAACAGCTATTCTGGAAGCTCTGGACTTTGATTTCTTCCGCGTATTGGACAGCGTGACCATCGCTCGGTCGCGCAAGCATATCCAGACCTTCTACGACACCTCTTCAATCGGCTCTTTCCCGGAGCGCCTGAAACCCCTCTCATTCCGCAGCCCGCTCACCGTTTTTCCTGACGCGCCGGACTTCAATGCCATTTACGCGGAGCTTGCCCGCCTGAACCTGGCCGTCTACGCGCCCATGAGCTATGTCTTGTCCAGCCGCCGCGCAAAATACGAAGAAGTCTATGATACCGTAGTGGAACGGGGCCAGGGCGGCACGTTCAAGCAAACTGACCGGGAACGCAGCTTGCAGGCGTTGATGACGACCAACCTGTTAAAGCGCCTGGAAAGTTCCGTGCAATCTTTCAGGCTGACCACGAAAAAGTTGCAGGAAGGCATTCAAAATACTCTGGGCGTGATTGAGGTGTTCCAGGCTGGCGGAAAGGTTGCACCAGTTACAAATTTGACTGGCAACCTGGACGCCTTGGAACCGGATGATGAGGATTTCGATGCCAACAGCAATGCCACAGTGGGCGGCAAGGTCAAAATTGACTTGCGGGACATGGATGTGGACTCATGGAAGCGTTCTCTGGAATCAGATCACGCTGTATTGTCCGGTTTGCTTGCCGCAATCTCCTGCATCACGCCTGAGCATGACGCCAAACTCATGCACCTGAAAGGGCTTATCAAAAACAAGCTGGACAACCCCATCAACCCCGGCAACAAGAAAATCTTGATCTTCACCGCTTTTGCCGACACGGCGGAATATCTCTTTGAAAACTTATCCAGCCTACTACGCGACAAGACAAATATTCACTCCGGACTGGTAACCGGCAGCACAACGCCCAAAAGCACTCTGGGCAAAGGCTACAGTTTTCAGGAACTGCTGACACTTTTCTCTCCGCGCTCCAAAGAAAAAGCCCTCTCCATGCCGAACAACCCCCATGAACTGGACTTGCTGATCGGCACGGACTGCATTTCCGAAGGCCAAAACCTTCAGGATTGCGACTACCTGATCAATTACGACATCCATTGGAACCCGGTGCGCATAATTCAGCGTTTCGGGCGTATCGACCGCATTGGTTCGCGCAACCAGACCATCCAGTTGGTAAACTACTGGCCGGACATCACCTTGGATGAATATATCAATCTGAAAGAGCGCGTGGAAAACCGTATGGTCATTGTGGATACAGTGGCCACCGGCGATGAAAACGTGCTGACCGCGCAAAGCAGCGACCTTGCTTATCGCAAGGAGCAACTCCGCCGTTTGCAGGATGAAGTCATTGATCTGGAAGACGTCAAAACCGGCATCTCTATTACGGATCTGGGCTTGAACGACTTCCGCATGGACTTGTTGGAATATGTGAAAAGCCATGGTGAGCCCAGAAACGTGCCCAACGGGCTCCACGCTGTTATTGCGCCGCGTCCCGAAATTGGCCTTGTGCCGGGCGTTATTTTTGCCCTGCGCAACCGGAATCATGCCGTAAATATCGACCGGCAAAATTTACTGCATCCCTATTATCTGGCATACATTGACGAGGCGGGGCAACTTGTGGCCGGGCATACCCAGGTGAAAAAACTGCTGGATATGGTGCGGGCCGGATGCAAGGGGCATGTGGAACCTATGGTGGAAGCCTGCCGGGCCTTTAATAGCCGCACGGACGAGGGCCGGAACATGAAAGCCTGTTCAGCCCTGCTCGGCAGGGCAATCCGCTCCATGATCCAGGTGAAAGAAGAAAGGGACGTGGAAAGCTTGTTCTCCGGCGGCAAAACAACGGCTCTGGTCAATACCATCGCCGGGCTGGACGATTTTGAACTCATTGCTTTCATCGTGGTGCAGGACGTTCAATGACCGCACTTTTTGCCTACCCTAAAAACGCGGCCTTCGGGCGAATGGTTTCCAAAGAGGCGATTTATCGCCACAGCACACTTTCCGGCAAAGTGAAAGAGCTATTTGTGCGCCAGGTGGAGCGTATTACCTGGCAATACAAATTGGCCCCGGAAACCATAAATCTGCCTGCGACTCCGGCAGTGCCGGAAATTCAGGTATTCAGCATCCAGCTTCGTCAAGAGGAGTGTGCGCCGGAAATTCTGGCCACCATTGACCGGGCAGTGCAATTTCCGCTTCTGTTTGAAGTGTGCTACCAAAACCGTGTACGCGGTGTTGCCGCCTGGAAGCGTTTGGCAGAATTGCCCGACACCGGGGCCACGCCTGGAAAATGGATTATCAGCTCCCACTTCAGCGGCCCTTGGATAGCGCAGGATACACCGCGCACAGCGTTGCCCCAAGCGCTCAACCTGGAAGCCCTGTATGCCGCACTGCTTACGCCTCTGTTGCCCCTGGCGGCCAGGCCGGGGGAAAGCCTTCCGGGTGTGCTTTATCAGGCAGCGCGGACATTTTTTGACTATGCTGCGTCCAATCAGAAATTCTATTTATTCATGCT
>OGYH01001321.1_pt1 | contig 23496 bp, 18 predicted proteins | sample 1576511 | NCBI WGS metagenome assembly OGYH01 (sample SAMEA3541522, study PRJEB24748) | human gut metagenome | biome: human gut; feature: human-associated habitat; material: faeces | place: China | collected 2012
CAGTCCTGCGCAAGACGGAGAGCACATTAAGTGCTCTCCTTTGCGTGCGGAACTCGCGATGACCTTAATATATTTCTCCGGCCCTCCGCCGTGCTCGGGAGACGACACGTTGATGTCTGCTTAACTCTGCTCGCTCAGCTAATTACTTTGTTGAGGATCGATGATTTGCTGCAAGATGAACTTGGATTGGGGCGCGTCGCCTTCTTCTCCCGACTTTGCCTCATCAAAATCGAAGATCATGATGGCGCAGTTGGGGAGTTTTGTTGGGAGCTCGAAGCCCTCTGGGGCTGCAGCCTTGATGAATTGGCGGCTGGCGCTGCCGTGGCTTACTGCTAGGAGGGTTTCGATGCCCTCAGCGCCCATGAGATTGGTGAGGGTGGCTACCATGCGCTCCTGCAGGGCATGACTTCCTTCTCCTCCAAAGGGAACCAACTCCTCACCTGGATCCCAGACGTCGGTGGGTAGCGCGTCGTGGGGGCCTTCTTCGAAGGTGCCGTAGCTGCGTTCGATGATGCCTTCGCAGGGCTCGACTGCTGCATCCGGGCCGAGGAGTTCGGTTGCGACGAGACTTGCCGTGTCCATGGCTCGGCCTAAGGGCGAAGAGACCACTTTGTCTGGAACGACGCCGTGGTCCTTGAGCCATGCGGCTGCCTTTCCCGCTTGTTTGCGGCCCAGGTCGGTCAACGGAGAATCGCAGCGGCCCTGGACCAGCTTTTTAACGTTGAATTCTGTCTGACCGTGGCGGAGTAGATATAGACGCTTCATGCCCTCCCCTTCTGTATAACTTGCTCTACCGGCGCAGCCCTACTCGTGGGTATGGCCTACGTAGTCTTCGTCGATCGTGATCTTGGCAATCGACTTGGGATATTCGGATTCGACACGTTTCGCCAACGCGCGCTTTAGGTCCTCGGCGTTCATCGCCAAATCCGAGGGTCGCACGCAGTCAAAAATCACATTGGTGTGCGTGGGGCCCGGAACACAGCGCAGGTCGTGGATCGAGAGGCGGCTATCGATCTCTTGAGCCATAGCGTTGATGCGCAGATGCATGCTCGCCACTTTGGGGTCGTCGGTCACGATGGGGTCGTAATGGAGCGTGACGATCATACCGTCTTCGTTCCTAAACGACCGCTCGATGTTATCGAGCGTGTCGTGACTTTCCAGCGGGCTGGCCTCGGCTGCTATCTCGGCATGAGCGCTTGCGAACTTCCTGCCCGGGCCGTAGTCGTGAACCATCAGGTCGTGGACGCCCAAAACGCCGGGGTAGCTCATGATCTTGTCTCGAATGTGCTTGACCAGCTTAGGATCGGGCGCCTGGCCCAAAAGCGGGCTCACCGTATCCTGGATGAGCTCAAAACCGCTCCAGCCAATATAGGCGCCAACGGCAAGGCCGACCCATGCGTCAAGATTGATGTGCGTCACCTGCGAAACAATTGCGCACGCTAACACGGCGCCCGTGGCTAGGACATCGTTCTTTGAGTCCTGAGCGGTCGCATGCAGCGTCTCGGACTCAATGCGATCGCCGAGCTTTTGGTTGAGGGCCGCCATCCACAGCTTAACGACCATCGAAAGCGCAAGGACTGCCACCAGGGCAAGCGAGAACTCGACAGGTTCGGGGTTGACAATTCGCTCAACCGACGACTTCACCAGCTCAACGCCAATCAGCAGCACGAGCGCTGCCACGACCAAGCCCGAGAGATACTCGTAGCGACCGTGACCGTAAGGATGCTCGGGGTCGGCCGGCTTGCTCGCCAGCCTGAAGCCCAGCACGCTCACGATATTCGAGCTGGCATCGGACAGGTTGTTCATGGCATCCGCCACGATCGAAACCGATCCCGACAGCACGCCAATTGCACCCTTCGCAGCGCATAGTGCCACATTGGCGAGAATACACACCACGCCCGTCAACGTGCCCACGCGCGCACGGTCGCCCTGCGCACGACGAACAATCCACTCGACCATCCTCATCAGTCCCCACGGTACTACCTAATATCTATTGCTCAAACGGATTGTAGTGTAGCCACTTTGTCCTCCAGATACAAAAAGGCCGCAACCCACACGAGCCACGGCCTTGGAACATGACAAAGGAATCGTCCTTTGTCGCACAGGTTTATGCGCTTACTTCAGCAGCGCTCGCCACTGTTTCGGGCGAATCGGCTTCGTCTTCTGCCGCCCACCCCTTCGCCGGCACCACGCCAAAGCAGTAGCTCAGCGCCGCAGACACCGCAAATGCCACACCGCCGGCGGCGCAGCACCACAGCAGGTTCGAGATGCCGCCCGTGGCAAAGCCAATGACCATGAGGACATTTGTCATGCCGATGGTATAGGCCGTAACGTGGCCCACGGCTGCAACAAGGCCTCCGACGGCGCCGCCAATGGCCATGCACGTCAGGCACCTGCCATATTTAAAGCCGCAACCGTACAGCGCCGGCTCGCTTACGCCGCCAAGAACACCCGAGATTGAATAGCCCAGCATGAGCGCCTTCTCGTCCTTATCCGCAACGCGGAGCGACGCGCCAAAGGGCATGCCCCAAACGGCGAACGTTGCCATCGTCGCGGCGATCAGGATGCACGAATCCGTTCCCACACTCATAAACTGCGCATAGGCGAGCGATAGGACAACGTTGCTGACGCCCGCGATCTTTAGGAACTCCCAGCCCGCGGCAAGCCCCATGAGCGTGAGCAGCGACACGATGCCACCGGAATTGCCAAGCATAAACATAAGCTGGCCCAACAGCATGCCCAGATAGCTGCCCGCCGGCGCCGTAATACACAGCGAAACCGGAACCATGACAAGCATGGTCGCAAACGGAACGAACGAAAACGCCACGGCCTTAGGGATAACGCGCCGAAAGAAACACTCCACTCGCCATAGCACGGGCACCGAGATGAGAACCGGAATAACAGTCGTCGTGTAATCGTTGACCGGCGCGGGAAGCAGACCATACACGTAAGTCATCGATGCCCCCGTCGTCGATGCGGCATCGACGAGCTTAAGCAGATCGGGCGCAATCAATACGCCGCCCAACATCATGCCCAGCTGCTCCGAGCAACCGAGCTGGCGGGCGGCCGCCCAACCAAGATAAATGGGCAAAAAGTAGTAGCCGGCGTTATAGAGCCAACTGTAGAACAGGCGATAGATTTCGGAATCGGCAGACCACAGGCCCAGCATGCCTTCGCCCATAATGACGGCGACGGTGCGGAATAAAGCCGCGCAGACAATAAACGGCAGCGCCGACATCATGCTTTTGGACAGATAGTCCACCACGGCCATGGCGTTTGATGAAGCCGTCGTTGTAAACGAGGTGTTAGAAACTTGTGGCATGGAACGCCTTTCCCAATGTGACATGCGGACTGTCCCTTTGTCACATCGTGCGGTACTGACCGGTTGCGCGGTACTTTTCGTAGCGGAGGTTCGTGAGGGTCGCGTCGTCGAGCTGCTCAAGCGTATCGAAGGCATCAAATGCCGAGGATATGACGGCACCGGCGATCTCCTCATGCGACAGGCCCCTATCGTCAACAATGCCGTCGATGATGCCGAGTGCCAACAGATCGGGGGCCGTGAGCTTCAGCGCCTCGGCGGCCTCATCCGCGCGCTCGGTATCCTTCCACAGGATCGATGCACAGGCCTCGGGGCTCACGACCGAATAGGCCGAACTCGAGAGCATCAGGATGCGGTCGGCCACGGACAGCGCCAGCGCGCCACCAGAGCCGCCCTCGCCTGTCACCACCGAGACAATCGGCGTCTTAAGGCCGCTCATCTCCATGAGATTCTGGGCAATCGCCTCGCCCTGGCCGCGCTCCTCGGCACCGATGCCGCAAAACGCGCCCGAAGTATCGACCAGGCACAGAACCGGTCGACCAAACTTTTCGGCCTGGCGCATCAGGCGACGCGCTTTGCGGTAGCCCTCGGGATGCGCCATGCCAAAGTTGCGGCGCATGCGCTCTTTGGTCGTGGTGCCGCGCTCGATGGCGATAACCGTCACGGGACGTCCGTCTTTCCAGCCAATGCCACCCACCACGGCGGCGTCGTCACCAAAGTAGCGGTCGCCGTGCAGCTCTACAAATCCGTCGAGACCCAACGAGATCATCTCGCCTGCCGTGGCGCGGTTCGCCGAGCGAGTCTGTTTGACGATTTCGAGCGCGCTTTTTGGTGCGGCCGAGCGCTTAAACAAGTGTCCCAGCTTTTTGCCGCGACGACCCGTATGCACGATCTCATGCGGTGCCCCCAGGCCGGGCGCGTGCCCTTCGTGCAGCGCCAGCAGCTCGCCTACCGTGAGCGCAATCTCACCACGCGGAACAACGGCATCGCAAAAGCCGTGCTCCAGCAAAAACTCGGAACGCTGGAATCCCTTGGGCAGACGCTTGTGCATGTTCTGCTCGATCACGCGCGGGCCGGCAAATGCCGTCAGGGCATCGGGCTCGGCCAGGATAATGTCGCCCTCCATGGCGAAGCTCGCGGTTACACCTCCGGTCGTGGGATCGGTAAGCACCGTGATATACAGACCGCCCGCCTCGCTGTGGCGCCTAACCGCCGCAGAAATCTTGGCCATCTGCATAAGCGAGGTCACGCCCTCTTGCATGCGCGCGCCGCCCGAAACGGTAAAGCCAACGACCGGAAGCCCCAACTCGGCCGCGCGCTCAAAGACACGACAGATCTTCTCGCCCACCACGGAGCCCATCGAGCCCATCATAAAGTTGGCATCCATAAAGAAGAGTGCGGTATCGCAGCCGCAGATTTTGCCCCTGCCGCACACAACGGCATCGCGCTCGCCCGAACGCTCGCTCACGCTCTTAAGCTTGTCGGCATAACCGGGAAACGAGAGGAAGTCCTCTGACGCCAGATTGGCATCCCATTCCTCAAAGGTACCCGCGTCGACCGTCATGCGCATGCGCGCGCGACCGCTCACGCGAAAGTGTTTGCCGCAACGAGGGCAGACCTCGAGGTTGTCGTGCAGGCGCGCCTCATCGATCACACGGCGGCACTCCGGGCATTTGACAAACACGTGGCGCGCGGGGAACTCGGCGCACGACTCGGTTATCGGCCCCTCAAGGACATTGACCGTCTTCGCTTTTCTATTCATCAGCATAGAGATGCCCCATCAGATCGGTGTGATACATGCCCGACAAGAACTCGTCGTTTGCCAGCACGTCGAGCTGAAGCTCGCTATTTTCGCTCACGCCCTCAATCACGAGCTCGCCCAGGGCCGAGCGCATCTTGCGAATGGCACCGTCACGCGTGGGCGCGCACACGATGAGCTTGCCGAGCATGGAGTCGTAGTACGGCGGAACTTTCGCTCCGGTAAACATGGCGGAATCCCAGCGCACGCGCGGACCACCCGGCACACGCAACGCGGTGACCGTTCCGCATGACGGCAGAAAGTCCGGCGTTTCGGCATTGATGCGGCACTCCATGGCGTGGTTGCGCACCGGCATGTCCTCCTGCTCAAAGGGCAGAGGCTGGCCGGCAGCCACGCGCAGCTGCCACTTGACCAAGTCGGTATCGGTCACAAACTCCGTGACCGGATGCTCAACCTGCAAGCGCGTGTTCATTTCCATAAAGTAGAAATTACCGTCATCTGAGTACAAAAACTCAATGGTACCGGCGCCCTCATAGCCAACGGCACGAGCCAGGTCGCGCGCGGCCTTGTGCATGCGCGCGCGAATATCATCGCGTCCGTCGAGGCACGGCGCGGGGCTCTCCTCGATCAGCTTTTGGTTGCGGCGCTGCACCGAGCACTCGCGCTCGCCGAGCGAAAACACATGGCCCTGCTTATCGGCCATAATCTGCACCTCAACGTGGTGCGCCGGCGCGACGAACTTCTCCATGTAGCACTCGCCGTCGCCAAAAACGGCCTCGCCCTCGGCACGCGCCTCGATGAACGCCTTTGCCGCATCTTCCACGCGCTCGACCTTGCGAATGCCGCGACCGCCACCACCTGCACGCGCCTTAATAAGCACGGGGCAGCCAATGCGCTCGGCCTCGGCCGTCGCCTCCTCGGGGCTTTTGAGTAAATCGCAGCCCGGCACGATGGGCACGCCCGCCGCGGCAGCCGTTCTACGTGCGGCATCCTTGTCGCCCATGCTGTCGATGACCTCGGCCGAGGGACCAACAAACGCCAGACCGTACTTGTCGCAGTCGCGCACGAAGCTCGCCTTCTCGGAAAAGAAACCGTAGCCAGGATGGATCGCCTTTGCCCCCGACTTCACGGCACAGGTGAGCACAGCATCGTCGTTGAGGTAGCTCTCGGCAAGACGCGGGCCGCCGATGCAATACGCCTCGTCGGCAAGCTGCACGTGTAGCGCGTCCGCATCGGCCGTGGAATATACGGCGACGGTCTTGATGCCCATATCGCGGCACGCGCGGATAACACGGACCGCGACTTCGCCGCGGTTGGCGATGAGCACTTTGTCGAACATGAAGCCTTCCTTAACTTTCGTGCATGAGTGCAAAAGACATATCGGCGCGGCAGCACACCTCACCGTTGACGCTCGCAGTACCCGTCGCAAAGCGGAACGGCCCGCGCGCACGCGTGATGGAGCACACCAGATCCACCGTGTCGCCCGGGCGCACCGGACGCTTAAAGCGCACCTTGTCCAGACTCGTGTAGAACGGCGTCGCGCCGCGCGCCTCCTCATCGCCCATCAGCAGTACGCAGCAGTTCTGGGCGAGCATCTCGCACTGAATCACGCCAGGAACGACCGGGTTTCCCGGAAAATGCCCCTGCAAAAAGTACTCGTCGCCCGTAATCGTGATCTTGCCGTGGGCCTCGTCGCCCACCAGCTCGGCTTCGTCGAGCAAAAGCATCGGCTCGCGATGCGGCAACAGCTTCTTGAGCTCCTCTTTATTCATGGATATCACCTATCCGATCCTCATGAGGCAGCTGCCAAACTCCACGAGGTCGCCGTCGGCCACGCAGATCTCGAGCACCTCGCCATCCGCCTCCGCCGTCACCTCGTTGAGAACCTTCATGGCCTCGATGATGCAGAGGGTCTCGCCGGCTTTGACCTTGGAGCCCACGTGCACAAACGGCTCGTCGCCCGGCGCCGGGGCAGCATAGAAAACGCCGACCATGGGAGCAGTCACCTCGGTGCCCTTAGGCTCCGACGCGGCGGCAGGTGCCTGCGCGGCAGGTTCCGGTGCGGCAGGCGCGACTGTGGGAGCTGCAACTTGAGCGGCCATGGCGCTCGGCATGGGCACGGCAACCGGCTGCGCGGCGCTCGCGCGCTCGAGCTCGACCGCGGTGCCATCGGGCTCCTCAACACGTACGCGCGTGAGGCCGCGGTCCTCCATAACATCGGCTATCTCGGCAAGTCTTTTGGAATCCATGCTCTAGCTCCTCGTATATCTACGCAGCGCAATGGCGGCGTTGTGCCCGCCAAAGCCCAGGTTGGTCGAAAGCGCCCAGGTAAGGTCGGCGCGAACCGCTCGATTAGGCGTGTAGTCAAGATCGCAGGCGGGATCGGGCGTGTGGTAGTTAATGGTCGGGGGCACCACGCCCTGCTCGAGCGCCATGGCACAGGCCATGACCTCGATGGCACCCGTAGCACCGATCATGTGGCCGGTCATCGACTTGGTCGACGAGACGTGCGCCGCGCGCGCCGCGTCCTCGCCGAGCGCACGCTTAATGCCCGCCGTCTCGGACGAATCGTTGAGTTTAGTCGAGGTGCCGTGAGCGTTGATGTAGAGGCCCTCGGAAGGCTTAACGTCGCCCTCGGCCACCGCCAGCGATATCGCACGGGCAATGCCGGCAGCCTCGGGATCGGGGCTCGTGATGTGATAGGCATCATCGGTGTTGCCGTAGCCCACGACCTCGGCATAAATGTGCACACCGCGCGCCTGCGCATGTTCCATGCTCTCGAGCACGAGCACGCAGGCGCCCTCGCCCATCACAAAGCCGTCGCGATTCGCATCGAACGGACGACAAGCCGTCGCAGGATCGGGATTGGTAGTGAGTGCACGGCAGGACGTAAAGCCCGCAACGGCATCGGGGATGATGGCCGCCTCGGCACCGCCGGCGAGAACCGCATCGGCATAGCCATGCTTGATGGCGCGGAACGCCTCGCCCACGGCATGAGCCGAGGTCGCGCACGCGGTCACCACGGGCAGGGTCGGGCCTTTTGCCTTGTGGCGGATCGCGATATTGCCCGAAGCCATATTGGGAATCATCATCGCAATCATGTAAGGCGATGCGCGGCGGGGCCCACGGTCGGCAATCGTATGGACGTTGTCGACAAGCGTCTGCATGCCGCCCACGCCTGAACCCACGTAGACGCCCAGGCGCTCGCGATCGATGGCGCCTTCGACATCAAAGCCCGCATCGTGCATGGCCTCGTCCGACGCCGCCAGTGCAAACTGAACGCAGGGGTCTAAGTGCTTGGCATCGTGCTTGCCAAAGTAGTCGTTGCCGTCAAAGCCCTTGACCTCGGCCGCCACCTTGACGGCAAACGCATCCGTATCGAAGTGCGTAATCGGGCCGATGCCACAGGTCCCGGCACACATGGCCGCCCAGGTGGCAAGCGCGGTGTTGCCAAGCGGCGACACGGCACCGATGCCGGTGATTGCAACTCTCTGTTCCATCATGCTCTCCTCATTCAAGCCGTTCTTCGGCCCTGGTTTCTACATCGCCATTCCGCCGTCGACGCGCACGACCTCACCCGTAATGTAGGCAGCCGCATCACTCGCCAAAAAGCGCACCACGCCGGCCACTTCCTCGGGGCGTGCCATGCGCTTAAGGGGAATCTGTTCCTCGGTTGCCGCACGCACCTTCTCCGAGAGCTTTGCCGTCATATCTGTTTCGACAAACCCGGGAGCGACCGCATTAACCCTCACGCCGCGGGGCGCAAGCTCGCGTGCCACCGCCTTGGTAAGCCCTATCACGCCCGCCTTGGAGGCAGCGTAGTTGGCTTGCCCGGCATTGCCCATTAGGCCCACGACCGAGCTCATGTTGATGACGCAACCGCCGCGCTGACGCATAAAGGTCTTGGTGAGCGCGCGCGTCGTGTTGAATGTGCCCTTGAGATTGACATCGAGCACGCGGTCGAAGGCATCGTCGCCCATACGCATGAGCAGGCCATCGCGGGTGATGCCGGCGTTGTTGACAAGCGCCCAAATGGAGCCAAAGTCGTTGAGGACCGTCTCCACGCACGCGTTGACGGCATCGGGCTCGGCCACGTCACATTGATATGCGCGCGCCGTGGCGCCAGCCGCCTCGCAGGCTTCGCACGTCTCACGCGCCGCATCGACGCTTCCGGCATAGATGACGGCGATATCAAAGCCGTCCTCCGCCAGGCCCACGGCACAAGCGCGACCGATACCGCGCGAGGCGCCCGTGACCAGCGCCACGCGACGCGAGTCGATGCGCTCGAGCGCGCCGTTGTTCAAGTTGCCCATGTCATTCCTTTCGGGTTACAGCCCTATGGGCTATGCGAGCTCGTTGGCAATAGCTGCGACCTGTTCTGCCGTTTCGCACGAATACACGCGAACGTCGCTCAACGTACGCTTGACCAAGCCGGACAGCGTTTTGCCAGGGCCGACCTCAATAAACGTATCGATGCCTTGATCCTGCAGAGCATGCAGCGTGTCGACCCAGCGCACGGCATGACTCACCTGGTTGGCAAGCATCTCCGCTGCCGCCTGCGGGTCGGCCGGATAGGGCGCCGCTGTCATATTTGCCATAACAGGAATGAGCAGCGGGGACGGCGCGTGACCGGCCTCGATATATGCAGCAAGGCCACAGGTCGCCTCGGCCATATAGGGGCTATGGAATGCACCCGACACCGCGACCTTCATGGCGCGACCGCCAGCCTCTTTCACTAGAACGTCGAGCTCCTGCAGCGCCTCGGGCGCTCCGGCCACAACCGTCTGCTGGGGGCTGTTGTAGTTGACCGGCCAGCAGTCCTCGCCGGCCTGTTTTGCCAAGCCCTCGACCTGCGCCGCATCGAGTTTGATGACGGCGCGCATGCCGCCGGGGTGACGCTCGGCCGCCGTGGCCATCAATGCCGCGCGCTCACATACGAGCTCAAAACCCGCTCGCGTATCGAATGCCCCCGCAAAGGTGAGTGCAGCGACCTCGCCCAGCGAGAATCCCGCACAGGCGGCAGGCACCACGCCGCGCTCGCGCAGGGCGACGGCGACAGCCAAGTCGTGCACGAACACGCAAGGCTGCGTGTTCTCGGTCTGCGAGAGCTCCTCCTTGGAGGCGCTCCGGCACTGCTCGCTGGTCCCCGGGCGCACCTCGTCGGCAATGGCGAACACCTCGGCAGCCGCCGGCGATGCTTCGATGAGGTCGACGCCCATCGCGGGGTGCTGGGCACCCTGACCGGCAAACAGAAACGCTACGCTACCCATGCGGACGCACCCTTCAGGACATGCTCGGCGCCGCCGACCAGATCGTCGACGATTTCGCGAGCGCTCTGGCGCTCGTTGACCATGCCGGCAATCTGTCCGCACAAATACGAACCCTCTTCGTAATTACCGTCCTTTGCCGCCTTGCGAAGCGCACCCGTGCCCATGGCCCCGAGCTCCTCGGGACTTGCGCCCGCCGCCTCGTTCTTGGCATACGCGTTGGTGAAGGGGCTCTTGAGGGCACGAACCGGATGTCCCGTCGAGCGACCGGTCGCGCGCGTCGACGTGTCGCCTGCCTTGAGCACCAGCTCTTTGTACTGTTCGGATACGGTGCACTCGTTTGCGACCAGAAAGCGTGTTCCCACCTGGACGCCGGCAGCGCCGAGCATAAAGGCGGCCGCCACACCGCGGCCATCGGCGATACCGCCAGCCGCGACCACGGGAATATCGACCGCATCGACAACCTGCGGCACCAGTGCCATCGTCGAGGTCTCGCCAATATGGCCGCCTGATTCGGTGCCTTCGGCAACCACGGCGGTGGCCCCGCGACGCGCCACGAGACGCGCCAGCGCCACCGAGGCAACGACCGGGATGACCTTGATGCCCGCCTCGTTCCACGCCTTCATGTACTTGGTGGGATTGCCGGCGCCGGTCACCACAACGGGCACCCGCTCATCAATCACCACTTGTGCGACCTCGTCGACAAACGGGCTCATGAGCATAACGTTGACGCCAAAGGGCTTATCCGTCTTGGCGCGCAGCTCGTGAATCTGATCGCGCAGCCAGTTGGCATCGGCATTCATGGCCGCGATAATGCCTAAGCCGCCTGCCTCGGACACGGCCGATGCCAGCGAGGCGTCAGCAATCCAGGCCATGCCGCCCTGGAACACAGGCTTTTCGATGCCGAGCAGATCGCAGAGAGGGGACTTGAGCATCACTACTTCTCCAATGCCGCCTCGACCGTATCGACGAACTCGCCGACCGTCTTGGGGTTCTCCTCGGTATCGAGCTCAATGCCAAACTCGTCCTCGACGGCAACGAGGATCTCGACGGTACCCAGGCTGTCGAGGCCAATCTCCTCGAGCGTGGACTCGGGCTTCATCTCGACATCGTCAAGGCCGGCGGTCTCGCGGATAACGTCGCAAACGCGCTCGAAGGTCTTCTGATCTGCCATGGTAGTTCTCCTTTGTTTGTGCCCCAGGGGCGTTTTCATTTCCTATGTGCAACTACTTCCAGCGAAGTAGATAGCCACCTACATCCAAGCCGGCGCCAAATCCAACGAGGGCGATGGTGTCGCCCGCATTCAGTGCGTTGGTGCGCGCCAGCCGATCAAGCGCAAAGGGAATGCAGGCGCTCGAAATATTGCCGGTTTCACGCAACGTTCGGACCACACGGTCGTCCGGCACACCTAAGCGCTTGACCGCCTGGCTCAGGATTCGTTCGTTAGCCTGATGGAATACAAAATGATCGATGTCTTCGACCGCAATGCTCGCATCGCTCGCAAGCTTATGGACCATGTCGCAGATGGCATTGACGCCGAACTTGAACACACGACGACCGTTCATGGACAGCACGCTTTCGCGGTCCTGCGCCGTCTTATACGGCGAGGAGCCCGCCAATCCGGGGACACGCAGTGTTTCGACGTCAGGCGACGTCGAAAGCTCAACGGCGAGGGGATTCTCTCCCCCAGCCTCTATGACCGCAGCACCCGCGCCATCGCCAAAGAGCACGCAGGTGGCACGGTCGGTCCAGTCGAGCGCGCGCGTCATCTGCTCGGCAGCAACGATAAGCACGCGCCTGGCACGACCGCGGGCGATATAGCCCTCGGCGACATCGAGCGCAAATACGAAGCCGGCACAAGCCGCCGAAACGTCGAAGGCAGGACATGTGGCACCCAGGCGCTCAGCAACGGCGCACGCTTCGGCGGGAACGAGATGGTCGCCCGTCGTCGTCGAACAGACGATAAGATCCAGCTGACTCGCATCGATTCCGGACGTCTGGAGCGCTTGCTCGCTCGCTGCCACGGCAAGGTCGTCGAGCGACTCGGTGGTGCACACATGGCGGCTCTTGATGCCTGTGCGGGTAAAAATCCACTCATCCGAGGTATCGAGGAACTCGGACAGCTCGTCATTGGAAACACTGCGCTTGGGAAGCGCCGAGCCTGTTCCAAGAATCGTGAAACCCATCACTAACCTCCTTTGAGTTGTTGACGTGTTTACATCGACCAAGAGAGGATAGCGCATTCTTCGCTTTGTTGACGTGTTAACATTAAATTGTCCAAATGCGACAAAGGCTTCACATTGTGTCTATCTCTCGACACCATTGCGTCATTCACTTATTCATTAAGGAGGTAGCAGCCGCTATGGATGCCCAATTAACGATAGTCGACGTAACCGGATCGACCAACGATGACCTGCTCGAGGCAGGAAAACAGGGAGCGCCGCACGGCACGGGGCTTGCCGCCCGCGCGCAAACGGCAGGACGCGGCCGACGCGGCCACAAGTGGGATTCAACCGCCGGCAACCTGTTGCTCTCGATTGTCCTACGTCCTCGTGTTAATCCCGCCAAGTACTCTGGCCTTGCCGCCGTCAGCGGCCTAGCGGTGCTCGAGGCGCTCGAGGCGCAAGGTCTTGCTAACGAGATCGGCCTCAAATGGCCCAACGACCTCGTCGCACGAGGACATAAGCTCGGCGGCATCTTGGTCGAGGCGGCTCGTGACAACGAGGGCAAGCCCTTTGCCGTCTGCGGCATTGGCGTCAATGTGAACTATGTGCCCTCGGAGGTTCCCGATAGCGGCCTGCCGGCAATCGGTCTGTCAGACCTCAACGAGAATGTTCCCACCGTCGATGTCCTACTCAAGGAGGTCTATCACACCGTCGTAAACGCTGTGGACGCGTGGGTAGATCTGCTCAACGCCATGGAAGAAGACGCTGGTCCGATCGCGCCCGTCCACGATGATTATGTCGCTCATCTCAATTGGATTGGGGAGCACGTTATCGCCCGTTCCCCTGCCGGTGACGAGCTGGCACGTGGCATCTTTCAAACGGTCGATGCCTTTGGTCGCGCGTGTATCGAAACGAAAGACGGCTTACGTTCCTTCCATTTTGAGGAGGCATCGCTGCGTCCCATGGGTAAATAAGGCGCCACAGCCACCCGCTCGACAGCATTACCCGGCCCCCCAAGGTCATCATTCAAAACAAAAGAGCCCCGCTACCAAAATGGCAGCGGGGCTCTGTAAGCTATGAGCGATATCGCTTAGAGCTTGATGTCGATGTCGACACCAGCGGGGAGGTCGAGACGCATGAGCGAATCAACGGTGCCCGAGGTGGGGTCGAGGATGTCGATGAGGCGCTTGTGGGTGCGCATCTCGAACTGCTCACGGGAGTCCTTGTTCACGTGCGGCGAGCGGATAACCGTGTACAGGTTGCGCTCGGTGGGCAGGGGGACAGGACCGGAAACGCGAGCACCGGTCTTCTGAGCGGTCTCGACGATGAGCTTCGCGGACTGATCGACGACCTCGTGATCATAGCCCTTGAGGCGAATGCGGATCTTCTGGGTAGCCAACTTAAACCTCCAAAGAGTGCGAGAGATGTTCTCGCGGATTACGTAACAGGGAGCTCGAACTTAGGCGTTCTTGCTCATGACCTCGTCCACGATGGACTTGGGCGCGGGCTCATAAGAGTCGAACTGCATCGTGTAGGATGCACGGCCCTGGGTCTGGGAGCGAAGGTCGGTAGCGTAACCGAACATCTCGCCCAGCGGCACCTTGGCACGGATGAGCTTGCTGTTCTTGCGATCCTCCATGCCCTCGATCTTGCCGCGGCGACCGGAGAGGTTGCCCATAACGTCGCCCATGTACTGCTCGGGGGTCTCGACCTCGACAGCCATGATCGGCTCGAGCAGCTGCGGGTCGGACTTCTTGAGGGCGTCCTTGATAGCCATGGAACCGGCGATCTTAAAGGCGGCCTCGGAGGAGTCGACCTCGTGGTAAGAACCGTCGAACAGGGTGACCTTGACGTCGAGGACCGGGAAGCCGGCGATAACACCGGTGTTCAGGGCCTCCTGGATGCCCTTGTCGATGGACGGGATGTACTCCTTGGGCACGACGCCGCCGACGATAGCGTTGACGAACTCGTAGCCGAAGCCCTCCTCCATCTTCTCGAGCTTGATGACGGCGTGGCCGTACTGACCGCGACCACCGGACTGACGGACGAACTTGCCCTCAGCCTTCTCGACGTCGTGACCAGCGGTCTCGCGGTAGGCAACCTGGGGCTTACCAACGTTAGCGTCAACCTTGAACTCGCGGAGCAGACGGTCGACGATGATCTCGAGATGCAGCTCGCCCATGCCGGCGATGATGGTCTGGCCGGTCTCGTGGTTGGTGGACACCTGGAAGGTCGGGTCCTCCTCGGCGAGCTTGGTCAGAGCCAGGGACATCTTGTCCTGCTCGGCCTTGGTCTTGGGCTCGATGGCAACGTCGATAACGGGCTTAGCGAACTCGATCTTCTCGAGGACGATCTCCTTGCCCTCGGCGCACAGGGTGTCACCGGTGGTGGAGTTCTTGAAGCCGACGCAAGCGACGATGTCGCCGGCGGCAGCGTCGTCACGGTCGATACGCTCGGCGGCGTTCATCTCGAGGATGCGGCCGAGACGCTCGCGCTGACCGTTGGAAGCGTTGACCACGTAGGAGCCGGACTCAGCGCGGCCGGAGTAAACGCGGACGTAGGTGAGCTTACCGACGAACGGGTCGGTCATGATCTTGAAGACCAGGCCGGAGAAAGGCTCGTCGAAGGAAGGGTGACGCTGGATCTCCTCGCCGGTGTCCGGATCGGTACCGGTGACGGCCTCGACGTCGAGCGGGCTGGGCAGGTAGTCGACGACAGCGTCGAGCAGCTCCTGAACGCCCTTGTTCTTGTAGGCGGAGCCCACGAAGACGAGGTTGAGCTCGTTGGCCAGAACGCCCTTGCGCAGAGCGGCCTTGAGCTCCTCGACGGTGAAGTCCTCCTCCATGAGGATCTTCTCCATGAGCTCGTCGTCAAAGCTGGCAGCAGCGTCGAGGAGCTCCTCGCGCTTGGTGGCAGCGATGTCGGCAAACTCAGCCGGGATCTCGTCCATCGGCTCGGGGTAGGTCATGCCCTTCTCGTCGGCCTTGAAGTCCCATGCAGTCATGGTGACGAGGTCGATGACGCCCCAGAAGTTGTCCTCGGCGCCCATCGGGACCTGAGCGGCCACGGCGTTAGCGTCGAGACGATCCTTCATGGTCTCGATAGCGTTGAAGAAGTCAGCGCCCACGCGGTCATACTTGTTGATGAAGGCGATGCGGGGGACGTTGAAGGTGGAAGCCTGACGCCAAACGGTCTCAGACTGGGGCTGAACGCCGGCAACGGCGTCGAAGACGGCGACAGCACCATCGAGGACGCGCAGGCAGCGCTCGACCTCGGCGGTGAAGTCAACGTGGCCCGGGGTGTCGATGATCTGGATGCGGTAGTCCTTACCGTCCTTGTTCCAGAAGCACGTGGTAGCAGCGGAGGTAATGGTTACGCCGCGCTCCTGCTCCTGAACCATCCAGTCCATGGTGGCAGCGCCCTCATGAACCTCACCGATCTTGTGGGTCTTACCGGTGTAGTAAAGAATACGCTCGGTCGTGGTGGTCTTACCGGCATCGATGTGGGCCATGATGCCGATGTTACGGGTATCGGAAAGCTTGTACTTAGGCTTAGCCATGTTAGTTCCTTACCTTAACTTACCAACGATAGTGAGAGAACGCGCGGTTGGCCTCGGCCATCTTGAAGACGTCCTCACGCTTCTTGACGGAAGCGCCCAGGCCGTTGGAAGCGTCGAGGATCTCATTGGCGAGACGCTCGGCCATGGTCTTCTCCTTGCGAGCGCGGGAGAAGTTGACGATCCAGCGGATACCCAGAGCGGTGGAACGACGGGAGTTGACCTCCATCGGGACCTGATAGGTAGCGCCACCGACACGCTTGGGCTTAACCTCGAGCGTGGGCTTGACGTTGTCCATAGCCTTCTTGAAGGTAGCGAGAGCGTCGCCACCCTCGGACTTCTCGGCAACGATCTCGAAAGCGGTGTAAACGATGCGCTCAGCGGTGGCCTTCTTGCCGTCAAGAAGGACCTTGTTGATGAGCTGAGTCACCAGGCGGTTGTTGTAAACGGCGTCAGGCTGAACCTCACGACGATTAGCTGCTGCACGACGCGGCATGTGAAATCTCCTTAAGTGTCTACCGTGCGGCGCTTAGGCGGCACACGGCGAAAGTATCAAAACGTTATCTGGCTTATTTAGCCTTGGGGCGCTTAGCACCGTACTTGGAACGGGCCTGCATACGGTTCTGGACCGGAGCAGCGTCGTAGGCGCCACGGATGACGTGATAACGGACACCAGGGAGGTCACGGACACGACCGCCGCGGACGAGCACGATGGAGTGCTCCTGCAGGTTGTGGCCCTCACCCGGGATGTAAGCGGTAACTTCGATGCCGTTGACAAGGCGAACACGGGCAACCTTACGAAGAGCCGAGTTCGGCTTCTTGGGGCTCGTGGTGAAGACGCGGGTGCACACGCCGCGCTTCTGGGAGTTGTGCTGCAGAGCAGCGTTCTTGGACTTCTTGGGCACGGAACGACGGCCCTGGCGAACCAGCTGGTTAATAGTAGGCAAAGCGTACTCCTTCTCGAATGATTCCAGCTCTCTGTAAAGTGCAACGGCTTGAATCGAGGGGTCAGCATCCCCCTACGAAACACGCAGTTCGATAGGATACGTGCCGTTAGCTGTGTCGTCAACAGACCACGCCGCCGGGCGTATCCCAAAATAGCTATATTTCCGCAAAGCCTCCATAAAAGGAATCCCCGCCTGTGCGCAAGTGCCCATTCCAGCCGTCCATGTAACGCAAAAATGGCCGCTTCCTCTAGCAGGAAGCGGCCTAGGCCTTACGAATAGACGATGGTAAAGGGTACTTTCGTTTCGGTCTCCCCCGTTGATGTGTATCTCGTGCCCTCGAGGGTTACCGAGACCACTTGATCGACATTGATCAGCTTTGTCGGAACCGAGATGTTCTCCCCGCTATTGCGCGTCAGCGAAAAATAAGAATTGTACGCGCCTGCAGCATCGTCTTCGATAATCTGCTCCGATCCATCCTTGTAAGAAACGGTCAACTTTTTCGTGACTGCGTCAACGCCCAGATCGTCGATGTGCGTCTGGATGGAAAACGGGCTGATCTCAAGCGGCGAGTCGTCAGAGCTCAGCTTCTTTGTATCGACGTACGCTCCGACACTAAACTCGGGCGTCGATGCCTCGACCGGCTTCGCATCCTCGCCTTCGCCCTCGGTCCAGGAGATATTCCAGGTGACCGCATGTTGCAAATCTCGCTCGCGATCCATAGAGGCAAAGTACATCGTGCCATTAATGACCGTGTCGCTTGATGTGTCCTTATCAATTGTGCAGCGTGTATCAGCCCATTCCTCGCCGAAGTTCATGCCGGGCGTGCCGATTCCTTGTTCTTCTTCACCATAGAGAACAAGTTCGCCAGTCTCTGCTGCCGGCTTGTAGTAGTTAACACCATTTGGATTGGACAACGTAAACGTCACGGCACCGCAACCGTTTTTATCGATAGCCATATCATGAATGTCGAGTGTATAGCCGTTGCCCTCGACGGACAGATTGACCTTCTGTACTGAACCCTCCAAGCTTTGGGGCGCGATACCATCACCAAACTCTCTGGTGTATGTATATTTAGTCCCCGACGAGCCACCTTGAGTCCAGGTAATGGACTCTCCGTTGCCATGGTTTCCCCAGGCAGAGGCAAAATAACTGGAATTGACGACGGCGTAGGCGACCCCTCCGGTCGCCAGCACTCCGGCAAGGCATCCGATCACGGCAACATACAGAGGCTTCGCGTGACCCTTTCGGCGAAGCGGCTCACCAGCAGCGGCATAAAGAACACGGTCAGCAAGATCGCTATCGGCTTGGACGGACTCGAAGGCCTGCTTGATTTGGTTGGATTTCACGGTCGCCCTCCTCTAGGATGAATTTGAGCTTCGATCGACCGCGAGCTAAACGCGTTCGAACGGTCGCGGCTGGCACATGCAGTAACTCGGCAATCTCTGAAGTCGAGAAACCCAGATAGTAATAGAGCACGATGGGGATACGGAATCGTTCCGGAAGCCGCATGACATCTGACAGGACGGCCTTGGTCTCATCCTGCGCTGTCGAAAGCGACTCGGCCAGGTTCTCAATATCCTCCACACGCCTCCATGGCTTTCGAAAGAGAGATTTGCATTCATTGATCGTGACCCGGATAAGCCATCGACGAAGATGTTCCCAGCTTTCAAATTTTCCATCGCTTTTGAGCAACTTAAGAAAGACGTCTTGTGCAACATCGTCGGCGTCAGCGCGATCGCGCAGATACGTCAAAGCGATCCGGAACACGACATCCCGGTGGTCTTCGACCGCCTGTCTAAAAGCTTGTTCTTCCATAATCACCTCCTGGTGACATTGATGGTTCTTGATGAGGCCCTCACCATAGATACGCTTTGACCGAACGGAATGTTTCAAATTCAAGCAGGAAAAACCTACCAAAAAATAAATCCGTCACTTTTTGGCAAGGGATCAACGAAACGCAACAGGTCGAACATACGCAAGCGAGCGGCCCCCAGAGCGTACAAGGTGGCATGAAAAAGGCAGGGCATTGACCTTTTGGTCATGCCCTGCCTTTTGAATGACAGATTGTAGCTCTGGGGGCCGCGCAGCGACGGAAGTCGCCGCCGTTCGCTAGAACGGCGGAACTAATTACTCCTCGTCGTTGTCCTTGGCCTCTTCGGCGTCGTCGGTGTCTACGAGCTGGTTGAGTAGCTCGTCGAGGGAAGCCATGTCCTCGTTGATGGCACCGTTGGCGGGAGCCTTCTTGTCGTCGATCGGGGCGCCCAGGAGCTCCTCGTCGGCGTCGGCGTGATGCGTCGGCGTGGCGGAGGTGCCCAGCAGGATGTCGTCCGGACCGTCGGGGCTAAAGACCATCTGCAGCAGCTGCGAGAGGTCTTCCTCGTCGGCAACGTCGTCGTTGTTCTCGAGGATGTAGAGCAGGTCGTGGGCCTCCAGGCCGTCACGGAGCTCCTCGATCGCCTTGGCACCGATGCCATCGATGCGCAGCAGATCCTCCTCGGACTTGCCGACCAGGTCGCCGACCGTCTCGATGCCGACCTCGCTGAACTTGTTGGTCCAGCGCTGCGACACGCCCAGGTCGTCGAACAGGTACAGGCGAGCCTTCTCGGCGGAGATGGTGTGGCCGTTGCGGGTGAACGAACCGTCAGCACCGCCGAACTCGTCGTAGCCGGCCCAGTCGAGCTGCTGCGGAAGCTGCTCGTCCAGGTCCTTGAGCTCCACAGGAGCCCACTCGGGCAGCGACTTGGCGTTGGGCGAAGCCGGACCATCGATGTCCACGTAGCCGTCGGCCGTGCGATACGTCAGCTTGGCGTTGGCGTACGGCTTGAGGCCGGTACCAGCCGGGATCTTCTTACCGACGATGACGTTGGACTTAAGGTCGAGCAGGTGGTCGACCTTGCCCTCAATAGCAGCCTCGGTAAGGACGCCGGCGGTACGGATGAACGAAGCGCTCGACAGCCAGGAGTCGATGTTGGACGCGACCTTGAGCGTACCCAGGATGACGGGCTCGGCCACGGGAGCCTGACCGCCCAGACGGGCAACGCGCTCGACCTCGTCAGCGAACTCGTAGCGGTCGACGTACTGACCAAGCAGGTACTTGGAGTCGCCGGGGTTGGTGATCTGAACGCGACGCAGCATCTGACGTGCGAGCACCTCGATGTGCTTGTCGTTCAGGTCGACGCCTTGGCTGGTGTAGACGTCCTTGACGCTCTCGACGAAGGTGTGCATCGTCGACTCGATGTCGGTCAGCTTGCGCAGGTTGCGGAAGTTGACGAAGCCCTTGGTGATCTGGTCGCCGGCGCGAACCTCGCAGCCGTCCTCAATCTCGGGCATAAAGCGCACCGAAGCGGGGACGCGACGCTCGTCGAGGACACGGGTGTGATCCTCGGAGTCGGTGAGCGTCAGCACGTACTCGGACTTCTCGGGCTTAATCGAGAGGTGGCCGGAGTACGGAGCCAGCTCGGCCTCGCGGCCCAGAATCTTCTCGTTGACGTTGCCGACGATATCGAACATACGGCTGACCGTAGGCAGACCCTGCGTAATATCGTCGACGCCAGCGACGCCGCCGGAGTGAATGGTACGCATCGTAAGCTGCGTACCGGGCTCGCCGATGGACTGGGCGGCAATAATGCCGACGGCAGTACCGATGGCGACCGGACGACGGGTGGAAAGATCCCAGCCGTAGCACTTCTGGCACACGCCGTACTTGGAGCGGCAGGTGAGCAGTGCGCGGAGCTTGACCTTCTTGAGGCCGGCATCGACCATCTTCTGGATGTCGGCGACCTTCTCGATGTAGCCGTCCTGCTCAAAGAGCACGGTGCCATCGGGGGCCACGACGTCCTCGATGAAGCAACGGCCGACGAGGTCGGTGTTGAGGTCGGTGGTGCCGGGGATGATGAGGTTGTAGGTGACGCCCTCGTGCGTACCGCAGTCCTCCTCGCGGACGATGACGTCCTGGGCCACGTCGACCAGACGACGGGTCAGGTAACCAGAGTCCGAGGTGTGGGATGCGGTATCGACCAGGCCCTTACGGGCGCCGTAGGTCGAAATGAAGTACTCGAGCGGCAGCAGGCCCTCGCGGAAGTTCGCCTTAATGGGAAGGTCGATCGTCTCGCCGGACATGTCTGCCATCAGGCCACGCATGCCGCCGAGCTGACGCAGCTGGGTCTTAGAACCACGGGCGCCGGAGTCGGCCATCATGTACAGCGGGTTCTCCTCGTCGAACATGTCGAGCATGAGCGCTGCAACCTTATCGGTACAAGCAGTCCACTCGTTAACGACTTCGATGTGGCGCTCCGTCTCGTTGATGAAGCCCTCCTCGAAGTACTCGTTGATCTGGTCGACGTTGGCCTGAGCGCGGTCGAGCAGCTCCTGCTTCTCGGCAGGGATGAGAGCGTCCCACACCGAGATGGTGAGGCCGGCGCGGGTAGCGTAGTGGAAGCCGGAGTACTTGATGGCGTCGAGGATCGGGCCGACCTTGGCCTCGGGGTAACGATCGCAGCAGTCCGCAACCAGCTTGGCCACGTCGCCCTTGACCATCTTGTAGTTCATGAACTCATAGTCTTCGGGCAGGCACTGACGGTTGAAGATGATGCGGCCGATAGAGGTCTCGAAGCGCGCGGTCTTGTTGCCGGTGACGTCGTAGTCGACAAACTCGTTCTTGCCGTTCTTGACGCGGAAGATACGGGTGCCGTCCTCGTTGATGACATTGGCGTTCTCGGCGGACACGCGGACCTGAATCTTGGCCTGCATGTCGACCTCGGAGCGGCAGTCATAGGCATGCAGCGCGTCGTCGAAGCTCGAGAACACGTGGTTCTCGCCCGGCAGACCGTCGCGGACCTGGGTCAGGTAGTACACACCGATGATCATGTCCTGCGAGGGGATGTTGACCGGCTTGCCGGATGCCGGCGAGCGCAGGTTGTTCGCAGAAAGCATGAGCACGCGAGCCTCGGCCTGAGCCTGGCTGGACAGCGGCACGTGGACAGACATCTGGTCGCCGTCGAAGTCGGCGTTGAAGGGCGAGCAGACCAGCGGGTGCAGGTGGATAGCCTTGCCCTCGACCAGCACCGGCTCAAAGGCCTGAATGGACAGACGGTGCAGGGTCGGTGCACGGTTGAGCAGCACGACGCGGCCGTCGATGACCTCTTCGAGGATGTCCCACACAAAGGTGGCACCGCGGTCGATAGCGCGCTTGGCGCCCTTGATGTTCTCGACCTTGCCAAGCTCGACCAGGCGCTTCATGACGAAGGGCTTGAAGAGCTCCAGCGCCATGGTCTTGGGCAGACCGCACTGGTGCAGCAGCAGCTTGGGGTCGGTAACGATTACCGAACGGCCGGAGTAGTCGACACGCTTACCCAGCAGGTTCTGACGGAAACGACCCTGCTTGCCCTTGAGGGCCTCGGCGAGCGACTTGAGCGGGCGACCGCCACGGCCAGAGACCGGGCGACCACGACGGCCGTTGTCGAACAGGGCGTCCACGGACTCCTGGAGCATGCGCTTCTCGTTGTTCACGATGATCGCAGGGGCGTCCAGGTCGAGCAGACGCTTGAGTCGGTTGTTACGGTTGATCACGCGACGGTACAGGTCATTGAGGTCGGACGCAGCGAAGCGGCCGCCGTCGAGCTGGACCATCGGGCGCAGATCGGGCGGAATGACCGGGATGACGTCCAGGATCATGTTCGCGGGGCTATTGCCGCCCTTCAGGAAGGCGTCAACGACCTCGAGGCGCTTGACGGCCTTCTCGCGCTTCTGCTTCTGGGAGTCCTCGTCGGCGATGATGGCCTTGAGCTTCTCGGCCTCGGAAGGAAGGTCGATGGCAGCGAGCAGGTCGCGGACGGCCTCGGCACCCATGCCACCCTTGAAGTACATGGAGTAGTAGCGGGTCATCTCGCGGAACAGCGGCTCATCGGAGATGAGGTCGCGCTCGGTGAGCTTCATGAAGGCGTTGAAGGCGTCCGTACGGAGCTGCTTCTCGTCCTTGCACTCTTCCTCGATGTCGACGATGCCGGAGGCGATCTCCTCGGGGGTCAGCGGCTCCTCGTCGGAGAACTCGTCAAAGTTCTCGGGGTCGCCCTGCTCCTTGAGGGACTCGATCTGGCGGGCGCACTCGGCATCGATCTCTTCCAGATCGGCGGCGAGCTCCTCGCGCAGATCGTCAGCGTCGGCCTCGCGGGCCTCGTAGTCAACCTCGGTGATGATGTAGCTGGCAAAGTACAGAACCTTCTCGAGGTCCTTGGACTTGATGTCGAGCATACGGCTCATCGGGAAGCTCGTGGGGCTCTTGAAGTACCAGATGTGCGACACCGGAGCGGCGAGCTCGATGTGGCCCATGCGGTCGCGACGCACCTTGGCCGAGGTGACCTCGACGCCGCAGCGCTCGCAGACGATGCCCTTAAAGCGGATGCCCTTGTACTTGCCGCAGGAGCACTCCCAGTCCTTGGCGGGACCGAAGATCTTCTCGCAGAACAGGCCGTCCTTCTCGGGCTT
>OGYH01001322.1_pt1 | contig 23478 bp, 16 predicted proteins | sample 1576511 | NCBI WGS metagenome assembly OGYH01 (sample SAMEA3541522, study PRJEB24748) | human gut metagenome | biome: human gut; feature: human-associated habitat; material: faeces | place: China | collected 2012
CTTTTTGTAAGGTTGGTATCATCGTAAGAAGCCTTGCGGAAAGCTCGGTTTTCTTGTATGGAAACATATCTACTTTTTAGCCTGACTGGAGAAAAAGTAGATGGCCGGAAAATTGCGGTAGGGTTTAGGCTGTGGATTAGATGTCGTGTGTTGTGGCAGTGATATGGATAACAAGGCTGACGCAGTTCCGGCCACTCGATACTAAGGGATAGACTTGGCAGTGGGATAGATGACAAGGAAGGAGGAAGATACCATTGGGGAGAGCAAAGAAAAAAAGAGTAGCAAAAAGAAGAAAGCGTATGTTTAACAGAAACTCTATAAGAGCAAAAATGGGGAAACCTGTATTTTTTACTTTGACTCACTGCAATAAAAAGATGAGTGGTATCTCGAATAAATACAATTATAAAGCGAATATGCATAAGCTTTGCTTTGTAGGTGCACGTTTTTATAATGTAAAGTATCAGGCCTCTATTATGACAGATTGTAATTATCGAGATGCAAATATCATTGGAGTGGATTATTTCAATTGCAACATGCGAGGAACATCGTTTAAAAATACAAGATTTAAAAATACGGTGTTTTTTAATTGTAATCTCAAAGGCGTAGATTTTACAGGGGCTAAATTTGAGAATGTTACATTTATTTGTACAAATCTTAACAATCCCAAAAATCTTGATCTTGATAATCCTGAAATCAGGATTTTACGTACTTATAGACCGATCGGCATAGATGATTTAGTTGAGAACAGATTATTAGCAATGGCGCAGAATGATTCAATATTTAATGCTAAGGTACTTCATGTAAATAAGAATAAACTAAACCAATGGACGCTGAGTTTGATTTATGAGAAGTATGGTCTTGATGGAATTACTATGCTTAGTAAGATTTTAGGATATAAAGAAAAGTGGAACAATATGTACACTGTTTTTTCGTATATGTTGCTAATTGAAAATTGGAAAGGAAAATGATATAATAATATAGTCCTGCTCCGGAATCCAGAAATGGTGTATGCTAGATGTATAAATGAGGACATATAACGTTAGCAAGTATTCGAGGAGGGATGTCTATGATTAGTAATATCTTAACGGTTTTATCTTTTGTTGTATTATTGTTGAGCTCTGTAATTGATTGTAACTTCCTATCCCGATTACTCGGGGTTTCGAGCAACTAAATAAAAGAATGAAATAACCCTCCCGGCCATCATGGTCAGGAGGGTTTCGTGCGTTTATGAAGTTATGCATCCGCATCAATGCTGACGCCGGATTTCAATTCAACTGTGATGCGGTCATCCCAGATTGTGATCTGCTTGATCCAGCGCCGCACCAGTGCTTCCTCGAATTCTGTAAGATAGGTGGTTTGCTGCGAAATGTAATCCTGCAGCTCGTTGATTCGCTTTATCTGTTCATCTCTTGCGGCGGTATCGATAGTGGTTTTCTGGCGGAGTTCTCGGAGTCTGAAGATCTCATCCGCTATTTCGTCGTAGTCTTCTTTGCTGTTGGCTTTCTGGATTAACTCCTGTTGCAGGACCATCAGTTTTTCGTCAATGCTGTCAATGGCTGTTGCCTTTGAAGCTCGGATAACTGTGGCAATGTTAAGCTGGAGCTGCGCCTGATAGTTACTTTTGTCACCGAGCATTTGATTGATTGCTTTGACAACAACATCCTGAAGAACCAGCTCATTGATGGTTCGAACGTGGCATTCAAGTCCGGTGGATTCCAGCCTGCTGATGCAACGCCAGACAATTGACTTGACGCCTCGGTTGTTCCAGTGGAGCCTTCGAAACATTTCACCGCATTCACCGCAGATGACGATTTGGGAGAAGCAGTGGTTACAACTATAGCTTCGTTTCTTGCCGTTGGCACTGGTTTTTACCACTCGCCTGCGAATCAGTTCTTCCTGTACCTGCAGGTAAATGTCCTTCGGAATTATGGCTTCGTGGTCGCCTTCTACATAGTATTGAGGAACAAGACCGTTATTTTTCACTCTGGTTTTGTTAAGAAAGTCAGTGGTGTAGGTCTTTTGGAGCAGGGCATCACCGATGTACTTTTCGTTACGGAGAATTTTGTTGATGTTGCTTGTGTGCCACTTTTTTCCTCCGGCACCGGTAAGAATACCGTCACGCTCCAGACCAGCGGCAATCTTGTCCATGCTGAGACCTTCTAAATATTCTCGATAAATACGTTTTACAGTTTCAGCCTGTTCTGGATTAATGACCAAATTTCCATCTGCCGCTTTGTTTCGCCTTACACTACTCAATGGAGGTGAGATGGCCATTTGGCCGAAAAATTATAAAAAGTTTTTTGAAAAGAAAAATCGTCCCCTGAAATATCAGAGGACGACCATTCAAATTAGATGTAATCTTTCAGATCTGAGCGAAGCTTCTGGAGTAGCTTGTCCCTGCGATATACAAAGGTATTACGAGAGAGCCCCATTTCCTTGCCACAGTCACGCTCAGATTTTCCTTCCATAATAAGTTGGCAGATAAGACGATCTTCCGGGTCCAGCTCATTCAGCTTTGCATAGAGGGCACGAAGAAGTTCTGCGTCCTCCATTAATTCAGCGATAGCTGCGGATTCATCCGGCATGTCATCAAGCCAGCTCTTTTCATTTCCTTCACCGTCGCTTACGGTGTTATCGAGAGAAAGCTGGTCGCCAGCCTTGGCATACGGACAGGTCATGCAGTCCATGTCACATAAATAGCGTTTGCTTGCAGGGCATACACAACGGCCATGCTCTTGCTGACGCTTGCGGTAGGCGTTAATGTCACGATAGTAGTTCGTGTAGAACTCTTTATTGACATCCACCCAGCTTTTAGATTCCTTGATGTAGATACGATATTGTTTACTCTGATTTACTTTGATTGCCATTCGATTTTCTCCTTTCGGTATTTGAACCGAAGCGGAGATAACCGATATGGCTGCCAGTGTTTTTCATAAGATGGTCACCTCATGCGGATAACTCCGCTTCTTTCTGGTGACCAGCCGTTCGTAAGCTGGCACTCTATTGATAATGTTCTTTTGTTCATCAACTACGAACACACCACGTGGCCACGAAGATGGTGAGTTGATGGTCAAGTCAGACTGGTTAACGTCTTGTCCAGGACGAGTTTTTAATAACTGTCTTAAATATGCCAGATTTCAAAATAAAAACCTCAGACATGCCTATGTCCGTTTTTTAGGGGATAAAGAGTTGATTTGTGGAACAGATAGGGATTAAAAGTTAGATTTGCAAAAGAAAAGACCGGACACATACATGTCCGGCTATCAAAAAAATAAATATGAACAAGTGGTAAACTTTTTAAGAAAACTAGTAACAAATATAAGTAAATAACAAGAAACTACTTGTTTTTGCTGTCGAAAACGACTACAATATTATTGGGTAATTGTATCTATACATAACTTCAAGAGGTGGAACATGGAAGATAAGTTGAATGATAAATGGATAAACATTGAAGAAGCTGCTGAATACCTAGGTGTCAAGCCAGTGACGCTCCGAGGATGGATACGTAATGGTAAAGGAATACCGGCACATAAAATCGGAAAACAATGGAAATTTAAATGTTCTGAACTTGATGTGTGGGTTAAAAGTGGAAAAAGTGCTATCGAGTAATCGATACAGCAAAAAATGACAAGGAGATTCTGGCAATGGCAGTAAAGAAAACAGAGTTATATAGCTCCCTTTGGGCGAGCTGCGATGCGTTACGCGGAGGCATGGATGCATCACAATATAAGGATTACATACTTACACTTTTATTTATGAAGTATGTAACTGATAAATATAAAGGGCAGAAATACGGAGATTTGACTGTTTTTGATAAGGCAAATGATCCGAATCCTGATCCTGAGAAAAGAACAGGGTGTTCTTTTGATGATTTTATAGCACTTAAAAATAAGAAGAACATTGGCGAAGGTATAGATAAGATTATAGCTCGTCTAGCTGAAGTAAACGAAGGATTGAAGGGCGTTATTGATATTGCTCATTTTAATGATGAAGCAAAAATTGGTAAAGATAAAGAAATGGTTGATAAGCTTACTAAGCTTATTGCAATTTTTCAGCGTCCTGAACTTGATTTTTCAAAAAATAAAGCAGAAGGCGACGATATTATTGGTGACGCTTACGAATATTTGATGCGTAACTTTGCGTCTGAAAGTGGAAAGAGTAAGGGACAATTCTACACTCCAGCAGAGGTGTCTCGAATTCTTGCAAAAATTATTGGTATCGATAAGTGTACCGACCATGATGCAACCGTATGTGACCCGGCTTGTGGAAGTGGTTCTTTGTTAATCAGAGCATTAGCAGAAGCTCCTTTTGAAATTTCAGGTTATGGTCAGGAAAAAGATGGTTCTACAGCCGGTTTGGCAAAGATGAATGCGGTTCTTCATAACAAAGCTACAATTAGAATTATGGCAGGAAACACATTCTCAGATCCTCAGTTCATAAAAGCTGATAACCCTTCAGAACTTGAACGATTTGATTACATCGTGGCAAATCCTCCATTTTCTCTTAAAAACTGGTCTGATGGGTTAAAAGAGTTTGGTAGATTTTCTGGTTATGGGGATAGACCACCTGAAAAGAATGGTGATTATGCTTGGTTAATGCACATTTTGAAAACACTGAAGTCTACTGGTAAAGCAGCAGTAATTCTTCCGCATGGAGTATTGTTTAGAGGAAATGCTGAGGCAACGATCAGACAAACAATTGTTGATAAAGGCTGGATTAAAGGCATTATCAGCTTGCCTCCGAACTTATTTTACGGGACAGGCATTCCGGCATGCATTCTCGTAATTGATAAAGAAGGTGCGGAAAACCGCGCTGGTATCTTTATGATTGATGCAGGCAAGGGCTATGTAAAAGATGGAAGCAAGAATAGACTCCGTGAAAAGGATATTTATCGTATTGTAACTACTTTTAATGAGCAGATTACAACAGATCCTAAATATGCTCGTTTTGTACCAAACAAAGAAATTAAGGAAAAGAATGGGTACAACTTAAATATTTCTCGTTACATTGATTCTTCTGACCCGGAAGATATTCAGGATATCTATGCACATATTCATGGTGGTATACCAGTAGCGGATATTGATGCACTAGAACGTTTCTGGACTGCATTTCCGACTCTGAAGAATGAACTTTTTGGTGTGTTTAGTGAAGGATACTATAAGCTGAATGTAGAAGAAGATGTGATTCGTCAGACAACATACTCTAACGCAGAATTTGCTGTTTATGGAGAAATGATTGATGAAGCATTCGCAAGTTGGAAGTCTTACGCAGATTCAAAACTTAGGGATCTGACGACTGGTGTGTCTGCAAAAGAACTGATTGTTGAATTAGCGCAAGCTATATTGAAAGAGTTTGAGGATCTTTCACTTATTAATAAATATGATGTGTATCAGGTACTTCTTGCTTACTGGAATGAAGTACTTAGCGATGATGTTTCTATGATCATCTCCGATGAAGCTGGTTATGGTGTTGCAAGAGAAACAGAAAACATCATGAAAGAAACAAAGAAAAAAGATGAAGATGGAAATCCAGAACTGAAAGTTGCAGGATGGGAAGGAAAACTTATACCCAAAGAGCTTATTATTTCCGAACTACTCCCTGAAGAGAAAAAAGCAATGGACGACCTTGTAGAATTTGTCGCAGAAACAGACTCTCGCCTTACGTCTTTAATTGAAGAATCTGCAGAGGATTCCGTTTTGTCTGATGTGGCTGAAGGTGGAAAAGTAAAGAGCAAAGATATTCAAGAAAAGATGGATGAAATCATGAGCCATATTCATACTCCACTGATTGATGGACTTGTTAAATTGCAGGGCATGCTTCCTATGAAGAAGAAGGAGTATGTGGATTACATTAGTAACAATATTATTCTAGAAGTGGCTTATACAGAAAAAGGTACTGTGACAAAGACATCCGTTGCATATGCACTGGCAATGGCACGGGCAGAAGCACCAGTGCCGGAAGCGTATGCAGACGATTATGCAGAACTTAAAGCTGCTTATGATCTTGCTAAGAAATCAGAGGATTCAACAAAACTTATCAAGGAGATGGATAAAGAACTTGATGAGAAGGCTCGTGAGCGATATGCAACTTTAACAGATGATGAAATCATGGATTTACTGGTAAACAAAAAGTGGTATTACGCCATCGGTACAGGTATTAATGATTTGTATGCAGCTATTTCTCATCAGCTCGCAGATCGAATTATTGAACTGTCTAAACGTTATGAAAATACGCTTCCTGACCTTATGAAGCAGACTGCTGATTATGAGGCAAAAGTAAAGAGCCATCTGGAAAGGATGGGCTTCAAATGGTAAGAAAATTAAAACACACAGATATTGGCGATATTCCAGTAGACTGGGAACTTCAAACATTTGACGAAACATTTAGAGTGTTATCTAATAATACTCTGTCACGCGAAAATTTAAATAATCGCGGTGGAGCTGTAAGAAATATTCACTATGGCGATATTTTGACAAAATTTCCAGAAGTATTGAATTGCAAAGAAGAAATTCCATACGTAAATGAGTTATCACTGTTATCTTCATCGACTCAATTACTTCAGGATGGTGACATTGTTATTGCAGATACGGCGGAGGACGAAACTGTTGGAAAAGTTACAGAGGTACAGAATCTCGGTGATAGCAAGCTTGTTGCAGGACTTCATACCATTCCGTGTAGAGTGAAAAAAGGTGATTTTGCTCCGGGGTGGTTAGGATATTACATGAATTCCAATTTATTTCACAATCAAATATTGCCATATATAACAGGTATAAAAGTGTCATCAATATCAAAAGGCGCTATTTCAGAGACATTGATATTGGTACCGCCATTTGATGAACAGGAGAAAATAGTACAATCATTAAATGAAGTGCAGTTATTAATGACAGCAGAAACAAAAGTTGTAAATAAGATGAAGTTTGTTAAAAATGGATGTTTATCAAAAATGTTTCCACAAAAGGATGCCACAGTTCCAGAAATGCGTTTGCCAGGATTTACTGAAGCTTGGGAACAGCGTAAGGTTACAGACTTAGGTGAAATATATATTGGTTTAGTCACGACAATGACGGAACACTATACAGATCAGGGACACTTATTGATTAGAAATTCAGATATAAAAGATGGGTTTTTTGAATTTGGAGAAAATCCAATTTATCTTGATGAGGAATTTTCTGAACAAAATAAATCAAGAATGCACCAGCTAGGGGATGTAATAACAGTACATACTGGTGATATAGGAACATCTGCTGTAATAGGCGATAATGAAGTGAATTCAATAGGTTTTGCAACAATTGTAACTCGACCAAATCAGGAAGTATTAGACTCAGATTATTTTGCAACGTATTTGAACACTGATACTCATAAACAATGGGCTATTTCAATGGCAACGGGTGATGGACGCTCGAATTATAACCTGAAAGACTATACGAAACTTGTGGTTCCGATACCTCAAATTAAGGAACAAAAGAAAATTGCAGCTTGTATTGGCAATTTGAATAACCTCATCACTCTTCATCAGTGTAAGTGTGATAAATATTCGAATATTAAAAAAGGTATGATGAGCGACTTGCTTACAGGGAAAATACGATTAGTTTAGGAGGAATGTACGCATGAGTATTGGCGACACAGAAAGAGCTACCCAAGATCGTGTGGTTAGCTTCTTTAAGGATAGAGATATCCTTGATTATGAATACGTAGGCAATTTAAAAGATGCCGTAAACAAGAACATCCGTGAAGACCGTCTTCGTGCGTACTTGCGCCTTAGCGGTTACAGCCAGAAATTGATTGACGGAGCTGTTTCTGAACTGGTAAAAGCAGCAGATGATATGACACATGGTTTGTACGATGCAAATCATAAAGTCTATTCTCTTTTGAAGTATGGTGCCAAGGTAAAGGAAACAGCCGATGGAGCACCAAAGACGGTTTATTTCATGGATGTGGAAACACCTACAAATAACGACTTTGCGATTGCCGAGGAAGTTACAGTAGTTGGTCGTCAGGAAAAAAGACCAGACCTTGTAATTTATGTGAATGGTATTGCGATGGCGGTCATTGAATTGAAGAAAAGTAGTGTATCTGTTTCTAATGGTATTCGACAGAATTTAACAAACCAGAAGGATGGATTCATTGCACCGTTCTTTACAACTATGCAGTTCTGCATGGCTGGTAATGAAACAGAAGGTCTGCGTTATGGAACAATCCTGACTGGCGAAAAATATTATATGGAATGGAAACCAGATGGATTCCATGAAAATGAGGATGAGCGTGACCCAGAGGATGCACGCATCATGGCTTATTGCGAAAAACTGGACAACCTTCTTTTACAGCAGATTTACCAGATGTTTGATAAAAAGCGTTTTATTGACCTTATTGAAAACTTTGTTGTGTATGACAAAGGAATTAAAAAGGTATGTCGATACAATCAGTTTTATGGCATCAAGCGTACGCAGAACAGATTGGCAAAGCAACGTGGCGGCATTATTTGGCATACTCAGGGTAGTGGTAAAACACTTACTATGGTTTGGCTTTCAAAATGGATTCTTGCGAATTGTCAAGAAGAAAATCCTCGCGTGCTTATTGTAACAGACAGGGATGAGCTGGATGAACAGATTGAAAAGACTTATATCGGCGTCGATGAAAAAATCACCAGAACCAAGAGTTGTGATGACTTGCTTCAAAAATTGAATTCTTATGATGATTCACTGTTGTGTTCATTGGTGCATAAGTTTGGCCGTCGTGGTGGCGAAGCTACAGAATCCGATTACGACAAGTATATTGATGAGTTAAAAAAAGCGCTTCCTGCAGATTTTAAGGCAAAGGGTAAAATCTTTGTATTTGTTGATGAGTGTCACAGAACTCAGTCTGGTAAATTACATACAGCAATGCAGGCAATTATGCCGGAAGCAATCTTTATTGGTTTCACAGGTACACCGTTATTAAAGAAAGATAAGAAAACAAGTATCGAAGTTTTCGGAACATACATCCACAGCTACAAATACAATGAAGCGGTTAGAGATGGTGTTGTACTTGATTTAAGATACGAATATAGAGATATTCCACAGGATATTACAGTCCATGACAGGATTGACCAGTGGTTTGATGTAAAGACTCGTACGCTTTCAAACAGAGCAAAGGCAAAGTTGAAAGAAAAATGGGCAAGCATGCAGAAGATTTATAGTTCACGTTCAAGACTTGAGCGTGTTGCTTGGGACATCATTCAGGATTTTGATTTGAAACCTCGTTTGATGGATGGTAATGGAAATGCAATTCTTGTAGCGGATTCTATCTATTCAGCATGCAAATATTATGAAATTTTCCAGCAGCGTGGGTTTAAAAAATGTGCAATTATTTCATCATATACACCACAGGCAGGAGACCTCAGAACAGATACCGTAAGTGCAGATGAGGAAACAGAGACTTTTGAAAAATATGAGATTTATCTTCGTATGTTAGGACTTGATCCTGACAATCTTCCGGAGAAAGTTTCTATTCAGAAGAAAGTGGAGGAATTTGAGAAAGAGGCAAAGGAAAAGTTTATCAATGAGCCTGCGAATATGAAGCTACTTATTGTAGTTGATAAGCTTCTCACAGGATTTGATGCACCTCCTTGTACATATCTTTACATTGATAAGAGTATGCAAGACCACGGTTTATTCCAAGCTATTTGTCGTGTAAATAGATTAGATGGTGATACCAAGGAATTTGGTTATATTGTGGATTACAAGCAGCTTTTTGGAAATTTGAAAAATGCTATGGATAAGTACACATCTGGAGCATTTGAGAACTATGCCCCTGAAGATGTAGATGGACTTCTTAAAGACCGAGCTGCCGAATCAATTAAACATTTCAAAGAGATTTACGAGGAATTGGAAGAACTCTGTGAAGGCGTTGAAGCACCAAGAGAAGATCTGCAGTATTTGCATTATTTCTGTGGAGTTTCCGGTATGTGCGAAGACATGGATGAAATTTATGCTCGCCTTAGAGAAAAATTATATAAGCTTGTTAGTAGTTTAGTTCGTGCATTTGCAGAAGCTAAACAATACATGGTTGACGAATGCACGGCAGCGGAAATGAATGATTATGAGAATAAAGTTCATTTTTATATTGAACTTAAACAGACTATTGGAAACAAGAGCGGCGACTTCTTAGATTTTAAGGCATATGAACCGGATATGCGCAAACTTATTGATAATTACATCATGGCTTCTGATAGTATCAAAATTGGTGAATTTGATGACCTAACACTTCTCGATTTCGTAATGGATCAAGGTGAGACGATGGCCGGAGAAGATACGCCTTCTGGTCAGAAAGAAGGTGCGGCAGAAGCAATTGAAAACAATATCCGTCGTAAAATGGTAGAAAAGGTAACTGTAAATCCAAAATACTATGAAAAGATGTCAGCGATTTTGGATAAACTGATTCAAGATAGACAGAAGGGCGTTTTGTCCTATAAGGAACTTCTTGATGAATATATTAAACTCGCAAAGAATGTTGACCATCCGGAAGAAAATGAAGACTATCCTGAAAGCGTGAGACATAGTAAGGCCATGCAAGCATTATATGATAATGTTGGCGGGGATGAAGTGTTGGCTATTAAACTTCATAAAGCTGTTATGGATAGTAAAATGAGTGGTTTTCGTGGGGATTCAATCAAGGAAAGAAGAATCAAGAGAGCGTTGTTTGCAATTCTCAATGATGATACAGAGGTTGAACGTCTGTATAAGATTATTGAGAAGCAGGAGGAATATTAATAGATGAGAATTGTGATTTCGGGCATACCGATTGATATTCAAAAAAAGAATATTAAGAACATGCACCTTCAGATAAAACCGCCTGATGGACATGTTGTTATTTCGGCACCATTATCAATGGATGATAAGGCAATCGAGGTGTATGCTCGAACCAATCTCAGTTGGATAAAAAAACAAATTGAGAAGTTCCAGCAGCAACCAAGAAGTGCTAAGCGACAGTATGTTAGCGGTGAAACTATGTACATCTGGGGGAAACAGTATTACTTATCCTTTGTACCAGATGCTCAAAAGAACAGCTTTGAAATTCAAGGAGATAAAGTAATTCTCTCAATGAGAGAAGATAGTACGGTTAAGCAACGAGAAAACTATGTGCGTGAACAGTATCGTAGCTTACTAAAAGTTGAGATAGAAAGACTTCTTCCTAAATGGGAACAAATTACTGAGCTTTACTGTGAGTCATGGCAAACAAAATATATGGTTACGCGTTGGGGAACTTGTAACACTGAAAAAAAGAAGCTGTGGTTTAATCTGCAGTTGGCCCAGAAACCTATTGAATGTTTAGAATATGTTATTTTACATGAATTGATTCATTTGAGGGAACGTACGCATAATTCTACATTCATTGCATATATGGACATGTATATGAAAAACTGGAGAGCAGTAAGAAAAGAATTGAATGATTCAAGACTAGACTATTATGATGCTCAGGATGAAAGTCCTTTACAAAAATTAATCGACCAAAGAAGATATGATGAGATAAAAGACGCTGTTCTTGATTATATGACGGAAAAAGTGAAAGAGAATAAAGCTACACTATCAGATATTGAAATCCAAAATGTAATCCATATTGAACAAGTGGATGATGGTGCGATTAGCTTTTCTGTAATCGTAAGTTGTGATATCGAACATTCCATATCTTCAACTGGTAGAGTTTCGTTTACTGAAAAATGGCTTGATGTAAAGTGTAACGTTCTTTTAGGTGTGGAATTAACAGATTTTGAAATTATAAATATTAATGAATGTGAGCAACAGGAAGATTCAGACAATGACAAGTATTCTGGTGAATTAGTACCGATTATTTCCAGAGATGCTTTTGAAAATGAAGCTACAAAATTCTTGGAGAAATATTATCCATTGGCTTTACAGGAACCGGTACCTGTTCCTATTAGAAAGATTGCAGAGGATATGGGCCTTTTGATTATAGAAGATTCGTTACTTTCATCAGAACTTGATATTTTTGGTTTGGTTGTTTTTGAAGACGGAAATATTAAGGATAAAAACAAGAATATTGTTATCAGAAATGCCAAACGTGGAACAGTTTTGATAGACCCTCGTGTTTATTATGAACGAACCTTAGGTACTGTGAACTTTACCATTGCGCATGAGTGCTTCCATTGGTATAGGCATCAACCGTATCATGCTTTGATGAAGATGCTTGGAGCAAATGATGAATTAGGGAAAATAATACAGTGTTCTATAGGTAGCAATGCAAAAGATTCAGAAAAGTGGAAGGCTGTAGATTGGATGGAGTGGCAAGCTAATGGTGTTGCTCCACATATCTTGATGCCAACCAATACAGCAAAAATAAAAATTTCAGAACTCATAGAAAAGTATCATATCCATTTTGATGGTACTGATGGTTATCAAATCGAGAAAATGATTTCAGAATTAGCTGATTTCTACGGATTATCAAAACAGGCAGTTAAGATGCGCATAAGAGAAATGGGGTATGCAAAAGTTGATGGTGCATTTACATATGTTAATGGACAATATGTTACTCCATTTTCATTTGATGCCTCAGCCTTGACGGATAATCAATCATTCACAATATCATCAGCTGATTTATTTAAGGCGTATTGTTTAAATAAAGACTTTAGAAAAGCCATTGATACAGGAAAGTTTGTTTATGTTGAGGGCCATGTTTGCCTTGATGATGAGAAGTATATCATACATTCAGATGGGCGAGTAAAATTTACACTGTATGCTTTATCTCACATGGATGAATGTTGTCTTGCTTTTGATAAGGGATATAGTTATCAGTCGAAGTATCAGGGACAAAAATACTATACCCAAATGATGTACAAGACACTGAGTCAGGTGGCAGCACAAGAATACTCATTTGAGATGAATGCTCACAACAGAACATTGTTATCTCAAATTCAGAGAGCAAGTCGAAGTGCTGATGCAATGAGATTGTATCCAGGAGCCTTCTCCGAAACATTGGTACAGCTTATGAAAGAGAAAAAGCTTTCTAATAAGAAATTAGCAGACGCCTCATTGGTGGGCGAACGTACAATACAGAGATTGAGAAATGAGGAAGAATATCCCACAACAATTCAAACAGTTTTGGGATTGTGTTACGGATTGCAGCTTTCAGTGCCTGAAGCAGAAATGTTAGTTGGGAAAACCGATTTCAATATAAAGCCAACTAATCCACAAAATAATGCTTATAGATGCGTATTAAGCTCATGTGCCGAGAATAGCATATATGAGGTTAATGAAATGTTGGAATCTTGTGGATTTGAGCCACTTGGTAGTTCAAAATTGGGATAATGCATAAGGAGGTACTTTATTAAATGCAATACGATTGGATAGATTTTTACACAGAGTTTGCTACTAAGCTTCTTCCTTTCAAAACTGATAGAAAGGCTCTTGTTCAGAAAATATATGCGGTGTATGACACTGTTGGAATTAGCGTTCCGAAACTTGAAAGTGGTGATGCGATTATTGATATTGATCCGTTTACCATCTTTGGCACATTTAACAAGGGAATAACAAATGCTAATAGAATTGCTATTCTTAACGGGATAGCGTCAGAGTTTGGAATTGCTGCAACTGTGCCGAGCAATTTTGATGGAATTCCGGTTCTTAATAATCTGAAGGCGACGTTTTATGGATTTAAGGATGATAGAAAAGCAAATGATATTGATAACTTGTGGAGTTTGTTTGAGGTAGCTCTTGCATTGGCTGACAATGACACAGAAGATAACCGTCATAAATTCTCCGAGGCTTATGACAAGGTGCATAATCAGCTTTGCATTCGCTGGAATATTACGATGGGCCTTTATTGGATTCGTCCTTATACATTTATCAACTTGGATTCCAGAAATCGCTGGTTTATAGCAGATGCCCAGAATATGCCTGGCGAGTTTGTTGTCGCAGCCGAGAAGAAACTTAAGAAAGTGCCGTATGCTGCAGATTATCTTGAAATAAAGGATTTGTGTAAGAAAGCTCTGGATGCAGGTGAATATGAATACAAGAACTTTCCTGATTTATCCTATACGGCCTGGGTGATCTCTGAGCAAGTCAATCAGGAAAAGGCTGCTGAAAAAGGTAAAAAGACTTCAAAAGTGGAATTTCTTAAGTGGTTTAAACCATTGCTACAGGCGTTACGCGATTTAGGAGGATCTGCGACACCGGTAGAAGCGAGAAAGAAAATTATAGAAAACGAGCATTTGTCGGATGAGATAGTAAGCGAAACCAGAGGAAAAACGAAGGTTAACAAATTTGAAAATGAAGTTGCTTTCGCCAGAAACTATCTCGTTGGAGCGGGATATATTGATAAAAGCGTAAGAGGTGTGTGGACACTTACTGAAGCAGGCAAGTCAGTAGAATTAACAGCGGAGATGGCATCGGATATTTTCAAAAAAGGTGTCTCTGATGCAAAGAGTAAGAAAACGAATGATAGCGATGCTCTTGCAGATAATGATGTCGATACAGTTCATTACTGGATTTATGCTCCAGGACAAAATGCCGATAAATGGGAAGAGTGTTATAAGAACGGTTATATGCTACTGGGCTGGGGTGAGATTGGAGATCTTGGAGCATTCAGCTCTAAGGATGAAATGAAACAGCAGATGAAGAAAGAATACGGTGATAGCAGTTCTTATAAGAATTCAGCTCATGCTACTTGGCAGTTTGTACATGATATTAAGATTGGCGACGTGGTATACGTAAAAAAAGGCAATAATGGAATTCTTGGCAAAGGAATTGTTGAGTCTGATTATGAATATGATGCAGATCGCACAGATGAATATTCCAATGTTAGAAAAGTAAATTGGACGAACAAGGGCGATTGGACAATTAATCATCAGTCCCCTCAGAAGACTCTGACCGATATTACGCCATATAGTGACTTCGTACAAGAAATTAAGGCTTTGTTTGAGGAAGACGATATTACAGATGATGAGCAGGAAATTGCCTATCCGGAGTACACAGCAGAAAATTTCCTGGATGATGTGTACATGTCTGAAGATAATTATACCAGATTAGTTGGCTTGCTTAGAAATAAGAAAAATATTATCTTGCAGGGTGCGCCAGGAGTAGGAAAAACATATGCTGCTAAGCGCTTGGCCTATTCTATGATGGGTGTAAAAGATGTAGAGCGTGTCATGATGGTACAGTTCCATCAGAGTTATTCCTATGAAGATTTTATTATGGGCTTTCGTCCATCTGCTACAGGACTTGAACTGAAGAAGGGGGCATTCTACAATTTCTGCAAGAAGGCCGAGGTAGATAGTGATAATGAGTATTTCTTTATCATAGATGAAATCAATCGCGGCAATCTGAGTAAGATCTTTGGCGAGCTGTTTATGCTGATTGAAAATGATAAGCGAGGAAATGCGCTACAACTTCTGTATTCGGATGAAAAGTTTGCAGTGCCGAAGAATGTCTATATTATTGGCATGATGAATACTGCAGACAGAAGTCTGGCTATGCTGGATTATGCACTTCGCAGAAGGTTTGCTTTCTTTGATATCAAGCCGGGTTTTGAGACTCAGGGGTTCCGTGAGTACCGCATGGCATTAGATAATGAGAAGTTCAACAAACTGATCAGTTGCATCGAGAGTTTGAATAGAGAGATTTCCGTCGATGAATCTCTGGGCGAAGGGTTCTGTATTGGTCACAGCTACTTCTGCAATTTACAGCCTGATACAATTGACGATAGTTGGCTCTATGGTGTTGTGGAATATGAGCTGATTCCGCTTTTGAAGGAATATTGGTTTGATGAGCCTACAAAGGTGAAAGATTGGAGCGAAAATCTAAGGAGTACGATTAAGTGATACCGATTCAAAACATCTATTATATGCTGTCCTATGCATTTCAGGTATTGAATGAGCAAGGTTATAAGAATATAGCCACAGAACAATTTAATAATACTGGCGAGCTGATGGCGGCTATCTTAGAAAAAGGTATCGCGATTCAGATAAAGCGAGGACTTGGTAAAGAATATATTCTTCAGACGGAGGCGCTCTCTTCTCTGCGAGGAAAGATTGATATTGCAGAGTCCATCAAGACAGAGTCAATGTTACGGAAACAGCTAATCTGTACATACGATGAGTTTTCGGTTAACAGCATCATGAATCGAATCATCAAATCTACAGTTGAACTTCTCCTTCGTTCGAATATATCGAAGCAGCGCAAGAAAAATCTTAGAAAGTTAATGGTGTATTTCAGCGAGGTGGATTTCATTGATTTGTATACGGTAAATTGGAATGTTCAGTACAATCGAAATAACCAGACTTATCGTATGCTAATTTCGATATGCTACCTGGTAGTAAAGGGTTTATTGCAAACACAATCGAATGGGCATACCAAGTTGATGGACTTTCTAGACGAGCAGCGAATGTGTCGATTGTATGAGAAGTTTATCCTGGAATATTATAGGAGAGAGTTTAAAAATCAGATTACCGCAAATGCATCACAGATTCCTTGGCAGCTGGACAATGAAGAAAACTCTATGTTGCCTGTGATGCAAAGTGACATTATGCTCCAAAGTGGTGAGAAAGTTCTTATTATTGACGCAAAGTACTATGAGCACAGCACACAGGTGCAGTTTGACAAGCATACAATTCATTCAGGCAATCTTTATCAGATTTTTACTTATGTGAAAAACAAGGAATATGAACTGAGAGAGAAGGACCATACGGTTTCGGGAATGCTTTTGTATGCCAAGACTGATGAAGAGATATATCCGAATAATGTGTATCAGATGAGTGGAAACCAGATTACTGTCAGGACTCTGGATTTGAATTTACCATTTGATGAAATAGCAGGACAGCTAAATACAATAGCAAAAACGCATTTCGATTTATAGATTTATAAAGGAGGCATCCTATTTGAAAAAGAAAAAAGACGAAATAACCATCCGTTCCAGCGCAGCAGAATACCTGACCTATGTTGCCTCAGTTGGCGATCAGCAGGATAGTATTGAGATGCGCTATGAGGACGAAAATATATGGCTGACACAGAAGATGATGGCCACGTTGTACGATGTGGATGTTCGCACCATAAATTATCATGTAAAAAAAATCTTCAGTGATAGCGAATTACAAGAGGATTCAGTTATCCGAAAATTTCGGATAACTGCCGCTGACGGAAAAAGCTACAGCACAAATCACTATTCCTTGGAGATGATCATTGCTGTTGGATTCAAGGTCAATTCTGAGCGTGCGGTGCAGTTCCGTAAATGGGTCAATCAAATTGCAAAGGACTATACCATCAAAGGCTGGGTCATGGATGATGAGCGCTTGAAACGCGGAACTTATTTGACAGAAAAGTATTTTGATGAGCAGTTAGAACGAATTCGTGAAATTCGAGCAAGCGAAAGAAAGTTCTATCAGAAAATAACTGACCTGTATGCCACTGCCATTGATTACGATAAGAATTCTGCAACTACCAGAAGATTCTACGCAACAGTTCAGAATAAAATGCATTACGCAGTTCATGGTCATACGGCGGCTGAACTGATTGTAGAAAGAGCTGACCATACAAAAGAGCATATGGGATTAACTACTTGGGCAGATGCTCCAGAAGGAAAAATTAAGAAGAGTGATGTTACGGTTGCCAAGAATTATTTGAGTCAGGGTGAAATGAAACAGCTGAATCGTATGGTCACTGCATACTTAGATTTTGCTGAGAATATGACATTAAGGCATATTCCTCTCACGATGCAGGACTGGGAAAAAAGGCTTAATAGTTTTATTGAAATGTTTGATTATGGTATTTTGCAGGATGCAGGGAAAGTGTCAGCTGAAATTGCAAAGCTTCATGCCGAGACTGAATTTGAAAAGTATCGCGTCATTCAGGACAGATTGTTCATGTCTGACTTTGATAAATATATGCTGGAATTGGAAGAAAATGCGAAGAAGTAATAGGAGCGGTTCTCCCTTTCAATGCCGGATTTTCAGGCACAACAAGGTCGAGTGCATGAAAAACTGAACATCAGTTAGGATGAAAAATAGCCGTTGACCTGTTTTTGTAGGAAGAATGGACAAGGTTGAGGCGATGGCGGTTCCTCACAGAATTTGACTTTTATGTTGGAATCACTATAATAGTAGAAACGAATAAAAAAGTTGAACTTTTTCCGTGGGCAAACAAGGTTCAGGTTGCGATATGGATAGCGGAATGTATCAAGAATTTTCTGCTACAGAATTTGTGGATATGTTTCCACGAACAAACGGAGATATTTTAGTACATGCCATATTAGTCTGGACAGGTTCCAGATGACCGACATCAATCCGGGCCTATCGAGCCACGTTGAGACTGTGGCTCTTTTGTCCCAACTGAAACAAAAGCCGGATGATTACATTAATGTCACGATTGAACTTGATGATATGGATATAACATCTGCAGAGACTAAGGCAACCACAGTGTCCGGAAGATAAAGAAAGTGCAATTGTGGAGGCATTGAAGCATTTTAAGATGATTCAGCAGGAATAAAAGGAGTTTGATAAAAAGGAATTTATGGAGGATAAAGCTGATGAACAACAAAAGGATAATTATAGTAGTCACTATCGGAATAGTCGCAGCAATACTTTGGAGCGTTGTTTTTATAAATGTCTTAAATAGCATGGCTGGAATTGGAATCGGAATATGTCTGGGTATATCTTTTGGTATATCTGGCAGTCTTATTTTTTCAAAAAAAGATAAAGATATATGAAAATGTTATTTTTTCTGGCTTTAGTACACTTAATTTTGTTCTTTCAACAATGGCTGGAATGGCATTGCGGGAAGATGATATCGGTTATGAGAGATTTCTGTTAGGGAAAGTACAGGCAGTTGCCCATATATTGGAAATGGGAAAATATAATGAGTATTCTCCAATATCAGGAGGCTTCATTCATGGCGAGTGGAGTCTCTTTTATTTTGCATTGTATAATGGAAAAAGTTTTAGTTGAACAGAGGTTGGAATGATGATAAATTTTAGCTGGCACAACGAAAGTACAGATTTAGACACTTTGCTAGGTATATGAGTTTCACATCAACAGGCAAACAGGGCAAGAAAAAGCAGATTATGAATGGCATCGAAGTGTCAGTAGTATTGCATCTGGTATGAGGAAACACATTCGGATAGATTTCAGACTTCTGCTCATCTTTATACAATCTTAATTTCAAAACAAACTTGCTTACGCCCATTTAATACAAATAAAGATAGAGTAAAGGCAATATAAAAAAGAAATTAAGATTATGGGGATATAGTTATGCAACAGACAAACAGATCAAGACATCGACATATGACATCATTTCAAGTGATTAGTTTAGGGTTTTTATCCGTGATTCTCTTAGGCAGCCTGCTTTTGATGCTGCCGATTGCTACAAAAAGCGGTCAGTGTACCTCCTTTTTGGATGCTTTGTTTACCTCAACTTCTGCGGTTTGTGTGACGGGACTGGTTGTTAATGATACGGCAACCTACTGGTCTTTATTTGGACAAGGAATTATTTTACTGCTGATTCAAATCGGAGGTATGGGAATTATTACGATTGCTATTGCGATTGCTGTTATATCCGGACGCAAAATCGGGTTGATGCAGCGAAGTACCATGCAGGAGGCAATTTCAGCTCCAACGGTGGGCGGCATTGTGCGGAGAACGCAATTTATTATCCGGACTACTATTCTTATCGAAATCATTGGTGCGGCTCTTTTAGCTCCTGTTTTTTGTAGGGACTTTGGGTTTTGGAAAGGAATATGGTATTCGCTGTTCCATTCTATTTCTGCTTTTTGCAATGCAGGATTTGATCTAATCGGTATAAGAACTCCTTTTTCCTCGTTGACCTCTTATTCTGTACAGCCGATTGTAAATCTTGTAATTATGGCGCTGATTGTTGCAGGAGGTATTGGATTCCTTACATGGGAGGATATAAAGATTCATAAATGGCATTTCAAAAAATACAAGATGCAAAGCAAGGTGATTTTTATGGTAACAGGACTATTGATATTCTTACCGGCTCTTTACTTTTTTTGTTTTGAATTTTCAAATGTGCCTCTTACGGAAAGAGTATGGGTTTCCTTGTTTCAATCCGTTACACCGAGAACTGCAGGATTTAATACGGCAGATTTGACTTTATTCAGTGAAGTTGGGCAAATGCTTATCATTATTCTGATGCTTATCGGTGGCTCTCCCGGTTCCACTGCAGGTGGTATGAAAACGACAACTCTTGCAGTTCTCGTTTCATCGGCATTATCTGTATTTAGGAAAAAGGAACACACCCATTTTTTCGGCAGACAAATTCCAGATGGCACTATCAGAAATGCAGCTACAATTTTTTTGATGTATATCGTTTTATTTCTTGTGGGAGGAATGGTAATTAGCAGCACAGAAGATATTCCACTTATGACCGCTTTGTTTGAGACGGCGTCGGCAATCGGAACAGTAGGGTTATCGCTGGGAATAACTCCTGATCTGGGTCTTGTTTCCCATATAATCTTGATTTGCCTGATGTTTTTTGGCAGAGTGGGAGGATTGACCTTGATTTTTGCTACCATTTCTGAAAAAAAGTCTAACGGTTCAAAATATCCTCAGGAAAAAATTACAGTAGGTTAAGGAGAATAAAAAAATGAAATCAATATTACTTATCGGTCTGGGAAGATTCGGACGGCATATTGCTATAAAATTAGATGAATTGCATCATCAGGTGATGGCGGTAGATAAAGAAGAGACTCGAGTTGATGCTGTACTTCCCTTTGTAACTAACGCTCAGATTGGGGATGCGACGAATGAGGATTTTTTAAGTTCGCTTGGTGTTGGGAATTTTGATGTTTGTATGGTGGCTATCGGAGATAACTTTCAGAATTCATTGGAAGTAACGTCCCTTTTGAAGGAACTCGGTGCAAGAATGGTGGTGTCTCGTGCCGCTCGTGATGTTCATGCAAAATTTCTTTTACGGAACGGCGCAGATGAAATTGTTTATCCCGAAAGGCAGCTTGCCGATTGGGTTGCGATCCGTTATAGTGCTGATCATATTTTCGATTACATAGAACTAGATGAAGAACATGCAATTTTTGAAATATCTATACCGGGAGAATGGATAGGAAAAACAATTGGTCAGTTGGATATACGAAAAAAATATAACATCAATATTATGGCACTGAAAACAAATGATATTATGAATTTGAAAATAAGTTCCGATACGCAGCTGTTAAAGGACAGTACCATGCTTGTTCTTGGGGAGACGAAACATATTCAAAAATGTTTTCATATTTAATTTTTGAAAGAAGTTGGTGATATGAAAGATTCTATTGCAGATTTATTAGAACAATTTTCAAGCGAATACCCAGACTATGAGTTGAACCTGTTTTACGGTTCTGCAAGTGAAATAATAAATGGGCTAGGAAATAATAAACTTGATTTTGGCTTTATCATAGAAAGTCACAACGATATTTTGAAAGATGAGTATTGTTCCTTATCCCTTCAAATAAAGCAGAGTGTCATTACTCCAGACTCTATAGACATTGCGGTACATCCCATCAATACGATTGAGAAACCAGCGAGAGTGATATGGCAAAATGACATTAATTGTATGAAGGGGCTATTTGTCGAAAAATTGCGTGATTTTTCGGAGTGTTTTCTGATTTCGGCTACATGCCTGAATGGAAAAAAAGAATAAAAGGTGGTATAATCTTTATGCGATTTTAATTTCAGTGTTAAAATACTTTTCTGAAATTTACTTATTATTCTATATAACGTTTTTGTACAAGGAGATGACCGTATGGGTGAAAGCAGACACAATCCGAATCAGTTATTAAAGGCAATCAAAGCTGATGAAGAAAACCGTAATAAAGGACATTTGAAAATCTTTTTCGGATACGCAGCTGGTGTGGGTAAAACTTACGCCATGTTAGAAGCGGCTCATATGGAAAAACAGCAGGGAATTGACGTGGTAGCCGGTTATGTAGAACCCCACGCACGCCCCAAAACAGCAGCTCTTTTGAATGGCTTAGAAGTTCTTCCTACAAGAGAAGTTCTCTATAATGGTATGATACTGAACGAATTCGACATTGACATGGCACTGAAAAGAAAACCACAGCTTATCCTTGTAGATGAACTTGCGCATACGAATGCCGAAGGATGCCGTCATGCAAAACGGTATCAGGACATTAAGGAACTTTTGAATGCAGGGATCGATGTCTATACGACTGTCAATGTTCAGCATATTGAAAGCCTTTGTGATACAGTTGCATCCATTACGGAAATTGTTGTACGGGAACGCATCCCGGATTCTCTGTTTGATAATGCAGATCAGGTTGAATTAATAGATATTGAACCACAGGATTTGATCGACCGTTTGAATACAGGAAATGTATACAGACAGACACAGGCAAAACAGGCGGTAGAAAATTTTTTTACAATAGAAAATCTGACAGCTCTCCGGGAGATTGCACTGCGGCGATGTGCGGACCGGGTGAATATCCTCACAGAAAATGCCCGCATAAAAAATCATGGAGATTATCACACAGACGAACATATTCTTGTATGTCTATCTTCTTCTCCATCCAATACGAAAATTATCCGTACCGCCGCAAAAATGGCTTCTGCTTTTAAAGGGGAGTTTACGGCTCTGTTTGTAGAACCACCCGATTTTTCGGAGATGAGCGAGGAAAATGTAAAACGCCTGCGTTCAAATATTCGTCTTGCTGAGCAGCTTGGGGCAAAAATTGAGACAGTTTACGGAGAAGATGTTCCGTTTCAGATTGCGGAATTCACCCGTTTGTCCGGTGTGTCAAAGATTGTGATCGGACGTAGTTCTGCTACAAAACGGCATTTGCTCAGCAAACCGACCCTGACAGAAAAATTGATTGATTATGCCCCTAACCTGGAGGTGCATATTATTCCGGATACGGTTTCTAATGCGGCAGTGTATCAGTTAAGAGGGGGAAGGAAAAAGAACCATATCCTATTCTCTGTCACGGATACATTAAAATCTGCTGCGATTTTGATTTTATCCAGTTTAGTCGGAATGATTTTCCAAAAATTTGGATTTGACGAAGCAAATATCATTACTGTTTTTGTTTTAGGCGTTCTTGTCACCGCTGTCATCACGAAACATCAGATATACAGCCTAATTTCCTCGATTGTAAGTGTTTTGGTCTTTAATTTCCTGTTTACGGAACCTCAATTTACCTTGCAGGCGTATGATCAGGGTTATCCTGTTACTTTTATTATCATGTTTTTGGCGGCATTTTTAACCGGTTCTCTTGCTATACGGATTAAAAACCAGGCAAAACAGGCGGCACAATCTGCTTACCGTACCAAAGTGTTATTTGATACAAACCAGCTATTGCAACAGGCAAAAGATAAAAATGAAATTGTATCTGCAACTTCAAATCAGCTCATTAAACTCTTGGAAAAAGATATCGTTTTTTATTTAGCTGATGGAGAAGTGTTGGATACGCCGCATATTTTTTCTGTGACGGAGGAAAATTTGGAATCGTGTATTTCCGAAAATGAAA
>OGYH01001323.1_pt1 | contig 23478 bp, 17 predicted proteins | sample 1576511 | NCBI WGS metagenome assembly OGYH01 (sample SAMEA3541522, study PRJEB24748) | human gut metagenome | biome: human gut; feature: human-associated habitat; material: faeces | place: China | collected 2012
CATAATATCCGTTCTTGTCAGGATGCTGCTGATGCAGGCGGCTGATGATTTCGTAAGCCCTCTTATACTTGCCCTGCTTGATGTAGATGCGGGCGAGGGTTTCGGTGAATACACCGCTGTTTTCCTCTTCGCCATCCTTGCCGGAATCGGTCTGAAGTTCGGGAGTAAATTCTGGTTTGTAATCTTCGTCCTGCTGGATTTTAGGCAGTTTGAAACCGCCATCCTCCATAAAGTCGTCGATGAGACTTATGGTGCGCGAAGTATCTTCTGGCTCCTGCTGGTCTTCGGTCTCCATGAGATAAGCCACATAGTCTACAGCCGCGTCAGCAGGTGTAGGCTTACGTTTCTCCTTCTTCTCTTCTTCGTCTTCTTCCATAGGAATGGATCCCAAGAAGTGGTCGATGAGGTCGCTAGTACGGTCTCCGTGTTTTTCTGCTCCTATTCCTCTTACGCCTTGCTGCTTGTTGGATTCAGCCTCTTCAGGGGCGTTTTTTATCTGATAGTGAGCTGCCTCTACCATCTCGAAGATAATCTTACGATCGGTGATGTAGATGGCTGCACGGCGCAGTTCTTCGTCGAAACTCGGGTCGTGGAGCAGGTACAGATTCTTCAACATCAGCAGGCGTGCCGTCTGATAATACGGATATAGGGCCAAGAGGGCGCGCAAGTCGTAGAGCGTCTCTCGGTTCATTTCCTCCGGGTGTTGTATCAATCTGCTTAATTCCACGATATTTTTACTTTACTTTATTTTACTTTGAACTTTGAACTTTGAACATTGAGTTTTGAACTTTATGATTAGTAAAGCCGTTGAATTCTTCACTCTTCACTTTTCGTTCTTCACTTACTTTACCAGTTAGCTACCGTAGCGTTGAATATCTGGTCTACCAGGTCTTTGATAATCTGGGTTACCAGTTCTTCCTGCACCGAGGCAAGGCTCTGAGTGGTGTCGTAGGTCTTGGCAGATGTAAACTGCTTTTCAAAGTCCTCGGCATGGTTCTTGGTGTTGGTGAAACGTACGTTTACGGTGATACTGAGCTCGGTCTGTGCTGAGTATCCCTCAGAACTAACCGACTTGTTGCGCTGAGAATATTGGGTGATTTCGCCCTCTATCTTCAGGTCTCCGTTGCGTGACACCTGTATGAGCTGGGTGTTGCTGGCAAACTTATCCTTGAGTTCGTTGTTGAACATCGGACCCATCGGACCCCACACATACGAACTTCTGATAGGGAAGTCGGCTATCTGTATGGTCTTGGTTTTGGTGTAGTCGATGCTGGCACCGTTGAACTTGTAGCTCACGGAGCATGCTGCCATGACCGCCACCATCAGTGTGACTCCTATTATATATAGGTACGCGCGTATATGCTTCATAACTTATATTTGTTAATCTTTCTGTACAGAGTTCTGTCTGAGATTCCCAGTTCTTCTGCCGCTTTCTTGCGGTTTCCGTTGTTTCTCTCCAATGCCTTTTCTATCATCTGCTTGCTAAGGTCGCTGAGGTTCAGATTCTCGTTTTCTTCCTTGATCTCCTCAATTTCAGCATCCTCGGCTTCGGGTTTGTAAGTGCCCCTAATGCCTCCTGTAGCTATTTCCTGACGGATGTGTTGTAGCTCGTCGAGATCGGTAATCGGAGGTACGGAAGATACCGGAGAAACCGATGGAACGGATGATACGGACGGAACCGGAGAAACCGATGAAACCGGAGATACGGATGATACTGGAGCTACCTGGGTATTCGGCTGAACCGGAGAAACATATCCGCCTGTACCGCCCAACTGGCGTGCCTCATCGAGTTGCTTGCGCAGGCTGTTCATCTCACGTCTCAGGTCACTCACGTTGCCCCTCAGTTCGTAGAGAATCTTGTATAGCAGTTCGCGCTCGCTGGCGTAGCTATGGTCGTCCTTGCCATCCTTCTGTATGGTGGCGAGCTGTGTAGACTCCTCATCTCTCGGAATAAACTGGGTGAGGGTCTGTGCATCGATTTCTCTTTCTCGGCTCAGCACTGACATCTGTTCGGTAATGTTCTTGAGCTGTCTCACATTTCCCGGCCACTTGTATTTCAGCATGATCTGCTTGGCCTCATCTGAGAGTGAAATCTTAGGCAGACGGTATTTTTCGGCCATCTGCATGGCGAAGAGGCGGAAGAGCAGGAGGATGTCGTCGCCACGCTCTCTCAATGCAGGCATCTGTATCGGGATGGTGTTGAGGCGGTAGTAGAGGTCCTCGCGAAAGCGGCCTTCGCTCACAGCCTTGCGCATGTTTACGTTGGTGGCTGCCACGATGCGGACATCCGTTTTCCTTATCTCAGTTCCACCCACGCGGATGTATTCTCCCGTTTCGAGCACGCGCAGCAGTCTTGCCTGCGTCTGTATCGGGAGTTCGCCCACCTCGTCGAGGAAGATGGTACCCTTGTTGGCAATACCGAAGTATCCTTCGCTTTCGCCTATGGCTCCAGTGAAGGAACCCTTCTCATGTCCGAAGAGTTCGCTGTCAATGGTTCCCTCCGGAATGCTTCCACAGTTGATGGCGAAATATTTCTCTCTGCGGCGTGGCGAATTGTCGTGAATCACCCTTGGAATGATTTCCTTACCCACACCGCTCTCGCCGATGATGAGCACGGAGAGATCGGTCGGCGCTACCTGTAGGGCTACGTCGAGCGCATGGTTCAATCCGTCGCTGTTACCGACGATATTGTAGCGTTGTTTTATCTTTTGTAGTTCGGAAGTATCCATTTAGCTGCCAAAATTACTCATTTTTTCTGAATTATCTGCATTTTTTTTTAATTTTAACGTTCGGGAGGTCTGATTACAGGGCAGATTTGCCTTTTTTGCGTCATCTGCCCTCCCGAATCTTTCTTTATTCCGCTTTTTCTCGGGAATAGGAAATCTTTCTCTTATCCCTTTTTCTTAGGGATGGAGAATCTTACCTTCTCGCTCTCGTCACGCTTCTCGTGGTAGAGTTTAGGCAGTGGATTCTCGTAGGCCTCATCATAGTCTTCGCGGTTGCAGAAGGCATCCAGCGCCAAGTAGATGGCGTGGCGGAAGGAGATTGCATCGGCTTCGTTGCAGCCCGTGATGCTGTAGCTAGGAGTGGTGTTGGCGGCGGTGTGCACGAGTGGCAGACCGGCAGTAAAGAGTACGCCATCCTCGGTGTAGAGAGAATGGAACGGGGTAGTAGCCTGATCATGATACATGGCCATGATGCCGTCGAACTCTACGAAATGGCCGTTGCCGAAGAACTCGTCAGCAGGGTAAGGACCAAAAGCTTGTATTTTCTGCTCGGCAAGCTGGTCAATGGCTGGGATGATGATGCTGGCTTCCTCTGGTCCGCAGCTCTCCTCACCGTTGTTGCTAGGATTCAGGGCGAGCACGGCGATGCGCGGGTTGGTAATCATGAAGTCTCGCTTCAGTGATGTGTGCATCTGCTTCACCTTCTCGATGATGAGCTCCTGGGTGATAGCTGCCGGCACATCCTTGAGCGGAGTCTTTCCGGTTACGGATGCGATGCGAAGGTCGCCGCCGCAGAGAATGGAAAGGCCCTTGGCACCTTCGCCCAGGCAAGTTTCTATGTATTCCTTGTGGCCCTTGAACTGGAAGCCCTCAAATTGTGCGTTCTGGTTGTTTACCGGTGCGGTAACGAGCACGTCGAAGAGCTCGTCGCGGTAGTCGGTCATGGCTCGGTCAAGTGCCTTGATGGCTGCCGTACCCGATTCCTGAGTAGGCATGCCCATGTCAACCTTTACCTCCTCGTCTACGGCTGGCAGGAGGTTGATTCTTCCATCTTCAGCATCTTCTGCTTTCTGGATGATGGAGAACTGGGCAGGCAGATTCATCGCCTTGCGGTAATAAGCTGCCACTTTAGGCGAACCGTAGATGATAGGGGTACAATACTCCAACATCTCTGGCTCACTGAATGCCTTAAAAATGAGTTCGTATCCGATACCGTTGGTATCTCCGTGAGTGATGGCCACTCTAATCTTTTTGCTGTCCATTTATCGTTTTATTTTATAGTAGAAATCGCAGCTTCTAGCTGCTTGATTAATATTTTCTTTTTCATTTCGGGCGCATAGACGAAGCCGATGATGATGATTTCATCCTCCGTTTTTCTTAGGCGGATGCGCCTCATCACGTAGGGACCTCCCATGGCGTCGCCCTTCATCTCCCAGAGTCCTTTTTCTGAAAGGACCGGGATTGTCATGTACATGCTGTCGGTTTCGCCGGGCATGTTTGTGCGGAGCATGCTGTCAATCTGCTGCTTTTCTTGAGTAGGAAAAGCAGCAGAATTGGCTTTCCCTCTTCGTTCTTCCCTCTTCACTTTCATGAGGATGAGGTTCTTCATGCCCGAACTGGCGTTGTTTGAAATCCAGATGAAGTTTCCGGCCTTCTTGCTTGCCTGCATTTCGGCAGGGATGTTCATGCTGATGCCGAAGTTCTTCTTTACCAGCTGCTGCATCTCGCGGTTCTGCTTGCTCGGGTTGGTGGAGATGATGGAGGCGAGGTGCTCCAGTTCTGTATCATCTACGAGCTGGCGCAGTTTCTCGGGGTTGAGTTTCTCTCTGAGTTGCTGCAGCGAGCGGGCAGAGATGCGGATGACGGTCTGCGGTGAAGCATTCTCGTTGCGGCTCAGCCTGACTGAGAATTCCGCTGCCGGGATGTTCACTACGATGCGAGTTCTTACGAGCAGGTAGCTGCCGTGGATCTTTCCCTTCTTAACCTGGATGAGCCGGCAGAGCGGTTCGGGTTGGGGCAGGGCAGGCACCTCTTCCGTCAGTATCTTCGTAACGATGCTGTCGGTATCTCCCTCGAGCACCACCTCGTAAGGCTGTCCTGTGCTCTTGGGCAGTTTTCTGTTTCTTCCTCCTCCCGGGCTGCAACTTGCCAGAAAAAGGAACAAAAGACAGCCGGCAAGTAGGATCTTTAAAGATTCTCTAACCATTTCTCCCCCACCTTTCCTTACTTATTCATCTTCTCTTCATCCTCGTGCTCACGGATTTCTCCGATTTTCTTCGAGGTGCTGAGCAGACCGCAGGCGGCGTAGATGTCCTGGCCGCGGCTGGCACGGATGGTGGTGAAGACACCATGCTGGGTGAGGTAATCACGGAACTGCTCCATCTTCTCATCATCCACACCTTGCAGAGGAATGTCTGGAATTTGGTGGAAACGGATCAGGTTGAAGCGGCAGTCAAGTCCCTTCACCAGTTTGATGATGGTCTTGGCATGCTGCATACTGTCGTTTACGCCCTTAAAGACGATGTATTCGAAACTCAGGCGGCGTTGATGAGAGAAATCATAGTTCCTCAGCAGTTCTACTACCTGCTCAATGCCCATGCCCCTTTCGGCAGGCATCAGTTCTGCGCGCTCAGAAGGGATAGGGTCGTGCATGCTGATGGCCACATGGCAGTCGCTCTCTTCCAGGAACCGCTTCAGCTTGTTCTTCACGCCCACCGAACTTACCGTGATGCGCTTCGGGCTCCATGCCCAGCCGTAGTCGGCGGTGAGAATCTCTGTGGCGCGCAGCACATTGTCGAGATTATCCATCGGCTCGCCCTGACCCATGAACACGATGTTGGTAAGCTTGTCCACCTCCGGCAGCGAGTAAATCTGGTTCAGAATGTCGCCTGCAGGCAAGCTGCCCTCAAACCCCTGCTTGCCGGTCTGGCAGAACAGGCAGTTCATCTTGCATCCCACCTGCGAAGAAACGCACAGCGTGGCGCGGTCTTTGTCTGGGATGTAAACCGTCTCGACAAATTTGCCGCTTCGGGTAGGGAAGAGGTACTTGATGGTACCATCCACCGAATGTTGTGCATCGGAATATCCGAAGCATCCTATTTCGTATTCGGCAGCGAGTTTGGCACGGTTCGCCTTAGAGATGTTGGTCATCTCATCAATGCTCTTCACATGCTGCTCATAGAGCCACTTCGCCATCTGCCCACCGGTGAAGGCGGGCATGCCTAAGTCCTTTGCCACCTGCTTCAATTCGGCAAGTGTAAGGCCCAAAAGATATTTTTTTTCATTATTCATACTGCAAAGATAGTGTTTTTTGCCGAAAAATTAGTATCTTTGCCACATATTTTAATATAATAAGATAAAATAAAGATAAAAAACACAGATTTAGCCCCCCGAAAAGGGCTGAAGTGAACAAAAATAACGTAAGAAAATGAGAGAAAAAATAGACCTTTTCTTGCCTTGCGAATACATCGACGATGCGCAGAATGCCTTGTCGGTGCTTCATGAGTACAAGACAGTACAGCATATCCACTTCCTGGTGAGTGCTGATTTTGCCGCTCATCATCAGGTGCCCGAAGGATGTACGTTTGTCATCACCGACCGCCTGGAAAGCAGTAACACCATTGTCAGCATCGCTGAAAATACAGATGCCGACTACGTGATGATCTGTACCCGCCACACCACCATAGGATGGGGAAACAACACGCTGGAGCGATTCCTCAGAGTGGCAGATGATACGGATGCCGTCATGGTTTACGCCGACCACTACAAGATGGTGGAAGGTAAAATGGAGAAACATCCGGTAATTGACTACCAGTCAGGTTCTTTGCGAGATGACTTCGACTTTGGAAGCCTCTGGTGCATCAAGGCACAGGCGCTGGCTGACTACATCGCCCAACCCGACCGCGAAGAGTATCAGTTTGCCGCCCTCTACGACCTCCGTCTCTATCTGAGCCGCGTGGGCGAAATCTTCCATCTCAACGAATTCCTCTATTCAGAAGCCGAACTCGACACCCGTAAGAGCGACGAGAAGCAGTTTGACTATGTAAACCCGCGCAACCGCGAAGTGCAGATTGAGATGGAAAAGGCATGCACCCAGCACTTGAGCAAGGTGGGCGCCCTGATAGACACCACCTTCTACCGCCAGCCCGACTTCGGTGAGCAGGATTTTGAATACGAGGCATCTGTCATCATCCCCGTCTTCAACCGCGAAAAGACGGTGGCTGATGCCGTGAAGAGTGCGCTGGGACAGAAGGCTAACTTCAAGTTTAACGTCATCGTGGTAAACAACCATTCTACCGACCGCACCGGCGAAATACTGGATGAACTTAAAGCCGACAACCTGATACAGATTGTGCCGGAGAGAACCGACCTGGGAATAGGCGGATGCTGGAACGAAGCCATCAACAGCAGTTTCTGCGGAAAGTTTGCCGTACAGCTTGACAGCGATGACCTCTATTCTTCACCAAAGACACTCCAGAAGATAGTAGATACCTTCTACAAGCAGAAGGCAGCCATGATTATCGGCTCGTACCGCATGTGCGACTTCGACCTCAATACCCTGCCACCGGGACTGATAGACCACAAGGAGTGGACCGATGAAAACGGATGCAACAATGCGCTGCGTATCAACGGATTGGGTGCTCCGCGCGCCTTCTTCACTCCGCTGGTCAGACAGATCCAGTTTCCTAACACCTCGTATGGTGAGGATTATGCGCTCGGCTTGGCATTTTCGCGCCGTTACCGCATCGGCAGAATCTACGACGAACTCTACCTCTGCCGCCGCTGGGGAGGTAATAGCGATGCAGCCCTCAGCGTAGAGAAGGTGAACGCCAACAACCTGTATAAGGACCGCCTGCGCACCATGGAACTGAAGGCACGCCAGCACCTGCTGCAGGGCAAGGCCGACATTATGGAAGACAGCAGCATCTCGCGTTTCTTCAACCGTCAGCTGGAGGTTTGGACCGATGCGCGCCACCGCTTCCGCGACCTCAAGCATGTAGAAACACGCCAGTTCTCCGACCAGCTGAAACTGCAGTGGAACCCAGCCCGCATCGTAAGTACGGGCGCCAAGATAGATAAGAAAACCTTGGGCGAGCGCCCTTGTTTCCTTTGCGACAAGAACCGTCCTAAGGAACAGATGTCGAAGCAGATAGACGAGAAATTCCATCTTCTGGTGAATCCGTTCCCGATCCTGCCAGTCCACTTCACCATTCCGGCACGCAAGCATCAGCCTCAGCTCATCTACAAGAACTACGGCGAGATGCACCGCTTCATCAGTCTGCACAGCGACCTGATGGTGTTCTACAACGGTCCGAAGTGTGGTGCATCGGCTCCAGACCATCTTCATTTCCAGGCAGGAACCAACGGCATCCTTCCTCTTCAGACCAACTGGCAGCGTCTCTCCCGCAACCTGACCGACATCATCTCTCTCAATGATGAGGAGAAAATCTCAGTGGTTCGCGACTTCATCGTTCCCGCCTTCGTCATCATCTCGAAGAGTGCTGAGAGCGATGAGGCCCTCTTCCGCCGTCTCTACAAGGCAATGCCTCAGCGTGGCGACGAAACCGAACCGATGATGAACATCATCTCCTGGCGCAAGGGCGAGGAATTCATCAGCGTGGTCATTCCGAGAGAAAAGCACCGTCCAGAAGCCTATTTTGCCGAAGGCGACGCCCAGTTTGTGGTTTCGCCGGGAGCACTGGATATGAGCGGACTCATCATCACCCCTCGTGAGGAAGATTTCCGAAAGTTGACCGAGGAGAAAGCCCTCTCGCTGCTGCAGGAATGTGGCGTTTCGGAAGAAAAGATGAACGCCATCATCGCCAAACTGAAGGCATCTAAGGATGCCGAGGATGCAGCCGGAGCCTCTTCCACCTTATATAATAAAGGTAAGCAGCCCGACGTAACGGTGGGCATCGTGAGTGCGCAGAAGATTCATTTCTCGCTCAACAAACCTTATCTTGCCAAGGGCGAAAAGGTGCTGGGCGAACAGGTGGTAGAATTCTCAGAAGGCGGTGTGCTCTGGAACGGCAACCAGTACAGCCAGCTTACCTTTCATCCGCAGAGTGCCGACGCCTCGTTTTCGCTGAGCGACGTAACCATCGGTGTCAACTTCCACTGGGAGCGCAAGGAAACCCAAACCTTCCTGGGCACGCTCCGCTTTGTGGTAGAATCGGATAAGATTGTGGCAATCAATGAGTTGCCTGTAGAGAAATATCTGGAGAGCGTCATCAGCAGTGAGATGAGTGCCACTTCGAGTCTCGAACTCCTGAAGGCGCACGCCGTCATCTCCCGTTCATGGCTCCTGGCACAGATGAAGAAGCGCCGAGAGGTGGCTGAGAGCGGCAACAACTTCTTCTCCTTCACCAAGAAGGAAGATACGCTCATCCGCTGGTACGACCGCGAAGACCACACCCTCTTTGATGTATGTGCCGACGACCACTGCCAGCGCTACCAGGGCATCACCAAGGAAACATCGCCCCATGTAGCTGAAGCCATCCGCCAGACCAAGGGACAGATTCTGATGGATGGCGAAGAAATCTGCGATGCAAGATTCTCGAAATGCTGCGGCGGAATAACCGAGGAATTCCAGTATTGCTGGGAGGATACGCCGAAGACTTATCTCACGGCGGTTCGTGACATCGCCCTGGGCGTAGAACATACACAGCCTAATCTGACCAATGAGGAGGAGGCTGAGAAATGGATCCGCTTCAATCCGCCAGCTTTCTGCAACACGCAGGACAAGAAAATCCTGTCAGAAGTGCTCAACGACTATGATCAGGAAACCGTCAATTTCTACCGCTGGAAAGAAACGCTCAGCCAGGAGAAGCTGCAGCAGCTCATCGCCGACAAACTGAAGATGGACCTGGGTGCCATCCTTGACATGAAGGCCGTGGAGCGCGGAAAGAGTGGAAGAATCAGCAAGCTCCAGATCATCGGAACAGAGAAGACCTTTACCATCGGTAAGGAACTCGAAATCCGCCGTACGCTGAGCGACAGTCATCTGCTGAGTTCAGCCTTCGTGGTGGATAAGTATGATAAGGATGAGCAGGGAGTGCCTCAGCGTTTCGAACTCATCGGAGCCGGTTGGGGGCATGGAGTAGGCCTCTGCCAGATTGGTGCTGCCGTGATGGGCGAGCAGGGTTATCATTATGATGCCATCCTGCTGCATTACTATCAGGGTGCTGAAATCAAGAAACTTTATAAATAGTGATGTAAAATGGTAACAAAGAAAAACAGTCGGAGTCCATGGACATGGATTCCGACCCTCTATTTTGCCGAAGGACTCCCCAACGTCATCGTAACCGCCCTCTCTGTGGTGATGTACATGCAGTTGGGGCTGACCGATGCTGAGGTGGGTCTCTATACCGGATGGCTCGCCCTTCCCTGGGTCATCAAGCCCTTGTGGAGTCCGTTCATAGATTTGCTGAAGACTAAGCGCTGGTGGGTGCTCACCATGCAGGCTCTCATCGGAGCTGCCCTTGCCGGCATCGCCTTCTCGCTGCCTACCGCCTTCTGGTTTCAGGCAACGATGTGCTTCTTCTTCCTCATCGCCTTCTGTAGTGCCACCCACGACATTTCGGCAGATGGTTTCTACATGATTGAGCTGGATGAACATACGCAGACTAAGTTTGTAGGCTTGCGAAATACCTTCTACCGCCTCGCCATCATCTTTGTGAATGGTTTTCTGGTGATGCTGGCAGGTGTGCTTCAGGTTCTCTTCCGCAACCAGATTCGCTTCTCATGGGCGCTTATCTTTTACGGACTGGCAGGTATCTTCATCGGTTTGTGGCTCTACCACAGCCGCTTCATGCCGCGCCCGAAGGATGATGTGCAGACCGACAGAACGGTGGGTGAAGTGGCTCATGAACTGAAGAACATGTTCCGCACCTTCTTCGTGAAGTTCGGATTGGGTGAAACCGTCTGTGTGATGCTCTTTCTCTTGCTCTACCGATTCCCTGAAGCGCTTCTGAACACCATGACCAAAACCTTCATCCTCCGTCCTAATTCGCAGGGCGGATTGGGCTTGTCGCCGCAGGAATATGGTTTTGCCAATGGTACTGTGGGATTGATAGGTTTGCTGCTGGGTGGAATTCTTGGTGGTATTCTGGTGAGCAGGGATGGAATGAAGAAATGGCTCTGGCCTCTGGTTTGCGCCATCACCTTGCCTGATGTGGTTTACATCTATCTGAGTTACTCGCTCAACAGCAACCTCATCGTGGTTTCCAGCTGTCTTTTTGTCGAGCAGTTGGGGTATGGTCTGGGCTTCACGGTTCTTACCCTCTACATGCTGTTCTACAGTCAGGGAAAGTTCAAGACCTCCCATTATTCCATCTGTACGGGCATCTCCTATCTCGGATTGATGCTGCCGGGCATGGTTTCTGGATATCTGAAGGATATGGTAGGTTACCGCATGTTCTTCATCATCGTGATGGCATGTTGCGCCATCACCTTCCTGGTTACTGCTTTCCTGAAGATTGATCCTAATTTCGGAAAGAAAGAGGAGAAGGAAGAGGATGAAGCGGAATTGGACGCGATAGAATAAATGATTATGTTAACGTAAAAACGAGGATGTGCGAACATCCTCGTTTTTATCTTTATTCCCCGATAATCGTTGCGATGAGGTGTCGGCTTCCGCCTCCCTCTCTGAATTCACAGAGGTAGATCCCCTGCCATGTACCTAGGTTCAATCTGCCGTTGGTAATGGGAATGGTGAGCGATACACCCACCATGCTCGATTTGGCATGCGCCGACATATCCGTAGGTCCTTCATCCTGGTGCAGGTATCTTGGGTCGCCATCCGGAACCAGTCTTTCGAAGATACCCTTCAAGTCATGTCTCACATCCGGGTCGAAGTTCTCGTTCAGCGACAATCCGCAACTGGTATGTCTTACGAAGAGATTCAGAATCCCCGTCTTAGGCAGCGCTGGCAAGTTCCTCATCACCTCGTTGGTTACGAGGTGAAAGCCGCGAGGAAGTGGGCGCAAAGAAAATTCAACTTGCTGTATCATATCATTCTTTTTGTTCTTTGAATAGTCTTATATCTTTCTGATAATCATGGCGCAAAGATAATTATAATTTTATTATTATGATACTATTATAATGCAAATATAGGAAAGATTAACCATTTTAGGACTTTGACTTATTAACCGCCGTTGTTATGAAGATAGAGCATACCGGCCATTTACTAAGTGCTGCTATTGAACTGCCAACAGGCGGAGCCGCCCAATCGCACGTAGGCACAGGTGGCAGAGGTTTAACATCAGCTGTGTTTTATCTTGTCCATATACTCGGAGGGTGATATGCCTTCCTTTTTCTTGAACAAGCGACTGAGGTGCTGAGGATAATCAAAGCCCAAATCGTAGGCTGCAGCTGAAATTGCTTCACCAGAAGCAAGAAGGTTCTTTGCCTTCTGAATGATAAAATGGTGAATGTAGTTCTTGGCAGAATCTCCTGTATGCTTCTTTACCATATCTCCGAAATATCCAGCTGACATGCAGAGCCGGTCGGCGCAATAAGCCACAGTTGGAAGCCCTTGCCTGAATTGTTCCTCTTTGGCATAATAGTCTTCAAGCACTGAACTAAACCGCTGAAGCATGTCCATATTTTCCACTTTCCTTGTCAGAAACTGCCTGTCATAGAATCGTTTGCAGTAGTTCAGCAACAGACTGATGTAATCCAATAGGATGCTGTTCTGCATATCATCATGCCTTGTATCCAACTCCATCTTTACTCTTTTCATGATGTAGGCAAGCTGTGTATATTCCTTTTCCGTGGTATGCAGGGCTTCATTGGCATTGTAATCGAAAAACGTATAATTGCGAATTTCCTTTTCCAAGGGTGTGCCGTGCAGCATGTCGGGATGGAACAGCAATGCCCATCCGTCAAGATTAATTCGCTCTCCGTTGTCTTCTTTACCTCCGATTTGCCCCGGAGCGACACATATTACTGTGCCTCCGCTTTGATAGTCATATTTTCCACAACCATACTTCAGGTCAACGGTCAGGTGTTCATGTATGAACACGCCATACACACTATAGTTATTTAGACTATGACGTATGGGCGAGAGAGCCGCATAGTCAACGATTCCTACCAACGGGTGCTGCTCCTTTCCTCCAAGGTGTCGGATATAGTCGCCTACCTTTCTTACTTTCAGTATCTTGTCCATGATTTTTATTGTTAAACGTTATCTGACAAGTCAACGGCATCTTTGTCGCGACTTGCCGGCATCCTTTCATAGTGCAAAGATATATGATTTTAATGACAAATAAGAATAATTCAAAGAAAATACCGCAAAAATGGTATGAATCTCCCCAATAACGATACGTCACATTTTTGAGACTATTGTAATTTTGCACCGTCAACCGATGGAGCAGCGAGAGATATGCTGGCTCCGCATATTGACGGCATACTTTGGGGAAATGCTTATAAACTGTTTAATATGAACAAGTAATGAATTAAATATGAACGAGTAATGAATTAATATGAACAAGTTATGAAGATACGTTTTATAAATACAGTTTGTATTCTCGCGTTAATACTCGCTTCTGCGTGTAAGAGCGATAATACTTCACAACTAAAAAATAAAGAAATGATGATAACAGAAAAGAAAAATATCGGAAACGTTCTGGCTCTCTATCCGAAACCAATGACGGTGGTTGGTGCAGAGGTAGAAGGAAAGGTGAATTGGCTCGTAGTTGGACATACGGGCATCATTGGTCACGACCGTGTATTGGTCAGCATGAGCAAAAGCCACTATACCAACCAAGGTATTCGCAAGTCCAAGAAACTGTCCATCAACCTTGTAAGCCGTGAGATGCTCCCACAGGCCGACTATGTGGGAAGTGTAAGTGGTGCCTCTGTAAATAAATCTGGAGTATTTAAATATCATTGGGGCGAGAATGGTACACCAGTGATAGATGCCTCTCCGCTGACAATGGAATGTAATGTTGAGGATATCTTTGAGACAGAAGGCTTCGACAATTTTATCTGTTCCATAGCGAACACCTACGCTGCCCCTGAGGTACTTGACAGTGAGGGAAAACTTGACTATACGCAGTTGAAACCCGTGCTGTTCGAGTTCCCGACCTATTCCTACATTGCCACCGGAGAGATTATCGGCAAATGCCTGAACTTAGACAAGCAGCCGGGAATGTGCGCCAAGAAGCCGATGACTGCTGACGGTATCGTGCGCCTGTCGAAAATCGAGGTTTATCCGCAGTATCTCGACGAGTACATGAAATACGCGACCGAGGTGGGCGAAGTCTCCCTGCGTACCGAGCCGGGCGTATTGACGATGTATGCCGTCGGCGAAAAGGAGAATCCATGCAAGATAACAATTCTTGAGACATACGCAAGCCGTGAAGCATACGAGAAGCACATCGCCTCGGAACACTTTCAGAAATACAAGCAGGGTACGCTGCATATGGTCAAGTCGCTGGTGTTGTCGGACCAGACGCCGCTCAATCCCGCGAACCGAATCAATAATTTCATTCAGTAAAGAATCAGGAACCGAATCATATTAAATGACAATATCATATTATTGGTAAGAACAATGAAAACAAAAATTTTATTTATCATGGCAATATTACTTTCAGCCAGTTGTATCAATGCCAAGACTTTGGTAGTGTATTACAGTTTCACTAATAATGTTCACACTATCGTAAATAATCTGCGTACACAGATAGATGCCGACGTGATACGCATTGAGCCTGCCGAGAAAGGCATTGACTATACAACCATCACCTCCTCCATCTCTGCCGTGGGCAGTGATGGAGAGGAGGAAGCGATTGCTCGATACAATATGGGTGGTCAGCGAATTGCAGCTGAACAGCAGATAGTAGGTATATCCATTACACAGTACAGGAAAGCGGGAAAAACTTATTCCAAGAAATCTATAGTAAAATAAGACTTATGGGACACTTAACTTCATCGAAACTGGAACTTGCTTTGTCAAGGACGGAAGAACTTACCGGATTCATGGCAAGCAAGCTTATCTGAATGGGTTGGGTTTTCATGGAAAGCCCATTTCCTACAAGCTCCACCTTTCTGAAGGTAATCTGTTTGGCAATGAGATTGTCAAGCCTCAGTTTTTTTTCAGAGCGCATTGCAAGACCTGCGGCAGCAGGATGACGTGTAACGACTGTTCCAATTGCGGGGCATGTGACAACAGATAGCAGAAATGATCTACAGGGTAACTGACTAGTTACGAATTCTCTTCCTTGCTATCTGCTACCCCGAAAAATCTTCTTCTTTAGAAGAAGGAAAAAACAGGAAAAATAATCCCGAAAAAATTTGGTGGTTTCAGAATAATGATGTACTTTTGCACCCGAAATCAAGCATTAAGAGTTGCCCAGTTGCGGCACACCAACCGAGTTTCGCATAGAGATAACCACGGTGGTAAAAGAATGTGTAAGTGTTTAACAACTTAAAATAATTATCTTTATGAATCCAAATTCAGATTTAAAGAACAATGAGAATGTAATGGCAGCTAATGCCGAGTCAAGAATTTCAGAGTATGCTGCCCGTTTTGCCGCATACAGCGATGAGCGTTTGAAGCAGACCGTGGATCACGAGCGCAAGGTTCGTGGTTGGGGCAGCGAGCGCAGTTACTTCCTCGCCGCCCTGCGAGGAGAGTGCGAGAAGCGAGGCATTGATTACTGCTGGAAGTAGGAGGATTGTGGAAGGCACCGCAACCGAAAGCACCGAGTACGATGCTGTCGTGTCCGTTCAGCAAACCGATACGCAGCATCGTCCTCATTTTGTTTTTCGTCAGTGCGCCATCTTCTTCGCAGATGTTCCCATCTCTATCTAAATCAGGATGATTGATGGCAGCTACTGCCACGAACGACATATAATAAGGAGTATCAAGCAAGGCGAAGTTATCCTTAGCTCCAGCTCTGAACACGGTAGCGTATGGCACATAGATGCCTCCGAATCTCACAGGCATCGGATAAATACCTAAAGAACAAATTGTGTCGCAACTTGCGACCCAATTGACATGGTCGCATATAATAGAGGTTCTTCCGGTAAAAGATCCTTTAGCTGTAGAGTTCTATCTGACAATGTCGTCTTCTGGTAGATGGGGAACAAATCGAACTTCTCCAACTCGACAAGGCGGGAATCAAGGTCGCCCAATACATGACGGAACTTTCTTCTCGTAAAGTCTTGATGGAGCAAATCAGAAAGTCGCTGGAAATTGCCAAGGAATTGGGTGCTGAGGATGAATAGCAAGACAGAAAATTTTCTAATCCCGATTGGAAAATCTTCCTTGATATTTGGAAGTCTCGATTATTTTTCGTATCTTTGCCATCGAATAGGGTGTCGGTGCCTTCGGCTTCGTTCCCTTGTAACATAAGTTGAACAAATAAAATAGAATAATAAGAAACAGAAAGAATAAACTTTAGACATATAACATATTAATATACAAAGCGTTTACAATATTCGGAATACTCTCGAAATTTGGCGATTAAAAGATGTAAAACCGAGATTAAGTGAACGCCTGCGCTATAGCGTGGGTTGAACTTATCTGTAGGAATGGGCCACGCCAAATGCCCGAGAGTTAGATAAGGGAAGCTCACGCTTCTTTTGTATCTATCTCTCGGGCATTGTGTGTTAGCCCATTCTCTGAATGAAGTTCAACGCTCATCTATAGCGGCAATTCTGATGTTACAGACGAATTGTCGAACATCTTATTTTCATTTTTTGGAATAGAAATAAATCAATTATCAGTTACTGGTGGTTATTGGTTTTATCTGTTCCAGGAGAAAATATTTGCTGCTTTTTATTGCCACATCTGCCACGCAGATTGTAAGTAATTGATACACAGAAAGAAATGGGTGGCAATAAGACGTATTCTTATTGTCACCTATTGCCACCTATTGCTACGGATTTCTAGAAGACGCAAGGTAATGCAGAGAGCTGCTGCATAATGGTCTTTGCCATGCGGGAGTGACCGGCATCGTTTGGATGAAGACGGTCGGTATCCGGCTTGTTAAACATCTGCGCACCAGCATCGTAAAGAGGGAAGAGACCGGAAAGGGAGTTGAGGTCGATGACCGGAACCGCCCAGACATTGCCTGTTTCCTTGATAGCTTTCACGTATTCATCGAAGAAGATGCCACGCACATTCTCGTACATCTCATCTGGCTGGATGTTCTTGTCACCACTGGCAAAGAGAGCACGATGCACAGGAGTCATCACCACGATTTGCTTGGTAGGATACATCTGCTTCAACTTCGACATGGCGATGTTGATGCGGCCTTTCAATGTATTCTTGTCCATACAGAAGTGGCGGTGGCGGCGCTGTACCATTTCGCTTGGCTTGTGGCGGGCTACTCTCACGCTGTCGAAAGTCTCCGTGTACCATTCGCCTACAGGCACACCATTGTTGTAATCGTTGGTACCCATAAAGATGAGGATGGCATCAAAATCATCGCCATGCTCCTTCTTTAGTTTGTCTGACTGACGGGGAATATCGTTCCACTGTCTGCCGCTCACACCATAAACGTAAGGGGTGATGCCGAGCCAATCCTGCAGGAATCCCCAGTATTTTACTTTTGATGCCTTGATGTTAGGGTCGGTGATGGAGTCGCCGAAGTAAGCCACTTTCTTTCCCTTCCAGGGATGCTGAAGGTTCTTGAATGCCTTTTCTTTTTCGGCAATTTCTTTCTTGCTCATCGCCTTCTGGGCGAAGGCGGGTAGGGTTGGCATCGCCAAAGTCAAGGCGAGTGCCAGGGTAATCATTGTTTGTTTCTTCATTGCTAGTTTGTTTTTAATTCTTTTTCTGAGTGCAAAGGTACGGCAAAAATCTCAAACGGCGCAACATTTATTGTTCAAATATCAGTCTTTTTCTGTTTTTTTTTGTAATTTTGCAGCCGCTAATAGAAATGAGTATTTATAATAGGTATATTATTAAGGATGACAGTCAGTTTGAGTAATTTAAGTGATTTGGCGCGCAAGCGAGTGGCGGTTGCGGCTTATTATTTTGTTCCGGGAGTAGTGTTTGCCAGTTGGGCAAGCCGTATTCCGGATGTAAAACAGATGTTGCATCTGAGCAACGGCCAGTTGGGAACGGTGCTTTTCGCCATTCCTATCGGTCAACTTCTGATGATGGCTTTCTCGGGTATCCTGGTGAGTAGATTTGGCAGCAAGAAGATGCTGGTCCTCTCTGAGTTGCTCTATGTTCTGGTTCTTTTCTGCATCGGTAGCAGTACTACGGTTTTTCATCTGATTTTGAGTCTTATTGCTTTCGGAATGATGGCGAATCTGATGAACATTGCCACCAATACGCAGGCATGTCTGGTAGAGAAGATGTATGGGCGCAACATCATGTCGTCATTTCATGGTCTGTGGAGTCTGGGTGGATTCTCTGGTGGTATCATCGGTGCCATCTTTGCCAACACTTTGCTCCCGATAGATGTCCACTTTGGAACTATCCTGGCTCTGAGTATTCTCATCGTTGCTGTCGGTTTCCGTTTTCTGATTAATGATGCCATGGCGAAAGCAGAAGAGGAGGATGTTCCGAAGTTCTCTTTCAAGACCATCGACCCGATTCTGTTCCTTTTGGGACTGATGGGATTTGCAGGCATGTTCTGTGAAGGTACCGTTTACGATTGGAGTAGCGTATATTTTTCATCAGTAGTAAAACCCGATGAGGCTTTTATCCGTGCGGGCTATGTGGCTGGTATGGGTGCGATGACGTTGGGTAGATTCATGGCTGATGGGTTTGTTACGAAATACGGCCCAGCTAGGGTTTTGAAGGTTTGTGGTGGTTTGATATTGGGCGGTTTGTGGCTGGCTGCTGCCTTGCCTTATCTCATTCCTGCCACCTTGGGTTTCCTGCTGGTAGGTTTCGGCATCTCTTCGTCGGTTCCTATCTGTTACAGTATCGCCGGAAAATTGGGAACCATCAAGGCGAGCATCGCCATTACCATCGTTTCGAGCATCAGTTTCTTCGGTTTCCTGGTAGGACCTCCGGTTATCGGATGGCTTGCTGAGGCTACCGGTCTCCGCATTGCCATCAGCATTGCCGCCTGCCTGGGTCTGATGATAGCATTTGTTTCCGCAAAGGTAGGAAAGAGATTATCCTGAATAAGGAAACGGTTGATGTCTTTTAATGATATGATTGATGTCGTTCAGGTATATGACTGATAACGTTCTAGTATATGACTAAAATCTTCCGAACAGTTACTTGAAGTCTTTCAGATATATAGAATAAGTCTTCTGGATATATTATATAGTAAGCCGCACAACAGCTGATGTGCGCTTGCACAACAGGTGTTGTGCGAGCGTCGCTCAGCTGTTGTGCGGCTGTCGTTCAGGTGTTGTGCGCTCTTTTTACATACTATTCCTCGTTTGTGGAATTTATACTTCTTCGCAAACCACCATTTCTGTGCCTTTATACACCACGATGATCTTATGCAGCTGCGTGGTCTTGATGGCAGAAGTTACCACTTCGCTTTCTGCATATCTATTCACCTGGCTGATGGCTTTCTGCCTGAGTTGCTCCACATGCGCATCGGTATCTTTCGACTTGGCATATTTGAGTTCTACAATGTAGGAATGTAGCATATCGCTGAAATTATCAACCAATGGACAGAGGAAGATATCGGCATATCCTTCCTGTGTATCCTTTTCTGATATCGGACGATAAAACTTGTTGTCGCAGGTCATGGCAAGCGTGAATCCATGCACGAAATATTCTCCCTTCTGATGGTCTCGTTGGGATGAATATTTATGCAGACTGTCTGCGATATATTCAAAATACGGTTTCCATTCTCCACAATATGCCAAGGCACTTTCCAGGTTTCCCTTTTCGTATGAGTCGTATTTCAGGTCGTTCTCCTTGTAAGTGTCAAGAAGGTATCTGAACAACTGCTCTCGCACTACCTCGTTTGGTATCACGAACTTGTTCTTTCCCTGATGAGTTCCAGCGATGGTAACCATGCCGAAGTAGTAAAGCAGACTCACGAAATTATCCGGGTCGCCTATCTGCTCGGCAGGGAAGCCAGTCTTGAGTTCACCAGCCACAAAGCCGTTTTCTACCAGTTGCTGGATGATAGAGGCATCGTGGGCAAACTCCTTGTCCTTACGGATGAGCATGCGGAGCTTGTTGTAATCCAGTCGGATGTTTTCCTCTATCATATTTTCCGGAAGTCTTCCTCGATTTCTGATATAATTATCGATAAAATAGAGCACCATGTTAGAGTTGTACATGGTGGTTTCTCCGTAAGAGGCCTTTGCAAAGCAATAGTTATCGTACCATGGCTTCATCAGTTCTATCAATTCATTCACTGTGTAGTTGTGGAGATTGAGGGTGTCGGTATAGTAAGTGAGCATTTCGCGTACTTCTTCCTCCGTGAAGCCCGTCATCTCGTTAAACTCGTATGATAGGGAATAGTTGGTGCCGATGTTGAAACCGCTGGTCAGGTCATCCATGGTAACAGGACTTACACCCGTTACGAAGACTCGCTCCAGGGTAGAATCTGTAGCCGATTTGATGGTGTCGAAGAACTTGCGGAGATACCCCGTGCCATGGGTTTCTGCCTGATAGCTATTGAGACAATCCGGCTCTGCCAGGATGGTATTGGTGAAATGGTCGTACTCATCAATGAAGAGATACACCTTCTGTCCAGTCTTCTTGCATTCCTTGCAGAGATAATCCAACTGCTCGGCAGCTCCATCCTTCTTGTTCATCTCTTCTTTCAAATTGGCAGGCAGATATTGTGCATACACATCACAGAAGTAGTTAAACTCTGTGTTGCAATGCGCATCAAGTCCCTTCTTGTAATTCTCAAGATTAGCATCCACCACGGCAAAGTTGAGCGAGATAATCAGATAGGTATTGTGCTCAGGTGTCGGATTCTCGCCGATATACAGTCCTCCAAACAGTTCCTCAAACCTGTCAGCCATATTGATATCGTAATACTGTTTGAGCATGGAGAGGGTAAGGCTCTTGCCGAAACGGCGAGGGCGGATATAGAAGAAAAACTTGTTAGATCTTTCTATATCTTCTATATATGGGGTCTTGTCAACATAATAGCAGTCATCTCTTCTCACGCTAACGAAGTTCATCATTCCGTAAGGGATGCGCTTGCGATAAATGTATTCGCGCTTGGCAAATTTCTTCTTTGTGATATTACTATCCATGAGCGATTCTCCTTATAATTTATATTTATGTGGCAAAGTTAGCATAAATATTTGAAATAAGCAAGGAATATTGCTGTTTTTTATGAATACCAGAATCGCTATCGTAAGATTCTCCATTATTTTTTCGCTTTTATTCTATTCTCTCATTTCGATAAAAGTTGTACCTTTGCACCCGGAAAAATCAAATAACAAATTATAACAACTGACATGGAAAGAATAAACAAAAGATTTGTGTATTTCATCTGTCTGGTATCGGCGATGGGTGGATTGCTGTTCGGTTACGATTGGGTAGTGATTGGTGGTGCCAAACCCTTCTACGAACTGTATTATCAGATAGCCGATAACCCTTCAGACCAAGGTTTGGCGATGACCATCGCCTTGATAGGCTGTCTGATAGGAGCGATGCTCTGCGGTTCGCTTGCCGACCGTATCGGAAGAAAGAAACTCCTGATTGTTGCCGCCCTGATCTTTTTCTTCTCGGCGATAGCAACGGGAATGGCTGATACCTTCAGCTACTTTCTGGTGGCCCGTTTCTTCGGAGGAATCGGTATCGGAGTGGCTTCAGGACTTTCACCTATGTATATTGCTGAGGTGGCACCTACCTCCATCAGAGGAAAACTGGTTTCTTTGAACCAATTGACCATCGTGCTTGGTATTCTGGCTGCGCAGATAACCAACTGGCTGATAGCAGAACCTATCCCAGTTTCTTTCTCCTCAGCAGATATTGCTGCATCCTGGAATGGGCAGATGGCTTGGAGATGGATGTTCTGGGCGGCAGCCTTTCCTGCAGCAGTATTCTGTGTGATGGCTTGCTTCATTTCTGAAAGTCCCCGTTGGCTGGCTATGAAAAAAAGAGACAAGGAAGCTTTCGTTACATTGAATAAGATAGGTGGAAACCTCTATGCGCAGGCTGAGCTGCAGGCGGTGAGAGAGACTAATGAGAAGGAATCCTCACAGGCAGGACTGAAAACCTTGTTCTGCAAGCCTTATCGCAAGGTGCTCCTGTTGGGTGTGGTGGTTGCCTTCTTCCAGCAATGGTGCGGAACGAACGTCATTTTCAATTATGCGCAGGAGATATTCCAGTCGGCAGGTTATGCCATCGGCGATGTGCTTTTCAATATCGTGGTAACGGGAATAGCCAATGTTTTCTTTACATTTGTTGCCATCTTCACGGTAGATAAATGGGGAAGAAAGGCCTTGATGAAGCTGGGTGCCGGCGGACTTTGCGGCATCTATCTCATCCTGGGTATCTGTTATTTCTTCCAGATTACGGGCTGGTTTATGATAGTCCTGGTAGTGGCAGCCATCGCCTGCTATGCGATGACCCTGGGACCTGTTACCTGGGTGCTTTTAGCTGAAATCTTCCCCAACAGGGTGCGTGCCGTAGCGGTAGCTACCAGTACCTTTGCCCTCTGGGTGGGAAGTTCTACGCTTACTTATACATTCCCATTGCTCAATGTGGCACTGGGCAGTTATGGCACCTTCTGGATTTATAGTGCTGTATGTCTGGGTGGTTTCCTCTTCGTCTCTTTACTGTTACCTGAGACAAAAGGCAAATCACTCGAAGAATTGGAAAAAGAATTAATAAAACATTAAATAATTATGGTAAAAGCTTGGAGAGAAACAGTGGTGATTCCAACCTATGAGGTGGGAACCCCTGAGAAGAATCCTATTTTCTTGGAAAAACGAGTTTATCAGGGTTCGAGTGGTGTGGTTTATCCTTATCCTGTCATCGAGAGTATCAGCGATGAAAAGGTGGATAAGGAGTGGCATGCCATCTGGATTGAGAATGAATACATCAAGGTGATGATTCTGCCCGAGTTGGGCGGTCGTGTGCAGATGGCATACGATAAGATCAAGCAGCGTCACTTTGTATATTATAATCATGTCATCAAACCGGCATTGGTGGGCTTGACTGGTCCGTGGATTAGCGGTGGCATTGAGTTCAACTGGCCTCAACACCATCGTCCAAGTACCTATCTCCCAGTGGATAGCACCATCGAGGAGAATGAGGATGGCTCTGTTACCGTATGGGTGAACGAGATGGAAAAGATGTTCCATCAGAAGGGTATGGCTGGATTCACACTTCGTCCTGGCAAGGCTTATCTCGAAATCAAGGGTCGTCTCTATAATCGCACCAACATGCCTCAGACTTTCCTTTGGTGGGCGAATCCTGCCGTGGCTGTGAACGACTATTACCAGAGTGTGTTCCCTCAGGACATCAATGCCGTGTTTGACCATGGCAAGCGTGCCGTGAGCAGTTTCCCTATCGCCACGGGTACCTATTATAAGATGGACTATTCCGCTGGTGTGGATATTTCCAACTACAAGAACATCAAGGTGCCTACATCCTACATGGGCGTGAACTCTAAGTTCGACTTTGAGGGTGGCTATGAGAATGATACACAGGCTGGTATGCTCCATGTGGCCAATCACCATGTATCTCCAGGCAAGAAGCAGTGGACATGGGGTAATGGCGACTTCGGACAGGCTTGGGACCGCAACCTCACCGATACCGATGGTCCATACATCGAGTTGATGGCAGGTGTGTTCACCGAGAACCAGCCTGACTTCACATGGCTCATGCCATACGAGGAGAAGC
>OGYH01001335.1_pt1 | contig 23385 bp, 15 predicted proteins | sample 1576511 | NCBI WGS metagenome assembly OGYH01 (sample SAMEA3541522, study PRJEB24748) | human gut metagenome | biome: human gut; feature: human-associated habitat; material: faeces | place: China | collected 2012
ATATGCGGGTCGGACTGGTCAATGACGGGCCGGTGACCATCGTCATCGACACCGAGCATGACATGCCTGACGGAACACGCTGAATTGCGATAGTAATTTGACATCATTTCCCGTTCCCTCCAATATGTTACTAAAGCGCTTTAGTCTTCTGCGGGCGAGGGCGCATGTCGATATGTTTCCCATGAACGGGCAGCACAATGATGTGGCCGCACAAGCGGCAGAGATAAGGGGAGTGAACAGCAGATGTTCCTGAAACCTGAACAGCAACTGGAGCGGTGCAAGCGCATAGTGCGCCAGCGCGTGGACCCTCACATCCACCCATCGATCGCACAGCTTGCGGTGGAGTCCTTTGACATTCCCGGAGAGCCGATGCCCACTGACGAGTTCTTCGAGAAGCTCAATCGAGGTGACATCGACTTCAAGCCGTTTACGCTCGGCGGTGAATGGGGCACCACATGGGGCACAGTCTGGTTCCACCTGACCGGTACCGTGCCGGCCGGCTACCCGAAAGGCAAGCCGCTGGAGCTCATCCTCGACCTCGGATGGTACCCGCACTCCTGCGGCGGCCATATCGAGGGCCTCGTCTACCGTGCCGACGGCACCGCCATCAAAGCCGTACACCCGCTCAACTATTGGGTGCCGTTCATGGATGCTGAGGGCAACGCGCAAGTGCCGGTCGCCGAAGACGGCAGCTTCACCCTGTACCTCGAAGCCGCCAGCAACCCGCTGCTGCTCGGCGTGCCTCCGTTCATTGAGACTGAACTGGGCGACCATGCCACCGGCAAGACGAGCCGTACGTATTCAAGTCCGCCGATCTGGCCGAATTCGATGAATGCTACGAGAACTACTCCGTCGATCTCGACGTGGTGAGCTCCCTGATGGAACTCGCCGACAAACAGTCGCCGCGCTACTGGCAACTCGCCAAAGCATTGCAGCGTTCGCTGAACGCCTACGACGAGCGTAACCCCGAATCCGTGGAAGCCGCGCGCGCAGCACTCGCCGGCGTACTGGCCAAGCCAGCCAACGCCTCGGCCATGAACGTCAGCGCCATCGGCCACGCACATATCGACTCCGCATGGCTGTGGCCGGTGCGCGAGACACGCCGCAAGGTGGCCCGCACCGTATCCAACGCATTGGCTCTGATGGACGCCGACCCCGACTTCAAATACGCGATGAGCTCCGCCCAGCAGTACGCCTGGCTGGAAGAGGATCATCCGGACATCTTCAAGCGCATGAAGCGGCGCATTGAAGAAGGCCGGTTCATCCCGGTCGGCGGCATGTGGGTGGAAGCCGATGGCATGTTGCCCGCCGGTGAGTCACTGATCCGCCAGATTGCATATGGCCGCAAATACTTCAAGGAACATCTCGGTGTGGAGCCCAAGGGCGTATGGCTGCCGGACAGCTTCGGCTACACCGGCGCATGGCCGCAGATCGCCCGCCGTGCCGGGTACGAATGGTTCCTCACGCAGAAGATCTCGTGGAACGACACCACCAAGTTCCCGCACCACTCATTCATGTGGGAGGGCATCGACGGTTCGCGCATCTTCACCCACTTCCCGCCGGCGGATACCTATGCTGCTTGGTGCAAGATTCAGGAACTCGACTACGCCGAGAAGAACTTCCAGGACAAGGATCTCGCCGACCGCTCGCTTCTGCTCTTCGGTTTCGGCGACGGCGGTGGCGGCCCCACGCGCAACATGATGGAGCACCTGCACCGCTACGAGAACCTCGAAGGTGTCTCCAGGGTAACTATTGAGAGCCCGAACGATTTCTTCGACAAAGCCCACCGACAGATCGAAAAGAACGCCGGAGAGGAAATGCCCGTCTGGAAGGGCGAGCTGTACCTCGAACTGCATCGCGGCACTTTGACCTCGCAGCAGGACATGAAACGCGGCTGCCGCCAAGAGGAATCGCTGCTGCGCACGGTCGAATACCTGGGCGCGGCCGCCACGTTGGCCGACCCGAACTACGCCTATCCGCGCGAAGAGCTGGACCGTATCTGGAAGACCCTGATGCTCAACCAGTTCCATGACGTGCTGCCGGGGTCGTCCATCGCATGGGTGCACCGCGAAGCCCGCGAGGACTATCGCCGCGATCTGAAGCGTCTCGCCGAAATCGCCCAAGACATGTGCGCCGTGCTGCGCAAGGCCAACCCGCAGGCCGACCTGCTCGCCGAGGCCCGCATCAGCCAGTTCCGCAATGACGGCGTGTCTTGGCGTGCCAGCCGCATCAACGAACCGACCGACGCGCTTTCCGTACTGACCCAGACATTGGACAACGGCCGTGTACTGCTGGCCAACGGCGTACTGTCCGTCACCATCGAGGCCGACGGTACAATCTCGTCGCTGCTTGACGAGGAGCATGGCCGTGAACTGGTTCCGGCCGGCACCCGATTGGGCCAATACGAACTGTTGAAGGACGAACCCGCCGTTTGGGATGCCTGGGAGATCGAACGCGAATCCCTGCTCATGGCGAATGCCATGACCGGATCAATCGAATCGGTCGATACCGAAAACGGTGCGGCACGAGTTCGCGTGCGCACCGCCGACGATGACACCGTCATCACCACCACCATCACGCTGCGCCCCGGTTCACACACGCTCGATTTCCACGCCGATATCGACTGGCATGAGCGCGAACGTTTCCTCAAGGTCGCCTTGCCGCTGGGCATTGTGGCCGATCAGGCGACCTACGACTGCCAGTATGGTCTGGTCCGCCGCCCAATCGTCAAAAACACCGCATCCGACGAAGCCAAGTATGAGAGTAGCACGAACCGCTTCGCCCTTATCGGCGACGCTGGTTACGCGGCGGCCGTCATCAACGGATCGGTATACGGGTCCGATGCCACGCCGATCTCCGGGAACGCCGCCGAAGGTCGTGACTCGGGCACCATGTTCCGACTGTCATTGCTCTCCGCGCCGACCTTCCCCGACCCGCGCACCGATATCGGCTCGCACGAGTTCGACTGGTCCGTGGTGACCGACGCCACGGTGGACCGTGTGCTTGACGCCGCCGGTGTGCTCAACGCACCGGTACTCCATGATGTGCCCGATATCACGCCGCTCGCCTCGATTGAGTCCGTCAATGGTACCGTGGTGCTGGACTGGATGAAGCTGGCCGATGATGGTTCCGGCGACCTGATCGTACGTGCCTATGAGGCGGCCGGTGGCCAGGCTGATGCCATGCTGCACGTCTGCCCGGCGCTCGCAGGCGCTTCGGTGCATGAGACCAATGTGCTGGAAGGCGACGATCTGGCCGCCGATCTTCCAGTCGCGCTGCAAGACGGTAGGCAGGACGCCGAAGGTGCCACGTTGCACTTTGGCCCGTTCCAGCTCGCCACCCTGCGCATCACGCGCTGAATTCCCGTCTGACGCTTCTGCCTCCTCGAACCATGAGGAGGCAGAAGCATGTCGTATTACGGTTTTCCCAATTGCCACCACACCCATCATTTCCATCATTCCCATCAGACACAGCAAAGGAGAATTCTCCATGTTTCTTCTGCCCAATCAGCAGTTGGAGCGCTGCGACCGCGTCATGCAGCAGCGCGTCAAACCGCATATCCACACCACACTCGCCGCATGCACCTTGCGTTCGTTCCACAATCCCGGCGAACCGGTGCCCTCCAGCGAATTTCTAGCCAAAGTGCGCAACGGCCAAGTGCCCTTCGAACCTTTCCGCGTTCCCGGCGTCTGGGGCACCACATGGGGCACCACATGGTTCGAGGTGAACGGCCACATCGACATGGCGGCGGTCAAAGGACGAAAAGTCGAACTCATGGTAGACCTCGGCTGGCTCGATCACCGCGGCCCCGGATTCCAATCCGAGGGACTTGTCTATCGTGCCGACGGCACCGCCATCAAATCCGCGAACCCACGCAACCACTGGATTCCACTCGTCTACGCGGACGGTGGCAGCACTGTCGAACTCGATGAGCATGGCGACTTCACCGTCTATATCGAAGCCGCCGCCAACCCATTCGTCGAAGGCCCCACCCCGTTCTCACCCACCGAACTCGGCGAAGAGGCCACCGGCACCTGTGACTTCCCATACACACTGAGTCGCATGGATATCACCATCTTCAACGAAGACGTGTTCGCCTATGACATGGACTTGGAAACCGTATCCTCCCTGATTTGCGAACTCAAAGACGACGACCCGCGCTACTGGCAGCTCGCCAAAGCGCTGCAACGCTCCTTGAACATCTACGATGAACGCGACTTGGAAACCGTGCCGGCAGCCCGTGCGGCGCTCGCCGGCGTGCTCGCCGAACCGGCTGCATCCAGCGCAATCAACCACATTGCCATCGGCCATGCGCATATCGACTCCGCATGGCTATGGCCGGTGCGCGAGACCCGCCGCAAAGTGGCCCGTACCGTATCCAACGTGCTGGCTTTAATGGACGAAGACCCGGACTTCACGTATGCGATGAGTTCCGCCCAACAGTACGCATGGCTGGAAGAGGAACATCCCGACCTGTTCGCACGAATGAAGCGGCGCATCGAAGAAGGCCGGTTCATCCCGGTCGGCGGCATGTGGGTGGAATCTGACAACATGATTCCTTCCGGCGAATCATTGGTGCGGCAGATCACGTTCGGCCGCCGATATTTCAAGGAGCATCTCGGCGTCACGCCGCGTGGCATCTGGCTACCGGACAGTTTCGGCTACACCGGCTCTTGGCCGCAGATCGCCCGTCGTGCAGGATTCGACTGGTTCCTCACGCAGAAGATCTCGTGGAACGACACCACCAAGTTCCCGCACCACTCGTTCATGTGGGAGGGCATCGATGGCACGCGTATTCTCACGCACTTCCCGCCCTCGGATACCTACTGCTCGTGGATGAGCATGCATGAGCTGATGTATTCGCAGCGCAACTTCCTGGACAAGGACCTCTCCCGTAACGCGATTCTGCTGTACGGCTTCGGCGATGGCGGTGGCGGTCCCACCCGTGAGATGACCGCGCGCATCCGCCGCGACCATGATCTCGCCGGCGTGCCGAAGATCGAATTCGGTACTCCCGACCAACTGTTCGACCGCGTGCGTAAGGATATCGTCGACGATGCGCAAGGAGAGACCCCGGTGTTCAAGGGCGAACTGTACCTTGAACTGCACCGTGCCACCCTCACCGCCCAGCAGGACATGAAGCGTGGCTGCCGCCAGGAGGAGTCGATGCTGCGCGTCGCTGAATACCTGTGCGCCGCGGCCCGCATCAAGAACCCGGACTATGTCTATCCGCGCGAAGAGCTGGACCGTATTTGGAAAACGCTGCTCCTGAACCAGTTCCACGACATTCTGCCCGGTTCGGCCATCGCATGGGTACACCGTCAGGCGCGGGTCGAATACGCGCGTGACGTCGCTCGGCTGAACGAGATCGCCCTTGAAGCCGGGCGCGCGATCGCAGCCGTGGAACCCGATGACGCAACCATAACCGACGCCGTAATCGCCCCATATTCCCGCCAAGCCTGTGAGGCGTGGGTGGTACGCCCGGCTTCGAGCCGAGCCGAAGCGGGAACCGCATCCATGGCTCGGGTCGCCGTTACCCATGACGGCGATGCGATTGTGCTCGACAACGGCCAACTGCACGTGCGCATTGAAGCCGACGGCACCGTTTCGTCAATCGTCGATCAGCGAACCAATCGTGAACTGGTGCCAGCCGGCACCCGACTGGGCCGCTACGAAATGCTCAAAGACGAACCCTTCCACTGGGACGCCTGGGATATTCAACGCGATGCATTCCTCACCGCCAACGCGCTCAGCGAGGCATCGATTACAAGCGTGGATGAAACCGCCAACGGTGGGGCCGTCGTGCATGCTGTCACTCGCGCGAAGGGCGTTGAAATTCGTACGGGCATTGCCTTAAGGCCGGGCTCCGCCACACTGGACTTCACCGCCGATGTGGACTGGCATGCCGTCGAACAGTTCCTCAAAGTGGATATGCCGGTCACCGTGCAAGCGGTGAACGCGCAATATGAATGCCAATACGGCCTGGTCGAACGCCCGATCAATAAGAACACGCGCAGCGATGATGCCAAATTCGAAAGCTGCACGCATCGCTTCGTGCGTATCGCCGACGCCGACTATGCCGCCGCTGTGGTCAACGCCTCCACCTACGGCTCCGACGTCAGCCCCATCCACGCCGATACGGCACATGGCACCGGCCGCGGCACCATGGTGCGGTTGTCGCTGCTGTCCGCACCGCTGTACCCTGACCCACGCACCGACCAAGGCGCGCACTCCTTCGCATGGTCTCTGGTCGCTGACGCCGATATGAACGCAGTGCTGGACGAGGCGGCGCGACTCAACAGCCCTGTAATAGGGGAGTTGCCTGACTTGGCCCCGCTGGTCTCGCTCACCGACGTCACCGGCACCATCGTATTGGACTGGGTCAAGCTCGCCGATGACGGTTCCGACGATCTGATTGTGCGCCTGTACGAGGCCGCCGGCGGCAATGCCGCGGCCGCACTACGCCTTGACGCCGCTCTCGCCGATGCTAAGGCCAGCGTGCAGGAGGTGAATCTCATGGAGGAGCCGGAACTGGACGCCGAATTGCCGCGCGCGCTCGCCGGCGACGAGCCGATGCCTGCCGACGGTGCGGTCGTCTCGTTGGCGCCGTTCCAGCTCACCACGCTGCGTATTCGCCGATAAGGGATATTGGGCCTAGGCTCGATATTTTGGGTCGCGCCCAACCGTAACGGAACCGGAGTAGACCGGCTCTGCCATACGGTTGGGCGCGGCCCATTGTTGTATGAGAAGAGGGGACGATTTCGTTGGGCAAATATCAATGCGACACGCGCGGATGAATTCGTTGCGTGCATGTTTCGATTGTGTTATATTCTTACTAAACCGATTTAGTTAACAGGTTCATAACTGGCTGGAAACTAAAACGGTTTAGTCTCAGCGATGAGAACTGAATAAAGGTTGTGATACCACGTCAATCACCGCGACGGGTGACTGTACCGGAACACAACGATTAGGTTTTCTCCGTCCACAGCAGGGCGGGGCGAAAAAGGAACCAAAAGGAAAGGAAAACGTATGTTTTCTATGAAGAAGATCCTCGCCATCGCCGGTGCCGGTGCGATGCTCGTATCGGTGGCTGCCTGTGGTAGCGGAACTGCGGGGGATGACGGCGGCAAGAAGGAGATCTCCTTCCAGACCTGGAACCTCAAGAACGACAAGTACACCCCGTATTTCGAGGCGCTGATCAAGGCCTATGAGAAGGACCACCCGGATGTCACCGTCAAGTGGCTTGACGCCCCGTCCGATGGTTACGAAGACAAGCTGTCCAGCCAGGCTGCGGCCGGCGAACTGCCGGACATCGTCGACGGCGGCAACTCCATCCTGTACGGTCTGGCCAAGGCTGGCGCGCTGCTCGATGTCTCCAAGCAGGCTCCGGATGCGGAAAAGGACTACTACGAAGGCGCATGGAAGTCCGTGACCATGCAGGGCAATGGCGTCGAGAAGGGTGCCTACGGCCTGCCATGGTATGTCAACGATGGCCCGACCTACTGGAACACCGAGCTCATGCAGAAGTGCGGCCTTGATCCGAACAAGATTCCGACCACATGGGATGAATACTTCGCCGCCGGCGACACCATCGTGCAGAACTGCAAGGATGTCTACCTGGGCACCACGATGGGTTACAACGCCGAAGATCTGATGACCGCAGGCGTCAAGTCCTTCATGAATGATGACCACAGCAAGTACACCTTCAATGATGAGGCCGGTGTCAAGCAGATCAGCCGCTTCGTTGAGCTGTACAAGAAGGGCGGCATCCCGCCGGAGGCCCTCGACTCCTCTTGGAGCCAGGCCGCCGATCTCTTCCAGCGCGGCAACTTGGTCTCCATGGCCGGCTCCGCCTACTCCGCTGACGGCTTTAAGCAGAACGCTCCGGACCTCTACAAGAACCTCGCAGTCGGCCCGCGTATCAGCAACGACGGCAAGTCCGCTTCCGTGGCCTACGAGATGCTCGGCATCAGCGCCAACTCGAAGCACCCCGACGTCGCCATCGACTTCGCCCGCTTTGTGACCAACGAGAAGAACCAGATCGAGTTCGACAAGAAGGCCTCCGTGTTCCCGTCCGCTAAGGGTGGTCTGGATGACGACTACTACAAGAGCATTGACGAGAGCACCCTTGAGGGCAAGGCTCTGAAGATCACGCTCGACCAGGTCAAGGACGGCTACGGTTCTCGTCCGGCCGAGTTTACCGACAACAACGGCTACAAGAACTTCCAGCAGCAGATCGCCCTCGCCATGCAGGGCAAGCAGACCGCCAAGGAAGCCCTTGACAAGTCCGTCGAGTTCGCAAACGAGAAGCTCGCACAGTGAGCAACGCGGCACTCGCCGCTGACAGGTCGGAGGCCCGCACGGCCTCCGACCGGCCTGAACCGATGAATACGCGTCACGGCAAGAAGCAGGATCGCAAGTTCGGCACCATCATTGCCCCTTACTTGTTTGTTCTGCCCGCATTCGTGATTGTGTTTGTTTTCATCGTCCTCGCGGCACTCAACACTTTCAGGCTTGCCTTCACCGATTCCACGCTGCTCCGTCCGGGCAAATTCGTCGGATTCGAAAACTTCATCAAACTGTTCCACGACGAGTACTTCCTCACCGCACTGCTCAACTCCACGATCTACGTGATCTGCGTAGTGCCGTTCATGGTGATCCTCCCGTTGATTCTGGCCTATCTGGTCAAGGGCAACTCCCGAATCATGGGCTTCTTCCGCACCGCCTTCTACATGCCGGTGGTTATGTCCGCCGTTGTGGTGGGCATGATCTGGACCAACCTGCTGGATTCCGCCGGTCTGGTCAACTCCGTGCTCAAGGCATTGAAGATCATCTCCAAGCCGATTCCATTCCTCACCGATCGATGGGGCGTGCTCTTCAGCTCGATGTTCGTGACAATCTGGCTGGGCCTCGGCTACTACATGGTCATCTACCTGACCGCCCTCGCCAACATCGATGAATCCCTTTACGAAGCCGCCTCCCTCGACGGCGCTGGCCCTGTCCGCCAGTTCATCTACGTGACAATGCCCGGCGTGCGCTCCACGATGATGCTCATCATGATGCTGTCCACCATCGCCGCATTCCGAGTCTTCAACGAGATCTACGTGTTGACCAACGGCTCCGCAGGCCCCGGCGGCATGGATATGACGATGTCGATGCTTATCAAGCGCGAAGGCACCGGTATCCAGGCCCGCACTGGTTACGCGAGCGCCATCTCCATCGTCGTGCTCGTCATCGTCGGCGTCATGCTCATCGTGCAGCAGATCGTACAAAAGCGAGGTGAGGACTGATGAATACCAACACGCATAAGGTCACTGTCGGCAAAGTCGTCCAGTATCTGATTCTGATTCTGATGTTCCTGCTGCTCGTCGGCCCGTTCGTCTGGGAACTGTCCCTGTCGTTCAAGGGCAAGGGCGACAACGTCTACGCCGTGCCTCCCTACCTGATGCCGAAGACCCCGACACTGGAGAATTACATTTCCGTGTTCAAGCAGGTCCCGGTATTCCACTACATGCTCAACACGCTGGTGGTCTGCCTGATCTCCATCTTCGGCAACGTGGTTTTCTCCACGATGGCCGGCTACGCACTGGGACGCCTGAAGTGGCGTGGCCGCGGACTGGTGTTCACCATGTTCATGGGCACCATGGTCATCCCGATCGAAGGCGTGATGATCTCCCAGTTCCTGATCATTCGCTCCATCCACCTGCAGAACACGCTGCTGGCAGTCGCACTGCCTGGCCTGTGCGGTGCCATCAACATCCTGCTCATGACCAACGCCTTCAGATCCATTCCAATGGAACTCGAAGAGGCGGCCATGGTGGACGGTGCCAACCTATGGCAGCGGTTCTTCCACATCTGTGTACCGCAGGTCAAAGGCACGATGACCGTTGTCGGCATCTTCGCATTCGTCGGTGCCTGGAACGACTTCCTGTGGCCGTTGATCGCGATCTCCGATGAAAGCAAGTACACCTTGACCCTCGGCATGAACCGACTCAAGGGCATGTTCATCCAAGATCCGCGACTGATCGCCGCCGGTGCGCTCGTCTCGCTTATCCCGATCATCGTCTTCTTCTGCTGCTTCCAGCGCTACTTCTTCCGTGGCTTGGAACAGGGTGGACTCAAGGGCTGAGCGGACTGGAAAAAGGAGGTACTCCAATGAAATTCGGAGTCAACTACACGCCGTCGCATGGCTGGTTCCACGCATGGCTCGACCCGGACTGGGACGGCATCGACAACGATCTCAAGCAGATCAGCGAACTGGGTATGGACCATGTGCGCATCTTCCCGATCTGGCCGTATCTGCAACCTAATCGCACCTGGATCAACAAGAAGGGCGTGGCGGATGTGCGCCGCATGGTGCACATCGCCGGCGAGCACGGTTTGGATGCCTATGTGGACGTGTTCCAAGGGCATCTGTCCAGCTTCGACTTCCTGCCTTCATGGCTGGTCACCTGGCATGCGGGCAACATGTTCACCGATGCGGACGCCGTTGCGGCCGAGCGTGAACTGGTCAAGACCATGACCGATGAGCTGTCCAAGGAACCCGCGTTCAAGGGTCTGACCTTGGGCAACGAGGTCAATCAGCTGTCTGACAGGCCGCATCCCACGAAGATGAGCGCCACGGACCGGCAGATCGACGCATGGCTGGACGCGCTGCTTCCGACCGCCGCCGGTGAAGGGCACAACGCGCTGTACAGCGTCAACGATGGCACCTGGTTCATCGATGGGCACCCGTTCACTCCGGTGCAGTCCGCCACCAAGGGTGATATGACAGTGATTCACTCCTGGGTGTTCAACGGCATCGCGCAAGGATACGGCGCCACCAGTGAGGAGTGCTCGTCGTACGCACTGTACCTGGCCGAGCTGGCCAAGGCGTTCGGCAAGGATTCCGAGCGTCCGGTGTGGCTCCAGGAAGTCGGTGCGCCGGAGAATGTGCTGGAAACCGACTACACGCCGGAATTCTGCCGCAAGACCGTTGAACGTGCCATGGATTGCCGGAACCTGTGGGGTGTGACGTGGTGGTGCTCGCACGATGTGCCCGCCAGCATGGAAGACTTCCCGTTCTTCGAGCACTCTCTGGGCTTGTTCGACGAGCAAGGCCAGCTGAAGCCGATCGGCCGTACGTTCGGGGAACTCGCCGCACAGTACCGTTCCGCATTGCCGGCTCAGCCGAAGACCGTCGCCGTGGTGATTGATGTGGATGAGGCCGGAAACCCGGTGAACCGCAGTGCGCTCGGCCCGGGAGGCTCGGTGTGCGACCTGTGGATGAAGCTGCAGGTGGCGGGCCAGCGCCCGACCATCATCACCTCGCAGGTGGCGGCCAATCAAGAGGCGCTCGCGCAGCGTGGCATTCTGGAATTGCACGCTGACGAACACCCCTATGCCGCCCGTTACTACACTGCGGTTTCGGACCCATCGTTCGAAACGGCTGATTAAACCGATATCCGGTTGTGGAATCATCTACTCCTTGTTCCGCAACCGGATATTTTCAATTGCAGTGCGCACAATTGCAGTGCGCACAATTGCAGTGCGCAGGGCAAAACATAAGACCCGGTACTCGCCGAAGAGCGAGAAGAACGAGAAGACAATATACGAGAAGGGGGAGCGCTCAATGAGCATCAATTGCGCCGCAGTGGACCGACTCATTGATTCGATGAGCTTCACGCAGAAAGTTGGCCAGTTGAACCAGCGTCTGCTCGGTTGGAAGTCCGTGGAACGCAATGCTGCGGGACGGCTGGTGGCCTCGGACGAGCTCAAGCAGGAGATTGACCGATGGGGTGGACTCGGCACCCTGTACGGTCTATTGCGAGCCGACCCATGGTCTGGTCAACATTGGGGTAACGGCATACGCCCTGAGGAGCGGACTGAGGCGATTGCCGTGGTGCAGCAAACTGTGCTGGAACGTGGCGCGCACGGCATCGGCGTATTACTTAGCGAAGAGGCGCCTCACGGGCATCAGGCGCTGGGCGGCACGGTGCTGCCCACCAATCTGGGTTTGGGCGCTACGTTTGACCCGCAGGGGGTGCAGGAAGCGGAAGCCGCGGTTGCCGCAGAACTGGCCGCCAGCGGCATTCATATCGCATTGGTATCCGGTTTGGACATCGCCCGTGACCCACGCTGGGGCCGTTGCGAGGAATGCTTCGGCGAGGATCCGCTGATGGCTGCCCGCATGTGCGAGGCCATCGTTACCGGCATGCAGGGTGAGCATCGCAGCAAGGTCGGCCACGGGGGAGTGGCCGTGGTGCTCAAGCATCTGGCGGCGCAAGGCGAGGCCGTGGGCGGCCGCAACGGACAGTCCGCCGTACTGGGCCCGCACGATCTTCATGAAATTCATCTGCCGCCGGTGGCCGCCGGTGTGCGCGCCGGTGCCTTGGGCTTTATGGCAGCCTACAACGATATCGATTCTGTACCTTGCTGCGCCAACCCGTGGCTGCTCAAGGATTATCTGCGCGACCAGCTCGGTTTCGACGGCATCGTGATGGCCGATGGCCTGGCCGTGGATCGGCTCGAAGACATGGCCGGCTCCATTCCCGCGGCAGGGCGTGCCGCACTGCTCGCCGGCGTGGACGTCTCCCTGTGGGATGAAGGATTCACCCGCCTCGAAGAATATGCGGATGACGAACAGGTAGTGGCCGCTGTCGACACGGCCTTGCGCCGGGTGCTGGAACTCAAAGCCATGTTCGGTCTCTTGCCCGAAGACGGTGCCGATACCGCCGCAATTGCCATGCCGAGCGCCGACGCCATCGCGCAGGCCACTGCGGATGGGCGTGAGCAGGCCAAGCGCATGGCCCGCGAGGCGATAACGCTGATCAATGATGGCCAGTCTGCCGCCACGCTCGACGATATCCGCAGCGTCATAGCTGATGCTCAAGCCGGCCCTGTGATTGTCGCCGGCCCGTTCGCCGACGATTTCGGCTGCTTCCTGGGCGATTACACCGCCCCTCTGCCCGCCGATGAACAGTCAAGCGTCTACCGGCAATTGGTGGCACGTCTCGGGGAGGACCGGGTTCTCTTGGCCGCCAAGCCGAGCGATGCGCCGGCCGATCAATGGGCGCGTGCGTCGACCGTGGTATTCGTATGCGGCAGCACCAGCGAACGCAGCTATGACAGTGAATTCGACGACAATGGCGCGGCGAAGGCCGTAACCGAATACGGTGCCACCTGCGGCGAAGGCGTGGACTTGTCTGACATCCGCCTGCCCTGGCGTCAGGATGACATGCTAGGTGAAGTCGCGGCATTGACCACCGCTCCAATTGTTTCGGTGGCGGTGTGCGGTCGCGCGCATGTACTGACCGATGTGCTGGAACGCTCCGCCGTGACGATCTGGGCCGGATATGCCGGCCAATATGGGCCGCAGGCCGTAGCCGACGTATTGGTTGACGGAGCCGACATGTCTGGTCGCCTTCCTGTGACCTTACCCGCATATCCCGCAGCCATTCCCGTTCGATACAATGACCGCCAAAGTGCCGCGCATGTCTACAAGGATGCGGCGGAACCGATATTGCGCGGCTTCGGCTATGGAGCCGGTTCGCTGGCGGCGGTGACGTTCAGCGAGATGCACGCCGATACGCAATCGCATCCAGGTGAAGTGCTGGTGCAGGTGACGGCACATGCTGACGATCACGGGGCCGCGGGTGCCGTGAATCTGTTCGCGCATGTCAGCGGCGGCCGCCGCATCCCACGTTTGGCAATGCTTGTCGATTCGGTATACATGGACTTGAACGCGGGAGAGCGTCGCGATATCGCGTTCCACGTGCCGTGTGATCGTCTGCGGGATGTCGGTGACGGGCAAGTTCAGGTGACCTGCACGCTGGATGGAGATTCGACGCATACGGTCACGGCGACGCTGCCGGGGGAATATTAGGGGGCATGTATGAATGTGGGGTGCGAAGCACTGGAACCGCATCACACCCCCGGATGGAGCCTGAAACCGCAAGGCATCCATCCTCGCAACCTGCAAGTCTGCGGGTTGTCACCCGATAGAGGAAACAACAAAGGAGATTATATATGTGTTGCTCACAAGGTAGTGAAGGGCGCTCGTCCATCGGACGCAGACTCGCCGCCGTCGCGGCGGGCGTAGTCGCCACAGCACTGATGCTCGGATGTTCGCTGGCCATGGGAACGGTTGCGAACGCCCAGGAGGGGGATTCCCCCGTTGCGGCGTCGCAGGAGGGTAACGGCAACAAGCATTTCATGGTGTATTACCGCGCATGGCGTGACGTGACCATGAAAGGCGTGAACACCGATTTACCGGATGACAATTGGATCTCCATGTACGACATTCCATACGGCATCGATGTCGTCAATGTGTTCAGCTACGTTCCCAGTGGCCAGGAAGCGGCGGCCCAGCCGTTCTATGACAAGCTCAAGAGCGATTACGCGCCGTATCTGCATGCCCGAGGCGTCAAACTCGTACGAGGTTTGGATTACAGCGGTGTTATGGTCGACGGTTTCAAGACGTGGATTGCTCAGCAGGGCAAAAACGTCGATAGCGCGACCGAATCGGATTATGACGCGTACGCCGATCATGTCATCGAAACGTACATGACCTCGGTTGGCCTCGACGGTCTTGACATCGATATGGAAACTTTCCCGGATGCCGCGCAGGTGGCGATTTCCGATCAGGTCATCACAGCCCTCGCCAAGCGCATCGGGCCGAAGTCGGATAACCCGGAAGGCACGATGTTCCTTTACGACACCAATGGCAGCTACACTGCTCCGTTTAAGAACGTTTCTGATTGCTTCGACTATGTTGCCTACCAGCAGTACGGTTCCGATTCGAACCGGACGGCCAAGGCCGCTGCCACCTACGAACAGTTTATCGACTCGACCAAGTTCGTTCCCGGCCTGACCTTCCCCGAAGAGGGTGACATGAATAACCGGTGGAACGACGCGACCGAACCATACCTGGACAGTCATTTCTATGATGTGGCCTCATACTCGTACGACCACAATCTCGGAGGCATGTTCGTCTACGCGCTCGACCGCGACGGACGCACCTATTCCGACGATGATTTGGCACACATCAAACCGTCGAATCTGATTTGGACGAAGACAGCCATCGCACAAAGCCAAGGCATGAGTCTGGAAAACGCCAAGCAGGCTGCCAACCATTTCCTTGACCGTATGTCCTATACCAAGGATGTTCCAGCCGAAACGCGCCAAACCGTGGCAGCGGCCACCAACCTGTATGAGGTGAACAAGGCGGTGCTCGGCGCGGATTGGAACGACGGATACAGCAACACATATGATCCGACGCTCGAACTTTCCCTGACCTCCATCGACACCACGGCACTTACCGGTGCCATAGCCAAGGCGGATGCATTGCTAGCTGACGGCGCAACCGATACCGATGTGCGGACAACGCTGACCACGGCCAGAAACGCGGCGGTCACTGGCCTGACCAGCAAGCTGTATACCGGAGCTGACGTTGTCTCCTGGACGGCATCGCTCAACACCGCAATCGCAGATGCAACGGGCGGCAAGCCCAAGCCGCAACAGCCAGGCACAGGCGAAACGGACAAACCTAGTTCCGGTGACGCATCACACAACAAGCCACAGTCTGCAACCGGACGTCTGGCAAGCACCGGTTCCGATGGCACCGTCGTGCTATCGGTCGCCGTGATTATGACGCTCGCCGGTATCAGCGTATTCGCAGTCCGCCGCCGCGGATAACACCGGTTCGAATGAACCGAAAAACAGTATTTGGGATACGGCGCGATATGCGAAGCGCCGTATCCCATGGCCCACATCGGTAGGGACGAAGTAGTACGCAGACGGTTGATCTCCGGCGTAAGCCGGAAGAAGTCAAAGGAGATTATAGATGAGATTGTCACTAGGCGATCCCGCTGGGTGTACTTCTGCCCGGGCTCAACACAGGAAATGGCTGTGCAGCGGTCTGGCCGCGGTATTGTCGATGACCACGCTGGTGGCGTTGGCCGCACCGGCCAGCGCCACCGACACAATGCCATGGGGTGTTCCTATGTTTTTGTCAACTCCTTGGGGAGTTGACGTGTCGGGATTCCGGTTGGCTGTCGTGGGCGCGCTTCGCCCTGCCGGTGGCGTCCGGCGTCCTTTCCCGTGTGGCCCGGTTCAGGCTACGAGGGCTGGTTCCTGGTAGAGGGTTCCGTTTTTGAGCATGCTGTAGATCACGTCGCAGCGCCGACGCGCGAGGCAGATGACAGCGGCGTTGTGGTGCTTGCCCTGTTCGCGTTTGCGCTTGTAGTAGGCGATGGGCGGCGGGTGTTTGGCGGACGCGACGAACAAGGACTGCCACAGCGCGTTCCTGAGGCGTTTGTTGCCCCGTCTGGAGGGTCTCTCGCCCTTGATGCTGGTGCCGGACTGGCCGGTGGCCGGAGCGATGCCGGCGTAGGCGGCCAGGTGGGCCGCGCTTTTGAAGTTGGCGATGTCGCCGACGATGTTCCAGCCTACCAGGACTTCATGAAGCAGATCGTCGATCAGGGCATTTACATCCAGTGGTACGACTCAGCCACATACCCGGGTGGCGGCGTAGGCTACCAAGACATGTTCAACGGCAGCAATTCGCCGTATGTGCAGGATACGGACAAGGGCAAGATCTCTGATTCCATCTTCCTGAACTACTGGTTCAGCGGCAACATGCTTAAGGATTCGGCCGCTCACGCCGAGAGTTTCGGCATCGATCCGAAATATGCGGTGTTTGCTGGCATCGAGTCCGGACAGAAGAAGTTCGACAGTATCGGCAGCAATGCGGGCTATATGAACGTCAATCTCGACGATACAGGTAAGCCGTATGTGAGCCTCGCCGCGCTCGGCACCGACTTCGTCTCCCGCGAACTGGGCGACGACAAGAAGGTCTATCCGAAATACCAGAATCAGGTGTTCGACCGCGAACGCCGACTGTGGACCGGCTCGTCCACCGGCGAGAAGGGCACCACCGACATCGCCGACAATTACATCGACGACGGCACGAGCAATGACGGTTGGAAGGGCTTCGCTTCCCAGATCGCCGAATGCTCCGTGGTTGGCGGTTCCATGTTCTCTACGTCGTTCAACACCGGTCACGGTCTCGAATGGCGTGATGGCGGCGAACGGACCAGCGACCAGCAGTGGGGCAACATCAACCTGCAGGATATTCTGCCGACATGGCAGTGGTGGATCGATGCCGACTCCGACCCGCTGCAGGCCGACTTCGACTACGGTAAGGACTACGAGGCGGTACCACGCTTCAAGTGCACCAAGGTCGGTGGTTACGAAGGCGGCGATTCGCTGGTGCTGAGCGGCAAGCTCTCCAACGACAACACCATTCGCCTGTACAAGACCGACCTGGATGTCGCTGCCGGCTCCAAGATTGACCTGACCTACAACAAGCTCAACAGCGATGATTCCAAGTTGCAGCTTGGCCTCATCCTTGCCGACGACCCCGAGACCGTGGTGCCGGTGGACGTGACGGACGGTTCGGCAGGCAACGGCTGGAAGACCGCGAGCGTGGACCTGTCCCAGTACGCGGGTAAGAAGATCGCCACGCTGGGTCTGATCGTCAAGTGGAATCTCGCCGACTACTCCACCATCAAGAACTACTTGCTCTACCTGGACAATACCTTCCTCGGCGGCCGCTACGACGACACCCTGTATGTCAAGCACCTGCCCGCCAAGACCGGCACGCTCAAGCTCTACGCCGTGGGCGCGGACGGCTCGCGTTCGCTCGCCACCGAAGCGCCGCTGAACGAAGCGGCGGCCGTCTCCGACGTGAAAGTCGAACCAGGCAAGGACGGCAACGTCAAGGTCTCTTGGACCAATCCGCAGGTATCCGGCGAGAAAACCGTGACCGTCAAATCCGACACCGGTTCGTGGCGTTACGCCGCGAAGCCGTATTCCCAGACCGTCAAGGTCGCCGCCGACAAGAGCAAAGTGACGATTGCCAATGCGCCGGTTGACAGCTCCCGCTATGTGGTGAACGTCGATAATGCAGGTGGCACTACCGCTACGGCAACAGGTGCATTTGCCGATGCCGCCATTGAGCCGTATCCGGCTTGCTCGGTGATCTGGAATGGCGATAATGTGACGCTGGCCCGTCCTGAGCTCAAGACTGGCGCTACCTGTACATGACCGAGAAGTGGATCGGCGAGAATGGCAAGCAGCAGCAGGAGAACCAGCTGGGTGCTAGCTACACCTACTCGCAGAACACTCCGCCAATCACTGGTATTATCCGTGGTCGTACCACACCTGCCTCATACACCAGGTCCATCCCCCGCCAGTCATGAACTGCGGGTGCAGGTCGAGGATTACAGCGGCAACAAGACCGATCCGGTGAAGATTCCGACCGCCGACGAACTGGCCAAGTGCGCGGTCGCCGACCCCACCCAGCCGGATGCCAAGAAGTCCACGCTGACCGCGGTCGACGGTTCGGCCGTGGCCGACGGCAAGGCCATCCGCACGGTGCAGGCAACGGTCAAGGATTCGTTCGGCAATCCGCTGGCCAATGCCGAGGTGGCGTTTGAACTGCCCGAAGGCGTCTCGGCCATTGGCGGAAACACCACCGTCAAGACCGGTGCCGCCGGCGTGGCTTCGCTGAACGTCGTGTCCACGAAGGTCGGCAAGTACACGGTGAAGGCCGTGCTGAACGGCAATGCCATCGGCAAGGGCGTCACCGTCGAATTCACCAAGGTCGCGGTGACGCCGAACAAGCCCGGCGACCAGAACAAGCCCAGCCAGAACGACAACAAGAACAATGACAAGAATGGCGCTTCGTTGAGTGCCACGGGTTCGTCGGTCATTGCGATTGTGGCGGCCATGGTGGTGCTGCTTGGCGCGGGTGCGGTGGTACTTCGCGCTCGTAGCAAGACGGAGTAGTTCGTCGCAATACGGGTGTTGATACTCGTGCCATAAGCGGGATTTAGGGGTTGCCCAATGGGTGCCCCCCTAAATCCCGTTTGTTTTGTCGCAAGACATATGCCGAGACCAGTGACTAAAATGCTTTAGTTATTTGACTAAAATTATTGATATCATAAGAGTTAGCGCACGGTTGATGCATATGGCCCAATGCGGGGGGGCCGTCAACCGTATCGCAATAGTCGCAATGCGGTCGTAAAAAGGAGTGTTCATGAGATCTGCTCGCGAGGCATCGTCATCGTCTGACGGCACGCAGCGTGTGAGCCTGAAAGACATCGCAGATGAATTAGGCATCTCGCAGACCGCGGTATCCTTCGCCATCAATGATCGGCCCGGCGTTTCCGCGGAAACCAAACGTCGGGTCAAAGAGGCTGCAGCCAGGCTCGGCTGGACGCCGGTCTACGCCGCACAAGCACTGGGATCCTCGAAGACCATGACCATAGGCTTTGCCCCCGCACGATCCACGCAGGGGCTCACGGATGAAAGCTTCATGCTGCACTTCATGGCGGGTGTGCACGCCTCGCTCAGCCCCAAAGGCTATGGTTTGCTGTACCGCCCATGCCGATTCCTGAACGAGGAGATGAGCGTATACAAGGATTGGGCGTCGCGCAAGCGCGTGGATGGCGTTATCCTCGTCGATTTGCGAGCCGATGATCCACGCCCGGAATTGTTGAAGAATCTGGGTGTGCGCGCAGTGCTTGCCGGAGGACCCGACCCGAACAATTATGTGCCGTCACTGTCCATCGATGATTCACGCACGATGGGAACCGTGCTCGAACATTTGTCGTCATTGGGACACCGCCGAATCGCCTATCTTTCCGGCGATCCGAACCTGGATTATTCACAGGGGCGTGTCGCGGCGTTCCGCGCATTTGCCAAACGGCGAAAGCTGGAATCCATCAACATCGAATTCACCGATTTTGTTGCGGAACAGGCCGCGATGCTCACGTTGGAGATGCTGCATTCACCGAAGCCGCCTACCGCGTTCATCTATGAAACGGAGATCCTCGCCGCGGCCAGTCTTCACGCCATGGCCGAAGATTATTCCGCTCGGCAGATGGGGGCGGGGGAGGGCCATGCGGAAGTCTATCCGAATGGGCTGCCCGCCATTGTCAGTTTTGAAGACAGTTTCATTTGTGAGGCGGCGTATCCGTCAATTACCGCCGCGCATCGTGATGCCAGCGAATACGGTGCCAAAGTGGCCAAACTGCTGCTCAAAGTGCTTGCCGGAGAGCAGGTGAGCGGCAACCGGCGAATCCTCACCCCGAAACTGGTGATTCGGGACAGCACCGCCAAGCCCATGGATACCATGGCGTAGAACGGTCATTGCATCGGCTTGCAGACAATGACATGCGACCAGTACGGCGTTGGCCCCCGTATTCCACGGGGGCCAACGCCGTTGAGAAAGAGGAAGAAAAAAGGATATAGAGGCTTAGATGCTGTCGATTATTCAGCGTTCTTCACGGCCGTCGCAATGGACACGGCCGGGTCCAAGAACGGAATCAGCGTGGACTGGAAGGCGTGGTACAGGTCGGACTTGCCCGGCCAGACCGTGCCGATCACGTGGTTGTTCTTGTCAAGCTGATGGAACCAGGAACCGCCCTCGTGGTCGATGACATGCTCATCGACATACTGGGCGAATGTGGCGTACCAGTTGGCGTACATCTCCTCGCCGGTGGCCGCATACAGCGTGGCGGAAGTGTTCAACGATTCGGCCAGCGTCCAATGCATGCGATCGGTGACTACGGGCTTGCCGCTCCAGTCGGTCGTGTAGGCGAGTCCCACGGTGCCGTCGGCGTTCCATGCGTCGGCCACGGCACGCGCGAACAGATGCTCGGCGGCGTCGACGTACGGCTGTGCGCCGTCAAGGTTGGCGAAGGAGCTTAACGCCCACTGCGTGATCAAGCGGGCCCATTCGATGCCGTGACCCGGCGTGGCGCCGTACGGCTTGAACTGATCATCCTTCTTGTCGACGTTGCATTCGAGGTCCAGCGACCAATCGGACTTGAAATGTTCGGGGATGCGCCACTCGTTGTGCTTCGCCCAGCCGATCACATGATCGATGATGTGTCCGGCGCGTACTCGATAGGCGTTGTCTCCTGTGGCATCCGTCACGGCCAGGAATGCCTCGGTGGTGTGCATGTTGGCGTTGAGACCACGGTACGGGTCGAGCTCGGTGAATTCGGTATTCCAGGTATCGACGGCCAAACCGATTTCGTCATCCCAGAAATGTTTGTCATACGTGGCAAGCGCCTCGTCAAGCAGTTCCTTGGCACCCGGACGTCCGGCCAGCAGGGCGGAGGACGCGGCGAGAATCACGAAGGCATGCGCATAGCAGACCTTGCCCGGCGCATGGGTGCCGTCCGCGAACACCTGCGGATACCAGCCGCCGTGCTCGTCGTCATGCAGAATGCCGGTCAATCCCTTGAGCGCCGCGTCGGCCAGCTCGCCCGCACCCGGGTATCCGAGCATGGCACCAATCGAATACACATGGGCCATACGGCTGGTGATCCACGTTTCGACGCCGTGGGAGGGGTCGAGGGTGCCGTCGGCGTTCAGCCAGCCGGAACCGCCATCCGGCGCTGGGAAGCCCTTGCCGAACTTCAGCAGCTCGTAGGTTTCGGAAGCCATGAAAATGCGGTTGGCTTCGGTGCCGAGCGTATACCGTGGGTTATTGGTCATAATGATTGTTCCTTTCCTTAACGAGAACATGCGGTGGGTGCGCAATGAGCATTCAGCGGGCACGTCTTAGTGTTTCACGCGAATGCCGAAATAGTCCATGACCAGTTCGCAGAACATCATATTCGACCAGCTGAACCATTCGCGCGTGTACTTGGTCGGATCATCCACGTCGACGCCTTCGTGCATGAGATGTGTACCGGCGTCGGTGGCTACAAGACGGTCGAGGATATGCGCCTTGAAGTCCTTGCTGTCGCTGGTCATCGCCTCGATAGACAGCGCGATCGGCCACACATAGCGCGGCGGGGTGTGCGGTGAGCCGATGCCCTTGAGATACTCGCCCTCGTAATAGTACGGGTTTTCGTCGCTGAGCAGCGTGCGTCGGGTCGCCAGATACGTCGGATCGTCCGGTGCGCAGTACCCCAAGTAAGGGGCCGCCATCAAGGAGGGCACATTGCTGTCGTCCATGATATTGACGTGACCCAGGCCGTCGGTCTCGAACGCGTAAATCGTCTCGCCATTGCGGTTCGTCGTTTTGGCGTGGGCTTCGATGCCTTCGGTGATGGTGCGGCGCAGCTCGCCGGCACGGGCGGCGATATCGGCGTCATCCAGAATCTCACCGCCGAAGATGCGTTCCAGATAGCCCATCACCACGGCGGCGAACATGTTCGAGGGCACCAGATAGTGGTAGGTGCAGGCGTCGTCGCTGGGGCGGAAGCCGGACCAGGTCATGCCGGTGTACGCCACCGGCGACCCCTTGCCGTTATTGCTCAGCGATTCGGTGGGGATGTCCGTGTCGCGGATGAAGAAATACGGGGAGCGTTCATGATGCTGCTCGGTCTCGAAGACGTCAAGAATCTTCTTGACGCCGGCAATGAATTCGGCATCGAAGTGATCGGCGTTGCCGGTGTTCGCATACAGCATCCAAGCCAACTGGATGGGGTAGCACAGCGAATCCACCTCGTACTTGCGCTCCCAAAGCCAAGGGCTGGAGAAATCGGACCGGTCGTCCTTGTCCCAGGAGGCGCCGTTCGGTTCCTCGTTGAAGGCATTCGCATACGGGTCGATGATGATGTAGCGGAACTGTTGCCGTATCAGACCGGCGATCAGGTTCGCAATATCGCTGTCTTCGGCGGCAAGGGCCAGATACGGGCGCAATTGCGCGGTCGAATCACGCAGCCACATGGCCGGGATATCGCCGGTAAGCAGGAATGTGGTGCCGTCGTCATGCCGTTTGACCGTGGTGGTCAGGGTGTCGGCAAAGCAGGCATTGAAGTTCTCGGCCCAGGCGGCGTGTTCGGTGCCACACAGGTCCGTGATGTGCTGCATGAAATCCGAGACCGACTTCGGTATCGCGGTGGTCGTCATAAATTCAACTTCTTTGTTTGAGGGATATACGTATCAAGGGAACAGCATTATTCTAAACCGCTTTAGTTCATGACACGCGAAAGGATGTGAAGAGCATGAGTGTGAGCGCACCATATGAAAAACCGGTGAGATTTCCTGTTCGGAGAATCTCACCGGTTGCGATCAGTCGATTCGTGAAGTAGCACGAATGGCGGATAAGGGGATGGGTGGATTACTTGCCGATTTCAGCCAGGTAGTCAGGCATCTCGGCCGGGTACTCGGGCCAGGCACCGGCCTGGGTGCAGACGAAGGCGGCGGTGTTGACGGCCTTGCGGTGGGCTTCGGCGAGCGTGTCACCCAGCAGGATGCGTGCGGTGAAGGTGCCGGAGAAGGAGTCGCCTGCGCCGACGGTGTCGTTCACCTCGACGCGCGGGGTGTCCAGCGTGGAGACCTCGCCCTTGCGGGAGATGATGGTGGAGTAGGCGGAGC
>OGYH01001339.1_pt1 | contig 23323 bp, 18 predicted proteins | sample 1576511 | NCBI WGS metagenome assembly OGYH01 (sample SAMEA3541522, study PRJEB24748) | human gut metagenome | biome: human gut; feature: human-associated habitat; material: faeces | place: China | collected 2012
AGATCGACTTCAATGATCCCAGCGAGGGCATCCCCGCCTTCCTGACCATTCTGGCTATGCCCACCGCTTACAGCATCTCCGAGGGTATTGCCATCGGCATCATCTCTTGGACCATCATCAATGTGATCACCGGCAAGGCCAAGGAGAAGAAGATCAGCCCGCTGATGTATGTGCTCACCGTGCTGTTCATCCTCAAGTATGTGTTCCTCTAATTCCTTGCACATCTAAAAAAGCCAAGCACCCCCTGCGGTCTGCCCGTACAGACCGCAGGGGGTGCTTTTTTGTGCAGTTGAAAAGAGTCCGCAGCCTTTACAAAAACAGCCGCGCCCCATCTGCTGGTTCAGACGAGGCGCGGCCTTTTTGCGGTATTTGGTTTGGGGTATAGGAGGAATCATGTCCCTAAGAGGGAGCTTGCGGCTCTCCCCCTCCCGGTAATTTTATGATACCCGAAAAATCCTACGAAATTATGCTTATTTTGTGAATGCACTGTAAACATTACTCCGGAGCCTTCATGCTTTCCACCATGCTGATGCGCCGGACGTGCCGCCGCATCACAAAGCAGACCACCACGGTAAATACCATGGTCAGCGCCACCGCCAGCAGGTAGCTGCGGGGCGCAATGGTGCGGATGAACATGAGCTGATCCATCTCCACGGTCAACACAATGAACTTGTGCAGCGGCACCCCCAGTGCCAGACCCACGCCGGAGCCGATAAGCGCCAGCAGCTCGATCTCGCGGAAGATATAGCGGTACACTTCCTGATCGTAGAAGCCCAGCACCTTGATGGTCGCCAGCTCCTTTTTGCGCTCTCCAAGGTTGACGCTGATGAGGTTATACAGCACCACAGCCGCCAGCGCCGCCGCACAGATGATGATCAGCACCACCACATAGCTCAGACTGACGATGAGGTTATCGAACAGTTCGGTGGTGTCCTCGGTAAAGCTGATGCTGCTGACGTAGTTGCAGTCCAGCAGGTCGGTGCGTAGGGCGTTATACCCGGCAGCATCGGTGCAGGTGGTCTGCCCGTAGACCGTGTTCCACGGGATCTCTGCCGTGCCCAGCAGGCTTTCCAGCTGTGCGCGGGGGAGGTACAGTCGGGTGAACATATAGTTTTCCGTGATGCCGGTCAGGGTCAGCTCCACCCGGGTGCCCTCGGCGTTTTCCACCCAGAAGGTATCACCGGTGTGCAGGCCCAAGTTCTCGGCGGTCTTTTCGGTCAGGATGGCGCTGCCGCTGTCAAAGCTGATGGCCTTGTGCCCCTTGCGGGTGCGGAAGGTGACATACCGGGTCAGGTCGCTGTCCTTGGCGGCAGCCACGATGCTCACGCTGGCGCTCTGGCCTTCGGCATTGTAGATGGTGGTGGATTTGGTATACACCGCGCTCCAGTTCTGCACAGCGCTGTTGCTGTCCAGCTCCTCTGCCAACCCCTGCTCCATGGTCAGGGCTTTGGGGTCGCTGAGGGTGATGGACATATCGTTGTGGGTCAGTTCGGCAGACTGTTTTGTGACGATGGGCAGCAGGGAATCCTGAATGCCGAAGCCGATGAGCAGCAGCGCGGTGCAGCCCGCCACGCCCAGCACGGTCATGAAAAACCGCTTTTTATACCGGAACAGGTTGCGGGCGGTGGTCTTTTGGGAGAAGGACATCCGGGACCACAGCGGGGTGATGCGCTCCATCAGGATGCGCTTGCCCGCCACGGGAGCCCGGGGCAGCAGCAAAGCTGCGGTCTTTTCGGCCAGACTGGAACGGCAGGCGTACCATGTGGCAAAGCCGATGACGGCGGCGCTGATGCCCACACTGGCAGCTGCCATGCCCGGGTAGAAGTACAGGGTGAAGGTGGGCAGGCTGAACACCAGCTGATAGGCGTTCCAGATAATGATGGGGAACACCACAAAGCCCACCACCATGCCGACGATGCTGCCCAGAATGGTGGCCAGCATCGCGTAGAACAGGTACTTGCCCGCGATGCTGAAATTGGAGTAGCCCAGCGCCTTTAAGGTGCCCATCTGCAGGCGGTTCTCATCCACCATGCGGGTCATGGTGGTGGTAGCCACCAGCGCCGCCACAAGGAAGAAGAACACCGGGAACACCCGGGCAATGGCGTCCATGCGGTCGGCGTACTGGGCAAAGGTGACGCAGCAGACGGTGGAGGTGCGGTCCAGCACATACCACTCGCCCTTTTTGATCTGGCTCACCTGCTCCTCGGCATCGTTCAGCTGGGCAAGGCCGTCTGCCAGTTTCTGCTCTGCCTCGGCCTTCTGGCTCTCGTACTCGGTGCGGGATTCTTCCAGCTGGGTCTGCCCGGCGTTATATTCTGCCCAGCCCTCTTCCAGCTGCTTTTGTGCGGCATCGAACTGGGTGTAGGCGCTGGCGGTGCCGGTGGTCAGCTGCAACTGCCCCTGCAAAAGCTGCAATTTCATCTTGCGCAGCGCAGCCTTGGCTTCGGTCACCAGCTGGTCGTTGGAGAGGTTCGGCGAGGAGATAAGCCCCTGCTTGTACATCTGCCGCTTGCCCGCGTCCAGCTGTTGCTGATAGCCCTGCAGCTGGTTATAGATGTTGTCGTAAGCGGCCTGCGCCTTGGCCAGCGCATCCCGCAGTTCAATGTAATCCTCGTCCTCCGGCTCGGCTTCGTCCAGCGCCTTTTCGGCGTTGCGCAGGGCGGCTTCCGCGTAGGTCAGCAGGGGGTCGGCCACCTTTTTCAGGTTGACCAGCAGCTCGATTTGCTGTAACTGTTCCTCAAATTCCAGCACCTGCGCTTCGCTGCTCACCAGCTTGTCGGCACCGCTCTGCATGGTGTCCGGCAGGGCAGCCTTCTGGGCGGCAAGCTCCTTTTCCCCGGCTTCCAGCTGCGCCTTGGCGGCATCCAGCTGCTGCTGTGCGTCCGCAAGCTTTGCCTCCGCCTCGGCAAACTGGCGCTCCGCTTCGGCCTTCTGGCTGTCGTACTCCGTGCGCGCCTCGGTCAGCTTGTCGTTGGCGGTGTCCATCAGTTCTTCCCGCCGGGCGGTGCACTGCACGCTCTGGATGGCCTTGAGCTTTTCCGCTACGGCATCCACTGCGGCCTGATATTCATCGGAATAATTATCATACAATCCGGCGTTTTCCGCCTTGATATAGCACACCGTATAATATTCTGCGGTCAAAGTGCCCTCCGGCACAAACAGGATGCAGTCCAGTTGGCCATCGCCCACGGTGCTGCTCTCGGAATCGGAGGAAAAATGCAGCGGGTCCTGCACCGTGCCCACCACCGTGAACACATGCCCGCTGACCCCCTCGGTCTCTTCCGGCAGGGTCAGCTGGGTGCCCAGCTCCACCGGGCTGCCGTGGCCCATCACGTGCACCACGCACTCCCCGGAAGCTTCCGGCATCCGGCCGGACAGCAGCACCGGACGGTTCATGTTCTCCGGCGTATCGGCCTGCGGGTCGGCAGGCAGCTGATACAGCCGCGCCACCGTGGTCTGCTCGTCTCCTGTCCAGTGGCCTTCCACGTCCTGATACTTCACCGCCTGCACGGCGTCTACCCCGTCCACAGCGGCAATGGCATCGATATCGCTCTGACTCAGGCCAAGGGTGGACAGCACCCGCAGGTCGAACACATTCTGCTGCACATAGTACTTCTGGGCAGCGGTGCGCATATCGGGGGCAATGCACATCAGGCCGGTGAGCATCATCACCCCCAGCGCCACGATGCCAAACAGGGACACCACCCGGCTGATGCTGCTTTTCATCTCGCGCAGGATATTTTTGCGGTAACTTTTCTGCACAGTACTCACCACTCGATCTGTTCCACCGGCACCGGGTGCTCGTTGACCTGATTGGACACGATGCGGCCGCTGCGCACCTGAATGATGCGGTCAGCCATACCGGTCAGTGCCGTGTTGTGGGTAATAACAATGACGGTGCGTCCAGTCTTGCGGCAGGTATCCTGCAAAAGGCCCAGCACCTGTTTGCCGGTGCGGTAGTCCAGCGCACCGGTGGGCTCGTCGCAGAGCAGCAGCTTGGGGTTTTTAGCCAGTGCGCGGGCAATGGACACCCGCTGCTGCTCGCCGCCGGAAAGCTGCGCCGGGAAGTTGTTCAGCCGCTCGCCCAGTCCCACGCTGCGCAAGGTCTCGGCGGGGTCCAGCGGGTCGCGGCAGATCTCACTGGCAAGCTCCACGTTTTCCAGTGCGGTCAGGTTCTGCACCAAGTTGTAGAACTGGAACACAAAGCCCACATCATACCGGCGGTAGGTGGTCAGCTCTCGGGCGGAAAAGCGGCTCACGTTGCGGCCGTCCAGCCAGACGTTGCCCTCGTCGCAGTTGTCCATGCCGCCCAGAATGTTCAGCAGGGTGGTCTTGCCCGCACCGGAGGGCCCCACGATGATGCAAAACTCGCCCTTGTCCACATAGAAATTCAGGTGGTCTGCGGCAGCGATCTTCACACTGCCGGTCTGGTAATATTTACAGACATCTTCAAACTCCACAAAATGCTCCATGGCGTTTTCCCTTTCTGTCAGAATGCAAAGTATTTCAACTTAAATATAGCATAAACCCACCGGGATTTGCAAAGCCCCCGGCACGAATTTTCAAAAACTTAACAGAAGCCGCCGTAAAATGCAAAAAGGGACACCGGAGCGTCCGCAGACGTTCCGGTGTCCCGAGATATAAAGCTCCTGTACCGCCGCGCGGCGGGCATTGTCAGCTTATTTTGCAGCGTACCAGTCTGCGCTGGGCTGGTACTGACCGACGGTCACGGCATTGCCCTGATAGTACAGCGTGCCGTCTGCACCGCGGCTGTAACGGGAGAAGAACTCGTTCCAAACTGCAACACTCTCCTCCTGCAGGTAAACGTGGGGGGTATCCTTGACCACGGTGTACTGCACCAGCGGCGCGTTGCCGCCCATGAAGCTCTTGGTCACAAAAGCGCCATCGTAGGAGGTGCTCTGCACAACAGCCGCCTCGTTGGTGGCGTTGTGGGCGTTCCAGCCCTGCAGCGCCTTCACCGTACCGTTATCCTCCACCAGCTCTGCCACGCCTGCCGAGTCGTACTCGCCAAGGAAGGCCCATGCCGGCAGCAGCACTGCGGGGTCAAGATCCTGCAGCGGGGTGGACATATAGCCGATGGGCGCAATGGCGGCAAAGCGGCTTGCGTAGCGGCAGGCGGTAGCCCAAGTCATCAGGCTGCCGTTGGAGTGACCGGTAGCATACACGCGAGTGGTATCGATGCTGTAATCCTGCTCCATGCGGTCCAGCAGGCTGTTGATGAACTCCAGATCCACACTGGGGTCGGTATCCTTACCAGCCAGTGCGGCAAAGGGACCAGCCAGCCACATGGCAGTGGGAATATTGCCCATCAGGTCTGCAGGACGCACCAGACCCTGTGCGAACACCACGATAAAGCCATTCTGCTCTGCCACCTCGTACCAACGAGATTCCTCTGCAATGGCATACATGGAAGCGGTGTAGCCGTGCATCACCAGCACCAGCGGCACCTTTTTGCTGCCAGTGTAGGTAGACGGAACATAGACCATCCAGCGGCGCAACTCGCCGTTGACCCACTCCTCGTGAATATCAAAACCACGCCGGGTAAAGTCCTCTGCCTTTGCCACGCGGCCCGGCAGCTGCAGCGCCATGAAGCGCTTGAACTGACCAGAGAACTTTTCCCAAATGTTGGCCGGCCACTGTGCCTTTTCCGTGACCCACACCTCAGCTGCAGAGCCTACGCGGCTGCTGACATACACGCCGTTCCCCTTTGCTACAGCCTGATTGGCCTTCAGATAGAAATCCAGCGCTGCCTTATTAGCAGAATCGACCTTGGAGCGGATAAACCAGACGGGGGTATCCACCGCCTTTGCCGCAATGGCTTCCTCCTGCACGCCACGGGTGGAGTCGCCGGGGAAGGGCAGCACATACTGACCACCCACTGCCTCTAACGAAGCTGCCGGAACCTCAGTGGCGTCCACAGCGCAGATGGAACTGAAATCGCTTGCCCAACGGGCACCAAACAGCAAGGCGGCTGCGCCACCCTCCTTATAGCCCACCAGTGCAGTGTGGGACTTATCCATGGAGAAGGCACCAGACAGCTTAACGCTCTTTTTGCGCATCAGCTGATACAGTGCGTCCAGCGCTGCTGCGTCATCGCGCCCGGTAGTGCTCAGGGACAAGTTCCAGCTACCGCCGTTCTCAGGGCCAAAGAATGCAACGCCGATTTTATTTTTGCTGGCCACTGTGCGCCACATACGGCCGGTGACCGTACCGGAAAAATCTTTTGCAGTGGTTTTATCTGGGGTCAGCACAATGATTGCCGGTGCCCAAGGATCCATGCCGTCCGGCAGATAGTAGGTAGCAGCACCAACATTCTGTCCGCCTGCTGTTACCTGCACGTCATGGAACAGACCCACATTCACGTTCAGGTACGGGTTTTCCGGGTCATAAGCAAAGGTCTTGCCATCGCCCAGACCCATAGCTGCGGTCTTGCGATCTACGGTAGTGTGCAGATTTCCGTTGGTCTGGTCCAGCTCTGTCGCAGCCAGAGCCGAGGGTGCCATAGCGGCTACGGTAGCGCCCAGCGCGGTAGCGGCGGAAAGCTTCATAAAATCGCGGCGTTTCATAGTGTTTTCTCCTTCTTGTACGTGTCTGCGTACTTTGTTATGCCCAGCTTTGAAGGCCGGACTCGCTTGCTTTTTCTCCGACTTTTTTCTTCACAGCAGGTACCTTCCTGCTTCAATCTTGTACAAAGAATACCATTTATATCATGATTTGTAAATAGTATTTAGTGCCTTTTGTTATAATTAATATATTAGTATATTATTTTTTGTGAAAAGAGCTGATTCGCGAAAGCACCCTATAACGCTGCTGTTTCTCATGATACACTTCCTTTTCTCTATGAAAGCGCAAAAAGCCCCTGCACGCAGGGTGCAGGGGCTTTGGAACAGCTTTTTACTTGCGGTTTGCCAGCAGGTTCTCGATCTTCTTCAGGGGGTCGATGATGCTGGAAACGGACATATCGTGGTTCAGTGCCACCACAAAGTAGGCAGCGTACTTGGAAACATCCACGTCCACATACCAGTCGCGGGTCAGCAGCTCGGGCATACGGTAGGTCAGGTTGGTGCCCACAACGTAGGTCAGGGTGCCGTCTGCCACAGCCTTGTCGAACTTCTCCAGACCGCTGGTGAACAAGGGGAAGGTGGCGTTGGCGATGATGTTGGCAGCGCCGCGCTCCTTCAGGTTGCTGGCAACCTCCAGCATGCTCTCGCCGGAAGCAATGATATCGTCTGCGATAAAGACGGTCTTGCCCTCCACGCTCTCGCCCAGATACTCATGGGCAACGATGGGGTTGCGGCCGTTCACCACGCGGGTGTAATCGCGGCGCTTGTAGAACATACCCAGATTGCAGCCCAGCACGCTGGAGAAGTACATATTGCGGTTCATCGCGCCCTCGTCCGGGCTGACCACGGTGAACTTTTCCTTATCGAAGGACAGGGTGGGGTCCTTCTTCAGCAGGCTCTTCAGCACCTGATAGGTGGGCATGGCGTTATCAAAGCTCATCAGGGGCACTGCGTTCTGCACGCGGGGGTCGTGTGCGTCAAAGGTGATGATGTTGCGCACGCCCATGGTCTGCAGCTCCTGCAGGGCCACAGCGCAGTCCAGACTCTCGCGAACCACGCGGCGATGCTGGCGGCCGCCGTACAGGCTGGGCATGATAACGGACACACGGTGTGCCTTGCCGGCCACTGCCTGGATCAGGCGCTTGAGGTTGGCAAAGTGGTCATCCGGGGAGAGGTGGTTCTCGTAACCGAACAGGTTGTAGGTAACGCTGTAATTGCCCGGATCGATAACGATAAAGATATCGTCGCCGCGCACAGACTCCCTGACCAGGCCCTTTGCGTCACCGCTCTGGAAGCGGGGGCACTCGCAGGGGATGATAAAGCTATCCTTCTCCACGCCTGCGGACTTTGCCCATTCCACCAGATGCCGGTCGATCAGCTCGGTCAGCTCCTCTGCACCGGGGCAGGCCAGCAGACGCAGGTCTGCCACGCTGGGTTCCTGGAAAAATGCCATCGGATTGATCTCGTTGGACATACTTACAACTCCTTCAATGTTCCTGTTGTCTTGACGATGAAATCAGATGCTGAAAGCGCATATCTGTTCTTATTTTATCACAAAAAACAGATTTCGACACACCTAATTTCTGTCTTGGAGCCATTTTCTGCGGCTTGCACAGCTGTTGTTCAAAAACACGTTGGAGACTGTGAGTTTCACACAAAAAACCTTCCTTTTCCCTTCCTCTTCCCTTTCCCCCTGCCTGCTGCCCGGTGGTTCCTGCGCACAAACCCACAAATTTTTCATGTTCAAGTCGGTTTGTTTTAACAAACTTTCAGGGATTGCTTGCATCCCCCGGGAGAATGTGGTATCCTATAGCTAACCGAACCGACGTGCGTTTTCAGCCCCGGGCCGGGAATCAAGAAGGCAGGAGGCCGATACCATGCAGATCCACCAATCCGCAGAAGATTATCTTGAAACGATCCTGATGCTCAACCAGAGGATGGGCCGTGTCCGTTCCATCGACGTGGTCAATGAGCTGGGCTATACCAAGGCAAGCGTGAGCATTGCCATGAAGAAGCTGCGGGAGAACGGCTATATCGCGGTGGACGGTGAGGGCAACCTGACCCTGCTGGAACCGGGCCGCGAGATCGCAGAGCGCATCTACAGCCGCCACCGCCTGCTGACCCATTTCTTTGTGCAGCTGGGCGTGGACGAGGAGGTCGCCGCCGAGGATGCCTGCAAGGCAGAGCATATCCTGAGTGAGCAGACGCTGGAAAAGATCCGCGAATACGCTCTGCTCCACGACGCGCAGGACAGCGTAAAATAACCGGAATCATCAAAAAAATGAGACTGCCAGACCTTGGCAGTCTCATTTTTTTGTCAGTAGCTGTCCAGCCCAAGGCTGACATCCAGTGCCTGATTCACCCGGCGCTGATCCTCGGGCGTGATCTGCCCGGCCCGCTCGCGCAGGCGGTGCTTATCCAGCGTGCGGATCTGTTCCAGCAGCACCACACTGTCCTTGGCAAGGCCGGTATCTGCCGCCCGGATGTTGATATGGGTGGGCAGGCGGGCTTTGTCCAGCCGGGATGTAATGGCCGCTGCGATCACGGTGGGGCTGTGCCGGTTGCCGATCTCGTTCTGGACGATGAGCACCGGTCGGATGCCGCCCTGTTCCGAGCCCACCACCGGCGAAAGATCGGCGTAAAAAACTTCTCCTCTGTGTACCTCCATGGAATCTTCCCTCCCTGATTTTGGAGGATGCGCCCGCTATGTGGTGCGTTTTGCGCATCCTCAGTCGCTCTGCCTTTAGTATGAGCCGACTGCAGGGCCGCTATGCACGCGCGGGCTTATTCCATTGTATGCAGCTGAGAAGTTCAGGTTTCCGTTTCCAGGATGCAGTACGCCATGGCCATGCCGTCTTCATGGCTCAGGGAGAGATGTGCCCGCAGGCGGCGTGCCTCCACCCACTTTGCACTCCGTCCGGAAAAGCGATAGGCCGGTGCCCCGCCGGGCAGGCGGACGGCTTCGATCTCGCAGAGGGAGAAGGGCTCCCGCAGACCGGTGCCCGCCGCCTTGAGGAAAGCCTCCTTGGCCGCAAAGTCTGCCGCCGCACTGGCCACGGTATGGGCGGTGCGTCGGGCCGTGCCCTCTTCCTCTGCCAGAGGCAGGCCCAGTGCCGCCTGCTCCGCCGGGCCGAACACCCGGCGCACAAAGACCGCGCCATGGGGGCCCAGCAGGCTCTTTTCCATCCGCGCAATGCTGCACAGGTCGCAGCCGATTCCGTAGACCATGAAAAACCTCCTGAACGGAAAATCCGCTCCGTTCTTTTTACTCAAATTTTCAAAATTTTTTATTCAAAGTGTGCAAATTCCGGCTTGGAATCTTGAAGTCAGCGTTCATTTCGTGTACAATGGGCTATAAGTTCCAATGACCTCTCGGAATGGAATGCGAGAGGGATACCGAAGGGGGTGCATTGCGTGGGCGACGCGACTGCTATTTTTTCGATCCACGACAAAAAGGACTACGAGATTCACGAGATCGTACAGCAGGTGTACGATGCATTAAAGGAGAAGGGCTACAATCCGGTCAATCAGCTGGTGGGCTATATCCTGTCCGAAGATCCCACTTATATCACCACATACAAGGGAGCCCGCTCCCTCATCCGCAAAGTTGACCGTGACGATCTGCTGCAGGCCATGCTCCGCAGCTACCTGAACGTCTGAATCGCGCTTACACAAGTCCGCTGCCTCACAGGAGGCAGCGGACTTTTATTTTGGCCAGCAGGCAAAGATCTGGTTCACCACCGTCTCATACTCCCAGCCTTCCCGGGCCTTGCGCAGGGACTTTTCCAGTGCGTCGGCCCCATCGAAAAGGTGGATGAGGTAGAACCAGTGGGCCTTCATCCGGCTCACGGCACAGCTGGCCATCCCAAAGGCTTCGGTGTAGCCGTGATAGAGTTCATCATGGTAGCCGCGCAGTTCTTCCCGGGAAGCGGCAGGGCCGCCCACAGCCTTGCGCAGAAGGGCAGGGTCTGCGATGAGGCCCCTGCCCACCATGATGCCAGACAGTCCCGGAAATGCCGCTTCCAGTGCCCGCAGGTCATCCACGGTGGTCACATCGCCGTTGTAGCAGACCGGAACAGTGCAGGCGGGCAGGTAAGCAGCAAAGGCTTCCCGGTCGGCCTGTCCACGGTAGAGCTGTTTCATCACCCGGGGGTGGATGGTCAGCTCACAGAGGGGGTATTTGTTGTAAACGTCCAGGATCTCCCCGAACTCCTCCGCCCGGGCCACGCCCAACCGGGTCTTGACCGACACCGGCCCGCCTGCCTGCGAAAAGACAGCGTCCAGAAAGGCATCCAGCTTCTGCGGGTCCCGGAGCATTCCGGAACCTTTGCCCTTGGCTGTCACGGTGCCGGAGGGACACCCGAAGTTCAGGTTGACCTCGGTATAGCCCATCCGGCGCAGTTTCCCGATCATCCAGGCCGCAAGTTCACCGTCCTTTGCCAGCAGCTGCGGGATGACCTGCACCCCCGGGTTGGCCGCCGGTTCCAGCTCAGCCATCTTCTTTTTAATGAGTACCCGGTTCTCCGGCGGCGAGAGAAACGGCGCATAGTACCGCACCGGGGCCTCCGGTGCACCGAACCAGCGCTGGTGGGCCTGCCGCCAGATGCGGTCTGTCAGCCCCTCCATCGGGGCGGCGTAGTAGTTCATAACAGTTCTCCTTGGAATTGATGGGTTTATTGTAGCACAAAAAAAGCCGCTGCGCAAAAATTTCTGCGCAGCGGCTTGTGTGGTTACAGCTTATTCAGCAAACAGCGGGGTGGACAGGTAACGGTCGCCGGTATCGGGCAGCAGGACAACGATCTTCTTGCCTGCGTTCTCGGGGCGCTTTGCCAGCTCCAGCGCAGCCCAGACCGCTGCGCCGGAAGAGATCCCCACCAGCACGCCTTCCTTGTGGCCGATGAGGCGGCCGGTTGCAAAGGCATCCTCATTGGTCACGGTGATGACCTCATCATAGACCTTGGTATCCAGCACATCCGGCACAAAGCCCGCGCCGATGCCCTGGATCTTGTGCGCACCTGCAACGCCCTTGCTCAGCACAGGAGAGGAGGCAGGCTCCACAGCCACGACCTTGACATTGGGGTTCTTGCTCTTGAGGTACTTGCCCACGCCGGTAACGGTGCCGCCGGTGCCAACGCCAGCCACAAAGAGATCGACCTGACCATCGGTGTCCTCCCAGATCTCAGGGCCGGTGGTCTCGATGTGTGCCTGCGGATTGGCAGGGTTCACGAACTGGCCGGGGATAAAGGCGTTGGGGATCTCCTTTGCCAGCTCATCCGCCTTGGCAATGGCACCCTTCATGCCCTTTGCGCCCTCGCTCAGGACCAGCTCTGCGCCGTAAGCCTTCATCAGCTGGCGGCGCTCCACGCTCATTGTCTCGGGCATCACGATGATGATGCGGTAGCCCTTGGCAGCGGCCACAGCGGCCAGACCAATGCCGGTGTTGCCGGAGGTAGGCTCAATGATCACGGAACCGGGCTTCAGCTTGCCGGTGGCCTCGGCATCGTCGATCATCTTCTTGGCAATGCGATCCTTGACAGAGCCGGCGGGGTTGAAGTATTCCAGCTTGGCCAGAACGGTGGCCTTCAGGTCGGCTTCCTTCTCGATATGGGTCAGCTCCAGCAGCGGAGTGTGGCCAATCAGCTGATCTGCGGAAGTGTAAATCTTGCTCATAGTAAAAGTCCTCCCTCTGCGGGCGCAGAGCCCGGGATGTTATTCTGACGCAAACCATATTTCCTGTAAACCAACATGGTTTGTAGGTTTGATGGTATTATAGTCCTCTTTTCCCCCTTTGTCAATGGAAAGAACGAAAAAAGCGATTGAAAAGTTACAAACCCTGTTGTATAATAGGTTTGTTAATGAGAAGAGGACAACCCTACCATCCATGCCTGCGCATTGCCGCCCCTGACTGGGCCGCTGGCGCGAAGCGTCTGAGGGGTTGATAAGGAGAAAAGCTATGATCGTTTCAACCAAGGGCCGTTATGCACTGCGCGTAATGATCGACCTGGCCGAACACCAGGCGGAGCGGTATGTGCCGCTGAAGGAGGTCGCCGAACGGCAGGAGATCTCGGAAAAATATCTGGAAAACATCCTGAAGGTGCTGGTGCAGAACGGCTTTCTGGAAGGTCTGCGCGGCAAGGGCGGCGGCTACCGGCTGACCCGCACCCCCGACCAGTACACCGTGGCAGAGATCCTGCTGCTGACCGAGGGCAGCCTTGCCCCCGTGAGCTGCCTTGTGCCCGGTGCTCCCGCCTGCGAGCGGCTGCCCAACTGCCGAACCTATATGATGTGGAAGGGCCTGAACGACATGATCGCCGACTACTTTGGCAAGATCACTCTGGCCGACCTCGCCGCACCCGATCAGGCGGGGAATGATTATATCATCTAAATGACAGAAACAAAGCCAAAAAACGCAAAAGCCCACTTAAAAATCCGCATTATTGGACAGCACAACAGCCCTGCCGCTCGATGATGAGCAGCAGGGCTGTTGTGCTGGGCTTCATTTCGCCCTTGCATAGCGGGCAAATCATAATCGCCCACCTCACAGGCCAAACAGATCGGAGTGCGTACCAGTCGCAACCAAGTACAGTTCCGTATCTGTCTGCCGATAAATCAGAATCCAATCCGGCTGTATATGGCATTCATGGCAGCCGGTATAATTGCCTGTTAAGCTGTGGTCTCGGTTCTTTTGTGGCAATGCGTCAGGCACTCGCAGTACATCAACAACCGCCTGCAGTAAATCCATTTTATAATGCCGCTTGATGCAGGTTTTATAATCTTTCTTAAACTGCGTGGAAGTGTTCAGTTTTAACACGGTTTAGCCCTCCGCCGCCAGTTGAGCGAAGAAGTCAGCGGTAGAGCCTTCAAAGTGTTCTCCTTCGCCGGTTCTAATCATGCTGTCCACTTCATCAATCGCCGCTTGTGTCTTGGCGTTGGGAATTTCTGCATCCTTGAGAGCCTTTAAGCTCTGCATATACGCCACCAGATAGATCAAATCATTATCCGGCATCTCGTCCAGCAGGGTTCTTGCCAATTCTCTTGTACTCATGTTGCACCTGTCCTTTCGTATGGATATTATGCGCATTCTTCCACGGCGGTTTTCCCCTCTGATACCGCGTGTTCCTTCAAAAACTGTTCCGCTGCCTGTTTCAGAACAGCGTTGGGGGTGGTCCCCGCTGCGGTACAGGCCTCCCGGAACTGGGCCGCAAAATCCTTACGGACCTTACAGCCCAAAATCATCATATGGGCCTTGTCCCACTTGGCATTTGCCTTTTTCTTCGCATCAGACAGCATATTCAACCTCTTTTCCGGCGGGGCTGTTATAAAATGCCTATCCTGCCCCATAAACAATATAGCACATTTCGTTCTTGTTGAACAGTGTAAAGCTGTACAAAGTTCACGGTTCAACTCTGTCTGTTCTGTCAGCAGTTTTTGAGCCAATAACGCACAAAAGACGCACAAGCCAGAGTTTTCAGAGCATTTACACAACAAATAAAGCCACGATACAGTCGCCATTTCCGGCGCTGTATCGCGGCTTTTATTCTGGTCGGAGTGGCGAGACTCGAACTCGCGGCCTCCTGCTCCCAAAGCAGGCGCGCTACCAACTGCGCAACACCCCGTAAAAATGAATACTACCATACTATACCCTTTTTTTGTGCATTCGTCAAGTGCGCAGAATGCGAAAATCTGCCCGGGGCACCGAAAACCACCCTTACTTTGTATTTTTGCCTTGAAGCAGAGCCAAAAATGGTGTATTATAAAGTGTATTGAAAGAAAGTGTACTTCCGGGCTGCGATGCCCTGAAACCAAGGGGGAAACCACTATGGCAGATAAAAACTTTTTGACGGAGATCATCGACGCTGACCTGGCCGAGGGTAAGATCAGCGAAATCCATACCCGCTTCCCGCCGGAGCCCAACGGCTACCTGCACATCGGCAGCGCCAAGGCCATCTACATCAACTGGTCCATCGCAAACCAGTATGGCGGCAAGTTCAACCTGCGCCTGGACGACACCAACCCCGCCCGCGAGGGTGAGGAGTATGTCAACAGCATCATTGAGGATCTGCACTGGCTGGGCGCTGACCCCAACGGCGGCATCTTCTATGGCAGCGATTACTTTGACAAGTGTTACGAGTACGCCGAGAAGCTCATCTTGGAGGGCAAGGCCTACGTGGACGACCTGACCCGTGACGAGATGCGCGAGTACCGTGGTGCCGATGCCGGCAAGCCCAGCCGTCCCTCTCCGTGGCGTGACCGCACCCCGGAGGAGAATCTGGACCTGTTCCGCCGGATGCGTGCCGGTGAGTTCCAGGAGGGTGAAAAGACCCTGCGTGCCAAGATCGACCTGGCCAGCCCCAACATGAACATGCGTGACCCGGCCATCTACCGCATCAAGTATGCTGAACACCACCGCCAGGGCAATAAGTGGTGCATCTACCCTATGTACGATTTTGCGCATCCCATCCAGGATGCCATTGAGGGCATCACCCACAGCATGTGCAGCCTGGAGTTCGAGAATCATCGTCCCCTGTACAACTGGGTCATCGAGAATATCTTTGGCACCGAGTTCCCCAAGCAGCGCGAGTTCGCCCGCCTGAACATGACCAACACCGTGATGAGCAAGCGCTACCTGCGCGAGCTGGTGGAAATGGGCATCGTGGACGGCTGGGATGATCCCCGGATGCCGACCCTGTGCGGCCTGCGCCGCCGCGGCTACACCCCCACCTCCATCTTCACCTTTGTCCGGGAGGCCGGCATCTCCAAGTCCGACAACCTGATCGACATGCGTCAGCTGGAAGCCTGCATCCGCAGTGAGCTGGACCTGACCGCCCAGCGCCGGATCGCCGTACTGGACCCCGTGAAGCTGGTCGTGGACAACTACCCCGCCGACAAGACCGAATTCTTTGACGTGGCCAACAACCCCAACCGCGAAGCCAACGATGCCTCCACCCGCAAGGTCGCCTTTACCCGCGAGCTGTGGATCGAGAGCGAGGACTTTGCTGAGGTGCCGCCCCCGAAGTTCAAGCGTCTGACCATTGGCGGTGAAGTCCGTCTGATGGGCGCTTACATCGTCAAGTGTGAGAGCGTGGAGAAGAACCCCGACGGCAGCATCGCCGCCATCCACTGCACCGCCGACCTTGAGACCGGCAACGGCAACCCCGCCGATGGCCGCAAGGTCAAGGGCACCATCCACTGGGTCAGCGCTGACCACGCTGTGGATGCTGAAGTCCGCCTGTATGACAAGCTGTTTACCGAGGCCAACATGAACGCCATCCCCGAGGGCAGCGACTACAAGGACTACCTGAACCCGGAGAGCGTTGTGGCCTGCACCGGCTGCAAGCTGGAAGAGAGCCTGAAGGACGCCAAGCCCGGCGACAAGTTCCAGTTCGTGCGCACCGGCTTCTTCACCCCGGACAGCAAGAACCCCGGCGTGTACAACCGTGTGGTCACCCTGCGCGACAGCTTCAAACCTGCAAAGTGAAAAAATCAACCCGTCAAGTCAAAAGGAGCATCTGATTTTTTATGAAAAAGACAATGACCCGCAACATCGTCATCATGGCCATCGTCACTGTCATCATGGCAGTGGTGCTGAGCCTGTACATCAAGAACACCGGCACCGTGCCCGCTGCCGACAACACGGCTTCTCTGGCCGACGGCACCTACACCGCCAGTGAGCAGGGCTGCCTGAGCGAGGTGGCCGTCACCGTCACCGTCACCGGCGGCAAGGTGACCAATGTGGCCATCGACGCTTCCGGTGAGACCCCGGAGCTGGGCGGTGCTGCCGCTGAGACCCTGGCAGATGAGCTGACCAAGGCCGGTTCCACTGCCGGTGTGGACGCTGTTTCCGGCGCGACCCTCACCAGCAATGCCGTGTTCACCGCCATGGACAGCTGCCTGGCACAGGCCGGCACCGGCTCTGCAGGCGCAGAGGACCTGACCGACGGCACCTATACTTCCAGCGCTAAGGGCTGCCTGAGCGATGTGGAGGTCACCGTGACTGTTTCCGGCGGCAAGGTGAGCGAAGTGGCCATTGATGCTTCCGGCGAGACCCCGGAGCTGGGCGGCGCTGCTGCCGAGACCCTGGCAGATGCCCTGACCAAGGCCGGTTCCACCAACGGCGTGGATGCTGTTTCCGGCGCGACCATGACCAGCGAGGCCGTGTTCACTGCCATGAACGACTGCCTGAGCCAGGCCCAGTAAGACAAGAACGCAGAATGCCCCGTGGGTGACCGCCCACGGGGCATTTTTTGATGGGTGCACGCCACCCGGATGCAAAAAAGCCGTCCGCAGGGAGATTCTCTGCGGGCGGCACTGGTTTTTTATGGGGTCGGGGGTTCAGGCTGCATCAGACCGCACGGCCGGCGTCGTTGCCGCCGCGGATGGCCAGAGCGATGTTGAAGGGATTGGCGCAGTCGCCGATGGTGTACACTTCCTTGCAGTCGATGCCGTCCACCAGACTGGTGTTGGGCAGCATGTCGGCACCATTGACGATGGCATCGCACTTGATGCTCATCTCCACACCGCTGTCCAGCGTGAGGGTGGCCACATTGCCGCTGACCGTCTTGATGGCGGACTGCGGATAGGACTTCACGCCCAGAGCGTACAGGGCGGTGGTCATCATGCGCATGGCGTGCTGGGACTGCTGCATGTCGAACTCGGAGGCCGGGTTCGGGGTGACGATGGTCACGTTCTTCTTGTGCACGGTCAGCCACAGGGCGGCGTCAAAGGCCTGAGCATTGGAGCCGTAAACGATCACGTTGTCGCCCATCTCGGTGAACATGAAGTTGTCCATCTCCACCACGGGGGCGCTGCCGTCACCGTCCACGGTCAGGGTGTCGCGCAGGCCGCCGGCGGCCAGGATGACGGCATCCGGTGCTTCGGAGTGGATGAGCTCCTGGGTGACCTCGGTGCCGGTCTTGACTTCCACACCGTTCAGCTCCAGCTGACGGATCAGGTAGTTCTTCAGGTCGGCCAGATTCTCATGGGGGCCCTTGACGGAGGCAGCAAAGTCCAGCATGAAGCCCAGGGCACCGCGCTTCTCGTACAGGGTCACGTTGTGGCCGCGGGCAGCTGCGATGCGGGCAGCCTCCATGCCGGCGGGGCCGCCGCCGATGACCATGACCTTCTTGGGGGTGGCTGCAGGCTCCAGCTCGTAGGTAGTGGGGCCGCCCTCGCGCATCACGCGCTGGGTCAGGGCGTTCACACGGCAGTAAGCCATCTGTGCGTTGGCCTCGTTGCTGCCGATGTGGCAGTGCAGGCAGCGGGTGCAGGGGGCGATCTCGTCAATGCGGCCTTCCTTGAGCTTGTTGACGTACTCCATGTCCACGGTCAGGGGGCGGGTCATCAGGAAGAAGTCGGCCTTGCCGTCCTCCAGAGCCTGCTCGAAGAAGTCGGGTGCGTGGGCAGGATCGTTGTAGGTGACAACGCCGCAGGGGATAGACAGCGCCTTTTTATACTCGGCGGCAACGTTCAGGCCGATGCCGCAGCCGCTGGTGTTGCCGATCAGCATGCCCTGCCAGTTCTTGCTGAAGTCGTACTGAGTGCCGAAACCGGTGCAGCCCTCGATGCCGTTCAGGATGAAGTACAGGTCAGCACCGAACTGGGCAACGTGGTGGCCCAGGGGTCCCAGACGCAGGTGCATGGAGTCGCAGCCGGCCTGCTCGAACAGCTTGGCGGCGGCAATGCCTTCTTCCATGGTCATGGCCAGGGTGTGCGGGGTGGTGACGGCAGAATCCAGCGTCATCATGGTGGGGTTGTTGGAGATGTTGTCGTTCTCTTCGATGCAGTTGATCAGGATCTGCATGTTGAAGTCCGGGCCGCACTCCTTTTTCACACCCTCGATGATCTCGGTGATGAAGCGGGCACGGTTTTCGATGGAGCCGATGCCGTACTCGTCGGTGCGGGTGTTGTGGAAGCGGGACAGGAAGTGTGCGGGCATATTGAAGCCGGCGCAGTTCAGTTCCACGCAGTCAAAGCCCATCTGCTGCAGACCCTTGGCGACCTCCACAAAGTGTGCCTGCTTGGCATGGATGTCATCAATGGTCATGTCATTCTCGCCCATGCCGAAGCCGGACATCTGGTAACCCATCTTGGCACCGTACTTGTGGCACTCGTCCACCAGCTTCTGGCCAAAGGCCAGGGTGTCGGCGTCGTAGGAGCCGCCTTCCGGGACCTCCAGCGCTGCGATGGTCTCCACATAGATCAGGGCCACGCCGCCCTTGGCCAGGTTGACGTAGTAGGTGAGCAGCTCATCGGTCAGACCGGCCAGATAGGTGGCGGAACCGGCAGCGGATTTGACCATGCGGTTGGAAATTTCCATAGAGCCGATGGTCAGGGGGCTGAACAGGGTAGTCAGCTCCTTGGTGTTGGAGCGGAACTCGCTCTCGTCCAGCTGAGGGTTGATGGAGGCGGTGTAGAGCTTGTCGGTCGCCGGAGCGGCGGCAGCGGGGGTGGTGCCTTCGGCGGCGGACCCGGCCGCAGAGGCAGCAGCGGAGGAGGCGGGGGTTTCGGTCTTGGAACAGCCATTCAGCAGGCCCAGACCGGCGATGCCGGCGGCACCGGCAGCAACCTTCATGAAGTTGCGGCGAGAGATGTTTGCCATGATGTGTTCTCCATTCTTTTTCGTTCTTCTGTGTTTGGTACTTCTTCTTTCGCGGCACATTGATTGTGTTTTCACAAACGATGTGGTATAATTATAAACCCTGTAGCAAATACATGGTCAATACAGAAATGGTGACAAAAAGGTGACGAAATATCTATGAAAATCCACGAACTGGCGCGCCTGTCCGGCGTCAACCCGGAAACCATCCGCATGTACCGGCAAAAAGGCCTGCTGCACCCGGCAAAGCTTGCCAACGGATACTTTGATTATTCGGCCTGCAACCTCTATGAGCTGATGTTTGTGCGCAAGCTGCGGGGCGCAAATCTGGGGCTGGAGACCATTGCGTCCTTTTATGCGGAGGATGGGCAGGCCGGTGCGCTGCGGAACATGAAGCAGGAGATCCGTGCACTGGAGGAAGCCATCCGGGAGCTGGAGCAGCGCAAGAAGCAGCTCATGTCCACACTGGGACACTATGTGCTGTTCTCCAACCAGCCGCAGCAGGTGCAGGAATTGACCCTGCGTTCGGAGTGCTGGTTCGTGCCGCTGGAGCTGGAACCGGCGGACAGCGTGTGCCGACGGTGGATGGAACACGCGGATGCTTTGTTCACCGGCATCCGCATCGACCCGGCGTATCTGGAACAGCCGACGCAGCAGGTGCCTTATACGATGGAGCTGGGAGCCTACACCGAGGACCTGAAGCGTCTGAAGCTGCCCTTGCCGCCGCAGGCCCGCCGGATGCCCGGCGGCACCTACCTGAGCAGCTTTCTGGAAGCGGAGACCGACGGCACCCTCCGGGGCGGTCAGCTGCAGCCGGTGATCGACTATGCAGCGGCCCACCACTACCGGTTCTGCCCGGAGCAGGGGGCGTTCCTCTACTGCCTGAATGGTGGGGAGGAGGCACTGCAGCTGGTGTTCTGCTTTCAGGTCCGGGTGGAACCGGAAAATGGATAAAACAAAAGCGCCGCCCGCAGGGAATGCTCTCTGCGGGCGGCGCTGGTTGTTCAATGGGGAGAAACTGCGGACAGGATCTGCTGAATGAGTTCACGCTGCAAGGAGGTGATACGGTGGCTGCGTTTGCCATAAATGAAAAATTCCCATTGGAGCTGCAGGTCCGACAAAGGCCGAAAACACTCATTTTCGGCCAGAGAGCTTTCTTTGCCGGCATAAAAAGAAACAAAGCCTTTTTGCAGAAGATCGGAAGCAAGTTCTCCATCGGCATCGCCCAGAAAGCTGTCAATCGTCAGGCCTTTTGCTTGCAGGCATTCCAGCAGACGGGCCTGTGAGCGATTTTCCGTGTTCAATGTAATAAGCGGAACGGTTTTCAGATCCTCTGTAGTCAGAACGTTCTTTTTTGCGAGGGAATGATCGCAGGACAGGATCACGCCAATGGAACTTTCTGAATGAGCCAATTCAATGAAGTCGCTGCTGGTCAAGGGCGAAGTTGTGATGACAAGGTCACAGTCGTAATTACGATAACAGCGGCTGTGTTCGGTATCGGTATAACTGTGGTAATGTAGCTGGACTTCTGGATGGAATTCCTGGAATTGCGGGAAGAAATGCGGAGGGAGCTCCTGCAGGAATCCCATGAAATATCCGATGTGAAGCTGCTGCTTGGAGTGAAAGCTGCGCATCTGCCGTAAAATTTCGTCCCGCTGGTTCAGATGCGGCCGTGCCAGTTTTTCAAGCTGCTGACCGGCTTCGGTAAGGGACACGCCGTTTTGATTCCGCACGAATAATTGAACACCAAGCTCTTGCTCCAGGTTGGAAAGCGACTTACTGATCGCCTGCTGGCTGACGTAACATCTGGCGGCAGCATTCCGGAAACTTTGTGCTTCGCACACGGCAAGAAAGAACTGTAGCTGTTTGTAATCCATAAAGACCTGCCTACAACTGAAATTTGGAACGGGTAAAATGATTGATGTTTGCCAAAATCTTAACAATAGATTAAACTATACATAGTATAATGCTTTTGTGCATACGACACAAGAGCGGATAAGCTGTTGGGAAGAGAAAGGAAGTACAATACGATGAAAAAAATCTCTCGTTCCGGTTTTTTGAAGCTGGCCGCCACGGCTGCTATGAGCGGTGTGACTGCGGGTGCATTGACTGCCTGCGGGAATTCGGCAAGTTCCTCTTCGGCTGCCGCTTCGAGCGCTGCTGTTTATACACCGGGCACTTATACCGCCAAGGCTACCGGTATGGGTGAGGTGACGGTCAGCATGACCTTTACCGAGAATGCTATTACCGACGTGACGGTGGACACCGCCAACGAGACCATCGACCTGGCCCGCAACTCGGCTGAGGATTTCCAGAAGGCTCTGATGGAGGCCCAGAGCGCAGAGATCGACGGCGTTTCCGGTGCGACCTACACTTCGGGTGCCGTGCGGGAGGCAGCTGCTTCCTGCATCCAGCAAGCAATGGGTGTGGCCGTCGAAGCGCCTGCCGAAGCTCCGGCTGCTGCAGAAGTGAAGAGCGGTTTCCCTGCCTGTGAGGAAAACCTGGGCGGTGCCACAGCTGCCGGTCAGGGCGAGATCGCTTTTGTGGCAGACCCCATCGCGGACAGCGAGATCAAAGAGACTGTCAAGGTGGATGTTCTGGTCTGCGGTCAGGGCCCTGCCGGTATGGCTGCGGCCCTTGCCTGTGCAGAACAGGGCCTTAACACCGTTGCAGTGGAAAAGGGCGCCTCTCCCACTTGGCGCAGCGCGACCATGGGTGCATTCCATGACCGTGTACACCAGAAATTCGGCGTAGAGTTTGACACCAAGCAGTGGATGGATGACGCAATGGTCAACTGCTCTTACCGCGGTGAGCAGACCATCTACCAGAAGTGGGTCGATACCTGTGACGAAGCCGTTGATTGGTTCTTGGATCAGCTGGAGATTCCGGTGGAAAACTATTCTCTGACCTTCAACGCCGGTGATTTCCCGGAGTTCAACGCTGCCTATGATGAGCTGAGCCTTTCCCGCAGCTGGAACACCTCCCTCAACATCCCGATGGCAGCCGATGAAATCGCCGCAAAGCTGCAGGAAAAAATCACTGCTGCCGGTGCGGAAGTGCTGTTCAACACCCCGGTCGTCCAGCTGGTGACCGAGGGCGAAAAGGTCGTGGGCGCTATCGTTAAGGGGGAAAACGGTTATGTGAAGTATCTGACCGCTAAGGGCGTCGTTCTGGCCACCGGCGGCTATGAGTTCAACCCGGAAAAACTGGCTGCCTGCTGCCGCCCGCGTGACCTGGCGCTGGGTCACTGGATGAACGGAACCAAGACCAACACCGGCGACGGCCATGAGATGGCCAAGGCGATCGGTGCCATGGAGGATGAGTATCCTCATTCGCTGATGTTGGATCCTGAGCAGCTGATGCCGTACCTGCGGGTGAATAAGCGGGGCGTGCGTTTTACGGCTGAGTACGAGGCCTATAACCATCTGGCAAACGCCATTCAGGCACAGCCGGGCGCATACAATTACTACATTGTAGACGCAAACGTGATGGACATTGTTGACAGCATCTGGACCCCTTCTTCCAGCTGCTACGGCCCCAAGGAGGTCTGGGCCGGCGCTGCTACCAGCGACAAGGCGCTGAAGGCTGATACGCTGGAGGAACTTGCAGAGAAGATGGGCGTGCCTGCCGATGCTTTTGTGGCGACCATCAACCACTGGAACGAGATGTGCGATGCCGGTGAGGACACCGATTTCCATTTCCCCGGCAAGATGATGCACAAGATCGACACGGCTCCTTTCTATGCTACCAAGGAGATGGCCTCCGCACTGTGCACCGTCAGCGGTTTGCAGATCACTGCTAAGAGCGAAGTGCTGAACACCGAGGCACAGCCCATTGAGGGCCTGTACGCTATTGGCAACGTGTCCGGCAGTATGTTCTCCGGCACCTATCCCCATAATGAGAACTGCCTGAGCCACAGCCGCTGCGTTACCTTTGGCTACGAGGTGGCTAAGACGCTGGCAGCCCTGTAATACGCAAGACTTTGCGTAATTTTCCATAAAATAAAATGAGGCCGCTGCACGATATTGTGCAGCGGCCTCTGTGCTTTTCAGTTCAGCAAAAGGGGAAAGCGCTTACAGGTTGAAGTAACGCTTTGCGTTGTCGAAGCAGATGCCCTTGACGATCTTCTCCAGAGCCTTCTCGT
>OGYH01001342.1_pt1 | contig 23294 bp, 20 predicted proteins | sample 1576511 | NCBI WGS metagenome assembly OGYH01 (sample SAMEA3541522, study PRJEB24748) | human gut metagenome | biome: human gut; feature: human-associated habitat; material: faeces | place: China | collected 2012
TCCTGCCAATCCCATAAGGCTGCGCGGCTTTCAGGTATTGCATATTTCCTGAAGCTGTGTGGCCGGGCGCTCAGGCCTGTGAGTTTGGCAAAAGGAATGGGAGGTCAACATAAATGGATTATATTGTAACTACTTTGGACAATCTGATTCATCAGACAGCGTTCTTTAACCTGACCTGGGGAAACTACCTGATGATCGCAGTTGCCTGTGTATTCCTTTTCCTGGCAATCGCAAAAGGTTTTGAACCGCTGCTTCTGGTTCCGATCGCATTCGGTATGCTTCTGGTTAATATTTACCCGGATATCATGGCATCACCGGAAGAGACATCAAACGGTGTAGGTGGACTTTTACATTATTTCTATTTACTGGATGAGTGGAGTATTCTGCCGTCCCTGATCTTTATGGGTGTCGGTGCGATGACGGACTTTGGTCCGCTGATTGCAAATCCGATCAGTTTCCTGCTTGGTGCAGCAGCACAGCTTGGTATCTATGCAGCTTACTTCCTGGCAATCCTGATGGGATTCAACGGAAAAGCAGCAGCAGCGATCTCCATCATCGGTGGAGCAGATGGTCCTACCTCCATTTTTCTTGCCGGAAAACTTGGACAGACCGCTTTAATGGGACCGATCGCGGTGGCGGCATATTCTTATATGTCACTGGTTCCGATCATTCAGCCGCCGATTATGAAACTCTGTACTACAGAAGCAGAACGTAAGATCAAAATGGATCAGCTTCGTCCGGTAACCAAGATCGAGAAGATCCTGTTCCCGATCGTTATCACGATCGTTGTCTGCTTACTTCTTCCTACAACAGCTCCGCTGGTAGGTATGCTGATGCTGGGTAACCTCTTCCGTGAGTCAGGCGTTGTTAAACAGCTTACTGAGACTGCTTCCAATGCCCTGATGTACATCGTAGTTATCCTGCTTGGTACTTCTGTAGGTGCATCTACAAGTGCAGAAGCATTCCTGAACCTGGATACTCTGAAAATCGTAGCACTTGGTCTGATCGCATTTGCATTCGGTACTGCGGGCGGTGTCCTGTTTGGTAAACTGATGTGCAAGCTCTCAGGCGGCAAGATCAACCCGTTGATCGGTTCCGCAGGTGTGTCTGCCGTACCAATGGCAGCCCGTGTATCTCAGAAAGTCGGTGCAGAGGCAGATCCGACCAACTTCCTGCTGATGCATGCAATGGGACCTAACGTAGCAGGTGTTATCGGTACAGCCGTTGCGGCCGGTACATTCATGGCTATTTTCGGTGTATAAAACGTTATTAACTTAGGAGGATATAGATCATGGCAGATATTGCAAAAAAGCAGAATAATGCAAAAAAACCAGTTGGTATTACAGAAACAATTCTGCGTGACGCACATCAGTCTCTGATTGCAACCCGTATGACAACAGAGCAGATGCTTCCGATCGTAGAAAAAATGGATCAGGTTGGATATCATTCCGTAGAATGCTGGGGAGGTGCAACGTTTGATGCTTCCTTACGTTTCCTGAAAGAAGATCCATGGGAAAGACTTCGTAAATTCCGTGCCGGATTCAAAAACACAAAACTGCAGATGCTGTTCCGTGGACAGAACATCCTGGGATACCGTCCATATGCAGATGATGTGGTAGAATATTTCGTACAGAAATCCATCGCAAACGGTATCGATATCATCCGTATCTTTGACTGTATGAATGACCTGCGTAACCTGCAGACCGCAGTCAAAGCAGCAAACAAAGAAAAAGGACATGCACAGGTAGCACTGTCTTACACCCTGGGTGATGCTTACACCCTGGATTACTGGACAAAGATGGCAAAAGACGTTGAGAACATGGGTGCAGACTCCATCTGTATCAAAGACATGGCAGGTCTTCTGCTTCCGTACAAAGCAACCGAACTGGTAACCGTTCTGAAAAAAGCAGTTAAAATCCCGGTTCAGCTGCATACACACTACACCTCCGGTGTTGCTTCCATGACTTACCTGAAAGCCGTAGAAGCCGGTATCGATGTCATCGATACTGCAATGTCACCGTTCGCACTGGGAACTTCTCAGCCGGCAACCGAAGTTATGGTAGAGACCTTCAAAGGCACACCGTACGATACCGGCCTGGATCAGAAGCTTCTGGCAGAGATTGCTGATTACTTCAGACCGATCCGTGACGATGCACTGGAGAGCGGACTGCTCAATCCGAAGAACATGGGCGTAAACATCAAGACACTGCTGTATCAGGTACCGGGCGGAATGCTTTCCAACCTGACCTCTCAGCTGAAAGAACAGCACGCAGAAGACAAGTTCTATGATGTTCTGGAAGAAGTACCGCGTGTAAGAAAAGACCTCGGTGAGTGCCCTCTGGTTACACCGTCCTCACAGATCGTTGGTACACAGGCTGTATTTAACGTGATCATGGGTGAACGTTACAAGATGGTAACCAAAGAGACAAAAGATGTCCTCGCCGGTAAATACGGTGCAACCGCAAAACCGTTCAACAAAGAAGTTCAGAAGAAGTGCATCGGCGATGCGAAGATCATCACATGCCGTCCGGCAGACCTGATCCCGGATGAACTCGGAACTCTTGAAAAAGAGATGGAACAGTACAAAGAGCAGGATGAAGACGTACTCAGCTACGCACTCTTCCCGCAGGTAGCTACAGACTTCTTCAAATACCGCGAGGCACAGGAGAAGAAAGTAGATGCTACAATTGCAAAAGACGGAAGTTATCCGGTATAATAACGACGAACTGACGAAAGCTGTTACAGACAGTATTTTGTGAGCAAAACGTAACCTCAGGAGCCATAAAATTCGAGTTGAATTTTATGGCTCTTTTGCTTATAATAAAAAGGGTTGTGACCTTATTTATAATAGAAGTAAATGATTTTATAAAAAGGCACGTTTCTTATTTGGAGGCAAATTGTGAGCACAAAAAATGAGTTACTGATTAGAATTGATGAGAAATATCCGAAGTTCAGCAAGGGACAGAAGCGGCTTGCGGATTACATCAAAGAAAATTATGATAAAGCAGCCTTCCTGACGGCTGCAAAGATGGGAGAGGCAGTCGGTGTCAGCGAATCAACGGTTGTCCGTTTCGCAACACAGCTTGGATATAAAGGCTATCCCGAATTCCAGAAAGCACTGGGAGAACTGGTGCGTACCAAGCTGAATTCTATCCAGCGTATGGAAGTGACCTACGGACGGATCGACCGGAGCGAGATCCTGGCGACGGTTCTGCAGTCTGATATCGAGAAGATCAAGCAGACATTGGAATCCGTGGACAATCATGCATTTGAACTGGCGGTGGATACGATCCTTGCGGCAAAAAAGGTTTATGTGATCGGAATCCGAAGCTGTGCACCGCTGGCAAAATTCCTGACTTTCTATCTGAATCTGATCTGTGAGGATGTGGTAGAGGTCGATACCAACAGTTCCAGCGAGATTTTTGAGCAGCTGATCCGGATCGGGGAAGAAGATGTGATCATCGGGATCAGTTTTCCGCGATATTCCATGCGTACTTTAAAAGCACTGGAATTTGCCAGCAACCGGAAAGCAAAGGTAATCACCTTGACCGACAGTGTGAATTCACCGATGAATCTCTATTCCTCCTGCAATCTGATCGCCAAGAGTGATATGGCATCTATCGTAGATTCCCTGGTTGCACCGCTCAGTGTGATCAATGCACTGGTGGTTGCACTCTGTATGAAGAAGCAGGATGATGTCATCGAGACGCTGGAGACACTGGAGGACATCTGGGACGAATATCAGGTTTATTCCAGAGATGAGCTGGAGCCTGTAGAAGATGAGGTAAGGATCAAATGAGTAAAGTACTGATCGTAGGGGGCGGAGCTGCCGGTATGTTCGCATCGATTTTTGCGGCGAAAAATGGCAATGAAGTCCACGTGTTTGAGAAAAATGAAAAACTTGGAAAGAAGCTTTTCATCACGGGAAAAGGCAGATGCAACGTCACCAATGCCTGTGACGTGGATGAACTTTTCCAGAATATGGTATCCAATGAGAAATTTATGTACAGCAGTTTTTACGGATTTACCAATCAGGATGTGATGGATTTCTTTGAAAATGCAGGATTGCGTCTGAAGACAGAGCGTGGCAACCGTGTATTTCCGCAGTCGGATCATTCTTCAGATGTCATTCGCACGCTGGAGATGGAAATGAAACGAAATGGAGTGCACATCCATCTTTATTCCAATGTAGAAAAGGTTGTGGCAGAGGATGGAAGATTTTCCTATCTTGTCATGGCAGATGGAAGCAAAGAAGAAGGGGATGCCTGCATTATTGCAACCGGTGGTGTCAGCTATCAGACAACAGGTTCCACCGGAGATGGCTATCGCTTTGCAGAAGCGATGGGACACAAGATCACCGAACCTGCACCTTCCCTGGTTCCGATGAATGTCAGAGAAGAGTACATTCCGGCACTGATGGGGCTTTCCCTCCGGAATGTCCAGGCAACGGTCTATGACGGAAAGAAAGAGCTGTACAGTGATTTTGGAGAAATGTTATTCACCCACTTTGGAGTAAGCGGACCACTGATCATCAGTGCGAGTGCCTATGTAGGTAAAATCCTGCAGAAAAAGCATGAGTTAAAGCTGGTCATCGACCTAAAGCCGGCACTTTCCGAAGAGCAGCTGGATGCGAGAGTACTGCGGGAATTTGATGCAAACCATAATAAACAGTTTAAAAATGCAGTTACCGGACTGTTTCCGGCAAAATTACTTCCGGTCATGATCCACTTAAGCGGCATTGATCCGGAGAAGAAGGTCAATGTGATCACAAAAGAAGAGCGGATGAATTTCGTCCATCTGATCAAGCATTTTACTGTGACATTGACCGGGCTTCGAGATTTCAAAGAGGCAATTATTACACGGGGCGGCGTAAAAGTCAAAGAAGTCAATCCGTCTACGATGGAGTCAAAGCTGGTACAGGGACTGTATTTTGCAGGGGAAGTGCTGGATTTGGATGCACTGACCGGTGGATTCAATCTGCAGATCGCGTGGTCGACTGCATATGCGGCAGGAAGTAATATCTGGTAGTTTTTGGATTATAGATATCGCACAGCAATCCAGAGATGGCGTAAACAGGAAATGTGAGTGAAACAGGGAGGATATAAAATGGGATATAATATCGCAATTGACGGACCGGCAGGTGCCGGAAAGAGCACGATCGCAAAACTGGTTGCAAAGGAACTGGGATTCATCTATGTAGATACCGGGGCAATGTACCGCGGACTTGCCGTACATTTTCTGAAAAAAGGGATCGTACCGGGAGAAGTAGAGAAGATCGAGGCAGCATGCGAGGATGTAAAGGTAGAGCTTGGTTATGAAAATGGTGTGCAGCAAGTCTATTTGAATGGAGAAAACATCACTTCACAGCTTCGTGAGGAAGCGGTTGGAAATATGGCATCCGTAAGCTCGGCAGTACCGGCAGTCCGTGCAAAGCTTCTGGATCTGCAGAGAAATCTTGCAAAAGAAAAAGATGTCGTTATGGATGGAAGAGATATCGGAACCAATGTACTTCCGAATGCGGACGTTAAAGTGTATCTGACTGCAAGTGTAGAATGCCGCGCAATGCGCCGGTTCAAAGAACTGGAAGGAAAAGGAGAAGCCTGTGATTTTGAACAGATCAGGCAGGATATCCAGGAAAGAGACGAGCGCGATATGACAAGAGAGATCGCACCGCTTAAGCAGGCTGAAGATGCAACGCTGATCGACAGCTCTGAGATGGGAATTGACGATGTGGTGAAGGCGATTATTGCACTGACAAAGTAGAAAATCTGTCAGAAATCAGATTGCAGCAGCAAAAAAGGTGATTATTGTATGGAAAGGGTAAAAATCTATAATTGAAAATACAATAATTGATAAATAATTAAAAAGTCATTAGTTTTCAGGAAAAAGTAGATAAAACTAATGGCTTTTTTGTGCGGAAAGTCGATAAAATGTCGAAAAAGAGAATTGTACATGGAGATTGCTTTACCTTTTATACGAAAAATGTTATAAATGTTAGAGAAGAAAAATTACGAAAGTAATGTTTAAGAGGGTTGGGTTCACTTATGTACAGAAAGAAAACTTCCAGTTGGTTAAAACACTGGGATTTTATTTTGTTAGATTTAATATTGTTGGAATTATCTTATTTACTTGCTCACTGGTTATATCATGGGACTGCACATTACAGAGAAGCACCGCTTTACCGGAATGTGTTTTTTGCGATAGCGGCGATCGATCTGGTTGTGGGACTGATGATGGGAAGTTACAAGGGCATCTTAAGAAGAGGGTACTGGTTGGAGACTAAGGCAGTCGCAAAGCACGCAATCATCGTGACCGTGTGTGTGATTGCTTATTTGTTTGCAATGAAAGAGTCGAGCAATTACTCACGAGTTGTTATATTTGCATTCCCAATCATATCGATCTGCGTATTATATATAGGAAGGATTTTGTTGAAAAAATGGCTTTCCAAGCACAGAGGCCCTGCATCAGGGAAAAGAGCGATCCTTCTGATCGGTGGAAAAAAGAATTATAGAGAAATTGTGGAGGCATTTACCAGCAATCCCTACAGTGAGTTTCATGTAATGGGAATTGGAATTATTGATGCAAAAGAAAATGAAATTCCAAATTATCATGGATTCCCGGTATTTTGTGGAGAGAGTGCGATTGAAGATTTTGCACAGTTGAACTGGGTGGATGAAGCACTTTTCAGCATTCCGACAGAGCTTGCGCTTCCGGATAAAATGATCAAAAATTTCGGTATCATGGGAATTACCATACATATCAAGCTGGCAAGAGTTGCGGATGATTCTTCCAATCAGATTGTGGAAAAGCTGGAAGGATATACGGTGCTTTCGACCAGCATCAATATGGTAAGCGCCGGTCAGCTGATCTTCAAAAGGACGATGGATATCTGCGGAGGACTGGTTGGAATGTTACTGACAGGTATCATTTTTATCTTTGTAGCACCAATCATTTATATTAAGTCACCGGGACCGATTTTCTTCAAACAGGTGCGAATCGGAAAAAATGGCAAAAAATTCAACATTTACAAATTCCGAAGCATGTATATGGATGCAGAAGAGCGGAAGAAAGAACTGATGGCGCAGAACGATATCAAAGATGGTATGATGTTCAAGATGGATAATGATCCACGTATCATCAAGGGAATCGGAAATTTTATCCGTGATTACTCTCTGGATGAATTCCCACAGTTCTGGAATGTGCTCATAGGTGACATGAGCCTTGTAGGAACCAGACCGCCAACAGTGGACGAGTGGGAGAAATACGAGATGCATCACCGCTCCAGACTGGCATTCAAGCCGGGACTTACCGGTATGTGGCAAGTCAGCGGAAGAAGTAATATCACAGACTTTGAAGAAGTTGTAAGACTGGATACCGAGTATATTAAAAAGTGGAGTCCGGGGTTGGATATTATGATTCTGTTTAAGACCGTGGCTGTTGTGCTGGGGAAGGTTGGATCGAAGTAGGATTGTTGTAAAAGGTCAATAAAAAGCATACGAAATGCTGAAAAGGCTACTTCTTTTAAGTATGTAGAGTGCAGAAATGTCTACTCAACAAAAGTACATAGATATAAAGGAGCAGAGGGGACAATATTGGTTGGAGAACATTATGAAAGATAAATTTGCAGTGTCCATGTTCGGACAAAAAAGACTGTCCCGTGAGGGCGGGATAGAGATTGTTGTAAAAGAACTGTGCACCAGAATGGCACGAGATGGATGTCGGGTTACCTGTTACAACAGATCTGGTCATCACGTGAGTGGTGCAGAGTATGACAATAAAATTGAATATGATGGAATCCGACAGAAATTTGTTCCAACTATTGAAGGAAAAGGTCTTGCAGCGGTGAGTTCCTCTTTCTTTGCGGCTCTGTACAGTGCTTTTGGAAAATATGATGTGGTACATATCCATGCAGAAGGTCCAGCTTTTTTTTCATGGCTTCCAAAGATGTTTGGAAAGAGGGTTGTGGTTACCATTCATGGTATAGACTGGCAACGGGAAAAATGGAAGTCAGGATTTGGCTCTAAATTCATCCGTCAGGGTGAAAAGAATGCTGTAAAATATGCAGATGAAATCATCGTTTTGAGTAAAGGTGTTCAGGATTATTTCAGAGATACCTATGGCAGGGAGACACATTTCGTTCCGAATGGAGTGAACAGACCAGAAACCCGAGAAGCTGGTTTAATAACAGAAAAATTTGGACTGACGAAAGATTCCTACATATTATTTCTTGGTCGACTGGTACCGGAAAAAGGTATCCGGTATTTGGTTGAAGCGTTCAAGGATGTCAAAACAGATAAAAAGCTGGTCATCGCAGGCGGTTCCAGTGATACAGATTCCTTTATGAAGGAATTGAAAGAACTGGCGAAGGGTGACGATCGGATTCTCTTTACCGGATTTGTGCAGGGAGCGATGCTGGATGAATTATACAGCAACGCTTACATCTATACGCTGCCGTCTGATCTGGAAGGAATGCCATTAAGTCTTCTGGAAGCCATGAGTTATGGAAATGCTTGTCTGGTATCTGATATACCGGAATGTACCGAGGTGGTAGAAGATAAAGCAATCATATTCCGAAAATCCAATATCAAGGACCTGACAGAAAAACTGCAGGACGTATGCGATGATATTCGGAAGGTAGGAAAGTTAAAAGAACAGGCAGCCGACTTTATCTGTGCAAAATACAACTGGGATGAAGTAGTGGATAAAACACTTGCATTGTATGGGGAGAAGAGCCGATGAGAGTATTAATAATAAATAATCTCCTCTAACCGAACGCAGGTAGTGAGATGTACATAGTGAAAATGTCTGAAAAATGGCGATAATACGCTATAATTTATACTTTCCAAACTGCAAGACCTCCATTTTCGGTATCACTACCTGCCTTTGTATAGAGCAGACGATGTTATCATCAGCCTTTTTAAGTATCACACCCTGTATTATGATATAGCACCTCGGTAATCATTAAGATTCGGAAACGACTATGACTTTATCATACGAACGCAGGGTGGGAAACAGAGCGAGGAACACGGAGAAAAAATTAAAGATACCTGCATTATGAGAAAACACAGTGATTCAGGGGTAAAGCCTGATTTTTTATATAAGCGAATAGGTAAAAATAGCGTAATAAGGTGTGGAGAGGAAAATGAATAGAAAAGTTAAAAACATTTTGATTTATCTTAATTATTGGAGAACAATACCGGCTTATCTATTAGCTAGAGGTAGCCGCTTTTGGGATAGATGTGAACAGGATATTAGCGAGTTTGACAGGCATTTGTATGGGGGGGGGGTACACGAATTTATTTACTTTTAGCAGAATACTGATTGAAGAACCGTGTAGCAGAAATGTTGTTGAAAATAGATTACATCGTAATCCGATTAGGTGTGTGATATTTAGAATGCTATTTAAACAACTGGAGTCTTTATATATTAACACACCACCTGAACGGATAGAAGGTGGCTTGTCTTTTCAGCATGGATTTTCTACGGTGGTGGCGGCAAAACATATTGGCAAAAATTGCCGAATTTTTCAGCAGGTTACAATTGGCTTTAATGGTGCTGAGCAGCCGATATTGGAAGATCGAGTTGAAGTAAGTGCGGGAGCAATAGTAATTGGAAAAGTTTGTTTACATTCGGATTGTGTGGTGGGAGCAGGTTCAGTAGTTGTGAAAGATGTGCCTGAGAATACGGTAGTTGTGGGTGTTCCTGCAAAGATAATTCGATTAAATAAGGAGTGCGTTGATTGAATTTACTGTGTGAGTAGATAGGTTTGGAAATATTTATGACTGCATTTTATTACATTGAATATAAAATCGACAAATAATTAAAAGCGGTTGTTTTCAAAAATGGCAATGCGGAAATCTGTATTGCAAGCAAATGAATATATAGGAGAAGAAAAATGATAAGAATCCTTCATTCTGTCAGCAATATGGATCGTGCCGGCATCGAAACAATGCTGATGAACTATTATCGCCATATTGACAGATCGAAAATACAATTTGACTTTTTATGCAATAAGAAAAAGCCCGGCGCGTACGATGACGAAATAAAGAGAATGGGTGGCAGAATCTATCACACACCTGGTTTGAATCCGGCAAAATATCCTTCTTATTTGAAATGCATGAAGAAGATTTTTGAAGAGAATCCGGAGTACAAAATTGTAGAAGCTCACAATGGAGCACTTGGAGTATATGCACTTCATGCTGCAAAAGTCAATCACATCCCAGTGCGTATTTTTCACGCACATGGCGCAAGCATTACGAGAGACTGGAAGCTACCAATCAAACTTGTTTGCAAAGCGTTGTTGCCGTCCAATATGAATCAGCATTTTTCTTGCGGAATCGAAGCAGCTAGATGCTATTTCGGAGAAAAGGTTGTAGAAAGAAACGATTATGAATTGATTCCTAATGCAATCGAGGTGAATCGGTTCGTTTTCGACCCAACGATAAGAAATAGAATCCGACATGACAATCATTTGGAAAACAAACATGTCGTTGGTCATGTCGGACGCTTTATGTCTCAGAAGAATCACACGTTTTTACTGGACGTTTTTGCTGAGGTTTCAAAAAGAGATTCATTAGCACATCTTGTGCTGCTGGGTGACGGTGAGCTGATGGATGCCATGAAAGAGAAAGCAAGCAATCTTGGAATAAAAGATCGAGTGACGTTTGTCGGAAATGTAGGTAATGCGAACGAATGGTATCAGGCATTTGACTGCTTTGTACTGCCATCGGTATGGGAGGGCCTCCCCGTTGTTGGCGTTGAGGCTCAGGCGGCAGACCTGCCATGCATTTTTTCTTCCGCTGTAACACGCGAGATTGGTCTGTCAGAACGTGCAAAATTTATCTCGCTTACAGAAGAAATCTCGACTTGGGCAGCTGAGATTTGTAATGCCCTAAAGCAGAGTGTACGCAATGATAACACGAAGTTGATAACGGAACATCACTACAACATTGAAATTGAAGCAAAGAAATTGCAGGAGCGATATTTACAGCTGGCTGGAGAAGTGAAATGAAAATAGGAATTTTAACACATCAATACATCAATAATTACGGCGCATTTCTACAGGCGTGGGCATTGCGGGAAGCAATCGCAGAATTATTTCCGAATGATGAAGTGCAGATCATAGATTATGTTAATCTGAAGCATTTTATCATCAATGCAGGTGGATGGTTCCGATTTTATAAAAATAAAGAGTCATTATCCGATTGGGTACAGAAAATCAGGCTACCTATAACATTTGCAAAAGCTCGAAAGAAATATATGAATCTCACGCCTATATGTTATAAGGCAAAAGATATCGAAAAGCTTGGATTGGACTACGTTGTGGTCGGCAGTGACGAGGTGTGGAATTATCGAGAAACCAAGGGCAACGCAAGGGTTAAGTTTGGCATTGGATTAAATAACGAGAGATTGGTTGCCTATGCACCAAGTGTGGGGCAAACGCATGAATTAAATGTCCCGGAATATGTAAAAGAGGGAATCTTACAGTTTAAAGCGGTTTCCGCAAGAGATCAACTAACAGAACAATTAGCAGAAGAAATTCGAAACGAAGAAATTGAGCGAGTTACAGACCCAACATTTCTTGTACATATTCCAGATGAGAAAGTTTCAAGTGTGTCGCAACCGTATATGCTGTTTTATTATTGTGATGGTTTGCCTGAGGCAGAAAAGCAGAAACTTATTGACTATGCTCATCAAAATGGAATGGCTGTGTATGGAGCAGGTGAATGTGATAAACGGTATTCTGATATAACCGTAAATCTCACACCTTTCCAATGGGTCTGGATGTTCCGAAACGCTGCTTGTGTGGTAACCGGAACTTTTCACGGAGCCGTGTTCTCTATGTTGAATCATCGTCAGTTCGCTTGTTATTTGACTAATCCGAGCAGAATACGAAAAGTATCATCGCTTCTGGAAGAATTTGGTTTGATGGATAGGCGATGTGAAGGAAAAGCGTCTGAGATTATTAAAACACTTGTTAATGAGATAGACTATATTACGGTTGAAGAAAAATTTGAAGAGCGAAGAAATAAGAGCAAAGAGTTTCTTAGGAGAGCGATTCAGTAGGTAACTAAGAAAAAAATATACAGGCTGGATGAAATTATGGGAATAGAGCTTTTTGAAAATAAAAAATCGTGTTGCGGCTGTGGTGCGTGTGCAAATATATGTCCCAAAGGGGCAATTACAATGAAACCGGATAAATGGGGATATTCCTATCCAGTTGTCGATTCGAGTCGTTGCGTTTCATGTGGGGCATGCAAAAAAGTGTGCTCTTATCAAAATGGCATTTCATTGCATGAACCGATTCGTGCTTATGCGGTAGTAAATAAAACGCAGCAGCAGCTTGAAAAATCAGCTTCTGGCGGTGTCTTTTCTGCGGTTGCAACATACTTCTTGAAAAACGAAGGCGTAGTATACGGCGCAGCACTTGATTTTGAAGGAGGGCATCCAATAGCTCACTTGGTTGGGATTGATGATGCAAGTCAATTATGGCGACTTCAAGGATCAAAGTATGTCCAAAGCGCTGTCGAGCAAACATATAAGCAGGCAAAACAAAATTTGGATGCAGGGAAAAAGGTCCTTTTTTCAGGGACACCGTGTCAAATTGCGGGGCTGTATGGATATCTGAAAAAAGAATATACCAATCTTTGGACAATTGATGTGATATGCCATGGTGTTCCAAATTTAAAATTTTTTGATGATTATCTCAGTATAGAAGGAAAAAAACGAGGTGGAGTCCCGACTGGTTATTCTTTCCGTGATAAAAAACGTGGCTGGGGAATGAACGCAAGACTGGACCTGAGATATTTATCGGGCAAAGAAAAAAGTACTTATATCCCGGCAAGACTAACATCATATAACACATTGTTCTTAGATGGTGATGTCTACAGAGAAAATTGTTATGCATGCCCGTATGCACGCAAAGAGCGCGTATCTGATATGACGATTGGGGATTTCTGGGGAATTGAACGAGAGCACCCTGAGCTGCTAAAACAGAGCGAGTTTGATGAAAAAAAGGGGATCTCCTGCATTCTAGTAAATACCCAAAAAGCTGCTGAATTGTGTGAAAAGCTGTCAGATAGGATGTATTTATATGAAAGCTCGTTCATGAAGATTGCAAAGAAGAATGGGCAGCTCGATCATCCATCAACTGAATCTGAACGTCGGAATACTGTTATGGAAATATATGAAAAATCCGGATATGATGGTGTGGAAAAATGGTTTCGTAAAAAATACAAGAAGCAAATCATTATGCACAGAGTTTATAATGCGATTCCGAGAAAATTGAGGATGACATTGAAAAATGCGATAAAAAAATAGAAAGGATAAATAGGATTATGTCGGCGAATCATATGAATCTAAAAAGAATATCACATCGTATAAAAGAAGAACTTGGATCAACGATAGAGGTTGCAAAAGTCGTGGGAATTAAGGGGGCATTTGCAACTTTTAGAGGCAAGGTAGATATTCAGATTATGGTTCATAATGGACATATAGAATATCCTAGGATAAAAAAGCACCTGATGCAAAAGCATGAGGCTATGAATGCTTATTTTGAAAAGATGTTTACAGAGATGACCGCTGAACGTATTGGAGCACTCGACATTCCCAAACAGGATGAAAATTATAAGGATTGCATATGGATTTGCTGGTGGCAAGGACTGGAAAATGCACCTGAGATTGTAAAAAGGTGCGTGGCATCTATTCAAAAACACGCCGGGAACCATAAAATTATCATGATTACCGATGAAAACTATAAGGAGTTTATCAGTTTTCCGATGTGGATTGAAGAAAAATACAAGAGAGGAATTATCACCAAAACTCATCTTTCGGATTTGTTGAGAATTTCTCTCTTAGCACGGTATGGTGGAGTTTGGTTGGATTCCACATTCTTTTGCACAGGGGACTTGGAACCTTGTTTTAAGACACCAATATGGTCTATTAAGCGTCCGGATTATCGCCACGTTTCCGTTTCTTGTGGAGAGTTCGCAAATTACTCATTCGGATGTACATCTGAATATCGAAAGGTTTTTGCCATTCTGCGGGAATATCTTTTGGATTACTGGAAGCAGTATGACTATATGATAGATTATCTGTTTTTAGATTATCTGATTGTTCTTGCGAGAAAACAAAATTCTTGTGTAGATCAGGCATTTGCTAAAATCCCGTCCAACAATAAAAACTGTGACGAACTTTTGAAAGTGCTGGGGATAGTATACAATTCTGAAGACTGGGAAAACCTTAAAGAAAATACGACACTATTTAAGTTAACATGGAAGACGGATTTTCAAAAAGTTATAGACGGTAAAAGTACATATTTGGGGAAAATGTTAGGTGGAGAACTTTTCTAATAGGTTGTGCTTAACAGTATAATCTGAAAATTATAGATAAGATAAATTAGAAAACTGGAGGGGAGATTGATGATTCCAAAGGTTAGCATTGTTGTACCAATGTATGGCGTGGAGCCATTTTTAAACAAATGTGTCGATAGTTTGTTGGCTCAATCATTACACGATATTGAAATTATTTTAGTTGATGATGGATCGCCAGATAGATGTGGAGAAATTGCTGAAGAATATGCGATAAAAGATAATCGTGTTAAAGTGATTCATCAAAAAAATAGTGGCCTTGGTCCAGCACGAAATACAGGAATGGCGGCTGCAACAGGTGAGTATATAGGATTTGTTGATTCAGATGATTGGGCGAACAATTGTATGTTCGAAAGACTTTATAATGCGGCAAAAAAAAATAATGCTGACATTGCTGTAGGTGGTCATTGTGATTGGAGAGAGGGAAAAGTAATTAGATCAAAACGCCATCCACTAGCAGGAAAAACTGTAATGGACAGATCCGAAATAGATGAAATAAGGAGAAATTTATATGGTCGTAGTATTGATGATAAGGTGACAGAAGCTTTTCCAATGTCTGTTTGGATTGCAGTCTATAGAAAAACATTGATTGATAATAATCAGTTGAAATTTAAAAATATAATTTCGGAAGATGTGATATTCAATATTTCAGCATATAAATTTGCAAATAAAATTACATTTACAGGCGATACAGATTATTGCTATCGGAATGAGAATCAAACATCTATAATGCGTAGCTTTTCTGAGGAGAAACTGAAAAAATACGAAGACTATCTGAAAATGCTTGGTAATATCGCAGAAGAAGAAAATAATCCCGAATGTTTGATGAGAGTTAAAAGAGCAGCAATCAATTGCTGCAGATTGTATGTGGGGCAGATCGCAGATTCAGCAGGGCTCACCTTTAAGGAAAAAAGAAAATTCATGGATATGTTTGCAAAGTCGGAAATCATATGCTCTTGTTGGGCTGATTATCCAGTTGAGAAATTGCCTTTCCAGCAAAGGCTATTCCAACAGTGTATGCAACGTGGACATTACAGAAGCGCACTGCTTTTGATTGCTATGAGGAAGACAGTGAAAAGAATAAAAGAAGCTTAAATCACTTTAGTTCATTTAAGATATTGGAAGTTCTTGTATTTCACTAGGTGAGAAATAAGATTACTATGATAATATATATAAAGCATGGGAGAAGAAAATGAATTTAAAAGATTTTCTAAAACGAGTGGTGTATAGAGAAAAAGCCACATCAGAATCATATATTAGATATTTGCGTAAAATGGGGGTGAATATTGGGGAGGATTGTATATTTTATGCTCCTTCACAGTCCCCAATAGACATTCAATATCCGTGGATGATTTCCATAGGAAATCATGTGAGAATTACAGCGGGAGTCAAAATATTGACACATGATTACTCATGGTCAGTTTTGAAACTTGCAAGTGGGCACGAGGGTGAAATACTTGGTGCGTGCGGGCATGTTGTGATAGGAGATAATGTTTTTATTGGTCGAGGCACGATTATTACAAGAAATGTGGTCATTGGGGATAATGTCATAATTGGTGCTGGGAGTGTTGTGACTAAGGATTGCGGGTCGGATGGAGTATATGCAGGCAATCCAGCACGAAAAATCACCGATATAGAATCTTTTTATAAAAAAAGAAAAGCAGCTCAGTTACAAGAAGCAAAAGAATTGGCGCGCACTTATGTTGAACGATATGGTAGAAAACCAAAGCCGGAAGTGTTTCATGAGTACTTTATGTTATTTTGTGACGATAAGGAAATTCAAAGAAATGTTGCTTTTAGTAAAAAAATTGAACTCTGTGGTAATGCAGAGCAATCATTGAATTATATGTCATCAAATTCGCCGTTGTTTAATAGTTACGAAGAATTTATAAATTATTGTCTTAAGGACTAGTGAGCCATGTAGAAAAGGAAAAATCGTAAATGAGAAACAGGTTGATAGTATCAAAAACATCTATAATTGCAGTAATCCTCTTTTTGACACAATTTGTTACGTTGCCATATTTTGCTTGGTATAATGTGTTAAAGTATATGTCTATAATTATTGTTGGAGGATATATTATCACAAAGTACAAGTGTGTTATTAGACGCAAATATGCTCTAATCAATGTTCTAGCATTTGTGTTTGGTGGGATGCTTTTGTGGACTTCCTTCCAAAATCGAAATCAAATCACAAGTAGAAATCCATTTCTTGCTGCGATAGTTTTTGTGGCGCTGCTTTTGGCGTTTTTATTTTTCATGGAGATAACAATCGAAGAAAAAAAGGTGCCACAAATTTTGAATATATTCTATAGAATGAATCTAATTGTTTTACTTGTTAATGACATTTTGATATTGGCATTTCCTGATTTGTATTTGTCTTTTGGAGAAAACTATTTCATCGGCACCAAATTTGAAGTTGTGTATTTACACTTTCTGCTTGTTTGCCTTTATATAATAAAATCTAAAGATACTGCACATAAAAATTTTACAGTTCTTGGAATGTTGCTATGGACTTTTTTTATTGGAGTTCAAGTTAAATGCTCTACAGGACTTGTGGGTACCGCGATTATGATAATTCTTATAATCGCAATAAATAAAAAAGAAGATCTTTTTTTGAATCCAGTATTTTATGTAGCTGTTCAAGCCGTGTGTTTTGGCTTTGTTTTTTTCTGTGATGCTGTTTTAAATAATCCAACAGTGGAAAACTTTGTTGTTAATATTCTGGGGAAAAATGCAACGATGTCAGGACGAGCAAATATATACATAAAAGTGCCAATGATATTAACAGGCCATCGAGCTTGGACAACGGGATTTGGTTATGCGACTAGTTATGAATTGGGCAGGAAACTAGGGGGATTTCCAGATACACAAAATGGAATACTGGAGTGGATCTGGTATGCAGGAGTCCCGACAACTATTATCATGTTAGTGTTGTTTATGGTGATTTTATATATCTCAAAACAAACGATGGCAAGAAGTAGTGAAAAAATGCGTTATATGTTAGCACTTTTGTATCTCTTGACAATTTTGGGAATGGTAGAAATTACAATTACACAAATGTATTTTGCAATTATAATATGTATTATGGGTATAGGGGTAAGTTGTTCTAATGAACCAGAAGAGAATTTGATTCATAATGCGGAATTTCTAAAGGAGTGAATGTGATGGAGAGTTGGAAAAAAAGAATAAAAAAAATAATGCCTGATAGAATGGTGTACGCTATTTCTGTCCTGAAAGATTTTCCGACCTATTTAAAGGCAACAAGGGATAAGATCCAGATGCCAGATATCAAATTTTACACTAATGAAGAAACAGTGGATCTTATAGTTAAAGAGAAAAAATCACTTGCTAGGTTTGGCGATGGCGAATTTATGTGGATGGCGGGCGAATCCATGCCGTCTTTTCAAAGTTATTCACCTCAATTTGGACAGGATCTGATAAAGGCATTTACATCTAAGAATGATAATTTATTAGTGGGTATTCCATATGGAGTTTTTGATGCATCAAAATGTAATTTACTGGCAAGAATGCATTGGAGAATAATTAGAGCTAATTTTCTTCCGAGACTTGAAAAATTTGTTGATATGAGTCGTAAATACTGTGATGCAAGTATTACAAGACCATACATCGACTATAATGACCGATGCTTTAGTGAAGCAACGTTTAAACTATTAAAACGAATTTGGGACGGTAAAGATATTGTAATCGTAGAAGGCGAAAAAACAAAATTAGGAATGGGAAATGATTTGCTCAGCAATGCAAAAAGTATTAGAAGAATTATTTGCCCAGCAGAAAACGCCTATAATGTTTTAGACAAAATCAAAAATTCAATACATAAAAATATAGAAAAAGACACATTGATTGTTTCTGCATTGGGTCCGACAGCCTCAATTTTAGCTGCACAATTATGTGATGAAGGATATCAGTTTGTTGATATTGGGCATGTTGATGTGGAGTATATGTGGTTTTTGAATCATGCAATTTCGCGTGAAACAATAGAGGGAAAATATGTAAATGAAAGTGGCGTGAAGACGTGCTCAAATATATATGATAAAGATGAAGCTTACATTCACTCTATTATTGACAAAGTTTTAATATGATCTGAAAAGAGATATGCTAGGAAGGAGGTAATTAATAGTGGGAAAATCGGTTTCAAAAAATTCGGCTTTTAGCATGATGAATAAAGGCTTGTCTGTTATTTTTCCGCTTGTAACAGTTTCTTATATTTCAAGAGTTCTAGGAGCTTCTGGGGTAGGTGAAGTTTCTTCAGCTCAAAATCTGGCTACATATTTCAGTATGGCGGCTGCATTGGGAATACCCTCCTATGGTGTGAGGGCAATTGCACAATCAAAGAATGATAAAAATGAATGCAACCAAACCTTTTCAGAGTTATTTATAATTAACCTTATATCTTCACTTGTTGCGACAGCATTATATTTGATTGCTGTGTTTCTTCTGAAAGATAGTAACTCGAATTTAGCATTGTCGCTGGTTTTTTCTGGAATTATAATTTTTAATATCATTAATATTGAATGGGTATATCAGGGGTTTGAAGAATACGAATACATTACAATTCGTAGTTTGCTAATAAAGGTAATATCACTTTTACTCCTTTTAGTTTTTGTAAGGCGGAAGAGCGATGTGGTTGCATATGCATTTATTATTTGCTTTGGTAGCATTGGTAATTATGTGCTGAATTTCATCAACCTAAAAAAATATGTCAAAATATGTTTTCACAACATGGTATTAAAAAAACATATTGCTCCTATAATGACTTTTTTTGTTTCAGTAATTGCTATTGAAATTTACTCCTTGCTCGATGTTTCAATGCTTACTGCAATGTCTAATTCGATGTCTGTTGGATATTATTCAAATTCAACAAAAATTGTCAAAGCGGTTGCAAATACACTTACTGGAATCTCTGCAGTTTTAATGCCGAGATTTAGTTATCTTTTCAGCGAAAATAAGAAAGACGAAATAAAAAAGCTGTCAGGACAGTTTTTGAATGTTACTTTCTTGATATCTATTCCTTGCTGTATAGGCATTATTTTAACTGCAAATCAAATAGTGGAGGTTTTATTTGGGGGTGATTTCACTCCGGCAATTGCTACTATTAGAATACTAGCTGCTCTTATTGTTCTGATGCCACTGTCTGGTGGCGTGTTTTGTCAGCTGTTACTTACATCTGGAAAAGAAAAATATTATTTGTTCTGCGTCCTAAGTGGAATGGTTGTTAATGCGTTGTTAAATTATGTTTTGATTCCGATATATACGCAAAATGGAGCAGCGATTGCATCTGTTATTGCAGAACTTACTGTTTCAGTAAGTATGATTATAGTTTCTAGAAAAACTATAAAAGTAAATATATATCATAAGGATGCTCTTTCTATATTTTTAGCAGCTGCTTTTATGACGGTTATACTTGTTTGGTGTCATAGACTGACAATAGGAGTGTCTACGTGGATAAGTTTAATTTTTGAGATTTTGGTTGCAGGGATTGTATATTTTTGCTGTATTTTTATGTTTAAAAATACTATTTCAAAAAAGTTGGTAAGCATAATAAAAAGAAAAAATAGAAATTGAAGTGGAGGAAAATAATGGAGAAACGAAAGCGGGTTGATCTTGATTTAATAAGGTGTTGCGCCATTATATTCGTTATTACAGTTCATGGATTGTCATATGCTGGGTTCTATGAACTTTCAAAATCGTCACTATTGTTGCTGATATGTCATTTAATTCGGTGCATTGTGATTACATGCGTTCCACTTTTTCTTATTTTGACGGGGTATTTAAGGTCAGAAAAAAGATATACATATAGCATTGATTATTTCAAGAAACTAATTCGATTGATTGCGATATATACTTTATGCGCATTAATATGTAGTATTCCCAAATTTATCAGAGGTGAATTTGGAGAATTCTTTGTAGCATTTTTTGAGTTCAAAGCCGCACCTTATGCATGGTACCTAGCTATGTATTTAGGACTTTACCTGCTAATTCCGATTTTGAATGATTTTTTATCTAATGAAAATATACGCGGGGGGGGCAAAAACTTTTTGTTCTTATAGTTTTAGTTGTACTTCCTACGATTACAAATAATTTTGATTTTAATTCTACTGAGTGGTGGAATGCTAGCAAGGAACAAGCATCACAGTTGTTGCCAAATTATTGGGATGAACTTTATCCTATAATGTATTATATGATAGGCGCTTATTTGAAACGATATGATGTTGTAGTAAACAAGTTGAAAAATAAAAGGCTGATATTTGGAGGCGCTTTACTCGGATTCTCGGTAATAAACTATTTTAAGAATTTGGGAAGTGCATTTGTGTGGAATTGGGCAACATCATATGGTGGCTACCAATGTTTGATAATAGCAGTGTTGTTTTTTTGTGCATTGTTGGGAACTGATACAAAAAATAATAAAATTACTTTTATAATTCATTCAGTGGCTAAATATTCATTTGGTATGTATTTAATATCATGGCCTATTGATATTGTTGTCTATAAAGTTATGAATGTATTGATGCCGCAAAGTGCTCAAATGTATTTGCTTCCGATTAGCATTTTCTGTGTTAGTGTATGCTCATATATAGGGGCTATTATTGTTACAAAAATTGCGGATGTATTAATTCAGATTGCGGCCTTTTTTGCAAAAAGTCAAAAAAGGATGCGATAATATTATGAGAAGATTGTTTTGAATGATTCGTAGTAAAATAGGAAATCCATCAATAACAACATAATTTTTTTGAACGAATAGATAGAGCTAACATCAAGCAATGAGGACAAAACAATGGGAAAATACTTTGGAACAGACGGCTTCCGTGGTGAAGCCGGAATTACATTAACAGCCGACCACGCCTACAAGGTGGGGCGTTTCCTCGGCTGGTATTATAATGCTCTCCGTGAGCGCAACGGAGATAAAGAGCCTGCCCGTATCGTCATCGGTAAGGATACGCGTCGCAGCTCCTATATGTTTGAATATAGTCTGGTGGCTGGCCTGACGGCTTCCGGTGCAGATGCTTATCTGCTCCACGTCACCACCACACCTTCTGTGGCTTACATTGCACGCGTGGATGACTTTGACTGCGGTATCATGATTTCCGCCAGCCACAATCCCTACTACGACAACGGAATCAAACTGATAGACTGTTACGGTGAAAAAATGCCCGAGGAGATCCTGCTGCTGGTGGAGGACTATATTGATGGCAAACTCCATGTCTTTGATAAGGACTGGCTGGAGCTGCCTTTTGCGCACCGTGAGCACATCGGTTGCACCGTGGACTATGTGGCAGGCCGCAACCGCTACATGGGTTATCTGATTTCTTTGGGTATCTACTCCTTCAAGGGTGTGAGGGTTGGTCTAGACTGTGCCAATGGTTCCAGCTGGAATATCGCTAAGAGCGTTTTCGATGCTCTGGGTGCTGACACCTACGTCATCAACAATAAGCCGAATGGCACGAACATCAACAACAACGCCGGTTCAACTCATATCGAGGGTTTGCAGAAGTTCGTAGTGGAGAAGGGCTTGGATGTTGGCTTTGCCTACGATGGTGATGCTGATCGATGCTTGTGTGTGGATGAGAAGGGCAATGTTATCACAGGCGACCACATCCTGTACATCTACGGCTGCTATATGAAAGAACGTGGTAAGCTGTTAAATAATACAGTCGTTACCACAGTTATGTCCAACTTTGGCCTCTACAAGTCTTTTGATGAGCAGGGTATCGGCTACGCTAAGACTGCTGTGGGTGACAAGTATGTTTACGAGTATATGGCAAAGAACGGTTGCCGTATTGGTGGTGAGCAGAGCGGCCATATCATCTTCTCAAAGTATGCAAGCACTGGTGACGGTATTCTGACCAGCTTGAAGATGATGGAAGTCATGCTGGCTAAGAAGAAGCCGATGAGTGAGCTGGCGGCACCGCTGAAGATTTATCCGCAGGTACTGGAAAATGTCCGCGTGACGGATAAAAAGGCGGCCCAGAACGACCCGGCGGTGCAGGAAGCAGTGTCTAAAGTTGCTGAGGCACTGGGTGATACTGGTCGTATTCTGGTGCGTGAATCTGGTACTGAACCGGTGGTGCGTGTCATGGTGGAAGCACCTGACCATGATACCTGCCAGAAGTATGTTGACGAAGTGGTCAATGTGATCTGCGAAAAGGGATATAAGGCATAAAGTCAATGACGACTCTGGCAGTTCCCGGAGTCGTTTTGCATAGAAGGGAAAGTATAATAGATTAAATAACGGGAGGGATAAACCTATGTGTGGAATCGTTGGTTTTACAGGAAACCGACAGGCAGCACCGATTTTGTTGGACGGTCTGTCAAAGTTGGAATATAGAGGATATGACTCGGCTGGACTGGCTGTACGCGATGGAGAAGCTCTGGCACAGGTCGTCAAGGCAAAAGGCCGTCTGTCCAACCTGATCGAGAAAACAGATGCTGGTAATGCGCTGAAAGGAACCTGTGGTATTGGTCATACACGTTGGGCAACACATGGTGAGCCGAGTCAGACCAATGCACATCCTCATGTGTCTGGCAACTGCAACCGTTCTGGTTCTGGGGCAGTAGAATCAGAAGTAGTCGGCGTTCATAATGGTATCATTGAAAACTATGTCGAACTGAAGGAAAAGTTGCTGAAGCACGGTTATACTTTTTACAGCCAGACGGATACCGAAGTAGTCATCAAGTTGGTGGACTACTATTATAAGAAGTACAACCTCGGCCCTATCGATGCCATTGCCAAGACGATGGTTCGTGTACGAGGTTCCTATGCGCTTGAACTGATGTTCCGTGATTATCCGGGCGAAATCTGGGTGGCGCGTAAGGATAGCCCGATGATTATCGGTATTGCGGATGGTGAAACTTATGTGGCTTCGGATGTCCCGGCAATTCTGAAATACACTCGCAACGTGTATTACA
>OGYH01001353.1_pt1 | contig 23170 bp, 34 predicted proteins | sample 1576511 | NCBI WGS metagenome assembly OGYH01 (sample SAMEA3541522, study PRJEB24748) | human gut metagenome | biome: human gut; feature: human-associated habitat; material: faeces | place: China | collected 2012
TGGTCCCACTTGCTGCGGGGCTTGAACTCGGCTTCGATATTCTTGTAGGTCTCATTAACGGTATACATTTTGACACTCCATTTCAGCCCCCCTTGCTGGAATAAGAGGGCTTATAAATCGGTTTGTTTTAAGCAAAACTCCAAAAGTGCGCAAACGCGAAATGCCACTCACATTTGGTTAACGGCGTTTATCAGACTGTTCAGGTCGGTTTGCGTGAGTCCACGCCATCCCCTGACCTGACGGTTCAGAGTGTTGTTGATGAACTCGCCACGCGCTTCCGATGGGATGTTGTGTGCGTTCAGTGTCTTGACCAGATCTGCGTACTGTTCGGCGCTGATCGCACGGTCTGCGGTCTCGTAACGCTGTTTTGCATACGCGCCGTCGTCGTCTTTGTCGGGGAAGATTCCCAGTACCGCGTAGAGACTGTAGCGGCGTGCGTAGGTGATCGCGCTACCGACCTGCTGGGGGTCGCCGGTCACGAAGAACGGGTAAGAGCAAGCCACCATCTGTTCTTCAGAGTCGAAGATGATGGTCTCCACCGTTCCAATGACTTGCCGCGCTTCTCCCTCGTTGGAGAACGTGACGCGCTGACTGAATGCCAGACCGTGCTTCTCAAAAACCGGTTTGATAGTCTTGAGAATGGTGGCAAGGTTGAGGTACTTGTAAGTCCGGTTGCCAGCCTGTGCGGTTTCATCGGTGACGAAGTTGGGCACCTCGTTGAGGACTTTCATGAACCTTGTGTAGAGGTTGTTTTCCATCATTGTTCCTTTCATTGGGTGGGTGCATCGCGGCCGTTGGCCGCGAGACTGGTGTGATTACTTGAGTTTGTGGACTAGAACCCTTACAGGGAGACGCTGGATGTTGTATCCTCCAGCGAAAATGCTCTTGATCGAGAAGCGGCCTTTGGGCCCGGAGATGATGCCGTTGATTCTTCCATCGGAGCCGATGTAGGTCCACTCGACTTCGTCTATGCCTCCGGTTTTGTCGTTGCAACGGGCGATGATGTCGGCCTTCTTGCTGGCGGCTTCCTTGTCGAGGAACGCGGCGAACCTTGCGGGGTCATGAACGGAGGCGTAGCCATATTCTACGACTATCTTGCCATAGGCGCTTTTAAGGCTGGCTTGAGCCTCAAGCTTGAGATATAAGTCCAGCTCGTGATTAAGCCGGATGGCTTCCCGCTTTTCCTTGTACTGCTTGTATAAGGCCGGGACTTGTTCGATGAGACTGGCTTTCCAGTTATCGAGCAGGTGGTCGATGGGTTTCAGGTTGTTGTTCATTGTTACCTCTTAGGATATAAGATCAAGCCGTTTGCTTGATATATATAATATATCACATGTGGTGGGATTAGGCAATCAGCAACACGCAGGGACATGTCCCAGCACCCCTAGTAGGACGTGCTAGGACGTGTGACTAGGACGCCCTGAATGGCGGAATAACGCCAACTAGGGCGCTAGGACACTAGGACATGCATTAACTCAGATTGGCCATGCCTCGCCGTTCGTCAAATACACATTATCCGCGTCCCCGTTGTCGAACTGGGCACCCAAAAGCCCATCCAGCATTGGCATCCCGCCGAGATCGTACGCCTCAACGAAGAATCCGAGGCGGGTCGGCTGATTGCCTTCAAGCACGTACATGGTGCGCGCCCACTCGGTTTTCCCGTTACGTTCCTCATAGTCCCGGAATGCTTGCTCGTACATGTCGGCGTCAACGTATCCGTAATCTCCGATACGCCAAATATCGTCCGTCTCGGTGTATGTGTCGAAGTCGCGGCATTCAGGGATTAGACGGTTATCGATGCTGTTAATCATGTCGCGGGCCTGTTCGACGGTGATATTTTTAACTGTTTCCATTGTTTCCTCCTTGGGGATATCTCAAGCCTTATCGCTTGATATGTCTAATATATCATTATTGGTCTGTTGAGACAAGTTCGGCACGTCATCGCCGCCGTCCTCGGGAAAGAACTCACGCTCCAGCGCCTCCACGCCACCGGTGGCACCCCAATACGCACGCCGCGCCCTTAGAACGGTTGCCACGTCGGCGGACATGGAATCGGGAAGCCTATGGGACATCCAATCCGACAACTGCGCTTCGCTCCGCTGTTCCCGCTTCTGAACCCTCCAATTAATCGGGTTGGCCAACCACACGGGCAGAGTCCGCACGTACTGCAATGGCGTACCCTCGCACGATTCCACGAAACGCTTCGCCGCCCTCATAAGCGCATCGGCACCAACCTCATCAAACGCCTGATTGGAGTATCTGAGTAATTCGTTCGAGACCCTGCATTTCTTAGGCCACAACTCCATAAGCGACTTGAGGGTATCCACCGAATGACAGGTGACTGTGATTTTTTCTTTGTCGCGCGAGTATTGTTCTTGGGTTTTGTTCTCTTGGGTATTGTTAGTCAAAACCTCGTTTTGGGGTAGGTCAAAAGCAGGTTTTGGGGGGTCAAAAGCAGGTTTTGGGGTCGGTACATGGTCATAACCCTGTTTTGGGGTGGGCTTCCACAGCGAGACGTAATACCGGTTGGCCCTGCCATCGGACTTGACCCGTCGAATGTACCCCAATTGTTCCAGCACGTTGAGGCTCTTGGATACCGTGGGCTGTGAGCAACGCGCGATCTTCGCCAGCCGCTCCAAGCTCGGCCAGCATACGCCGGTGTTGTCGGCGTGACGTATCAGCGCCATATACACCAGCAGGTCGTAGCCGCCCAACCGGTCATCATCCACCGCCCAATTCGGCAGCATCGAAAAACCCGAATTCTGTGATATACTCGTATCGGACACGTTTCCGCCTTTCTATAAGCGCCTCCCTTCCTATTCGCAAGGGGAGGCGCTTACTTTATTCTCTGTTTTGGAGTATTTGTGTGTGCATATTTATTATATATAATGGCGACACCGTTTGCAATCAAGAATAATCTAATGTATATTTGAATCATGTACGCTAAAGACTACACCGCAACGACGGAGCAGTACGCAGAACGTTGGCACCTCAACATCCAAACCGTCCGCAGATACTGCCGTGAGAAACGACTGCCATACATCAAGGTAGGCAGCCGCTACTACTTCAACCCCGACATCACACCACTACCCGTAGGAGCAACGATCGACGATGAATGACCCCAGAATCACACTGCCGCTCGCACGCTTGGCGGCAGACCCCGAACGCAAACAGACCCGCAACGGCACTCCCTACATGCTTATCCGAGTCGCCGCCACAGGCGGACACATGGACAAGCCCACAAAACAATGGGTAGACCACGACACCATGTGGGCGACCATATTCGAGTATGACCTGAGACTCGCGGAAACCTACGAACGCATGCTACGCAAGGGCACACCGGTAAGTGTCGAGGGTGTCCTGAAATGGAAGACCGGCACCGACAACCAAGGGCAGCCGCGCACCGACTTCATCATCGAACACGCGACCATCAGCCTCGCCATGCTCAAGGCGAAGAACCAGCAGCCTCAGCAAGACCAGCAGACCGGCAACCAGTGGCCGGGAACCGACACGTTCGGCCCGACCAACTCGCTCAACCAGACCGACAACGAATGGGACGTGTACTAATGGCAAGGAACGTGACCCAGAAAGATCAGACGCTCAACGAGATCATCGACTGGTGCGAACAGTTAGAAGTGGAAGGCCTGAGACTGGCGAGCGCTCTTCTGAGGCAGCATGACATGGCCGCATACGGTGTCGTGAAGGGACAAATCAACGCATACGAAAAGACAGCCGACCACTGCCGTCTCCTGCTCGACTATTCCGGCTCCATGCCGTCCGAGTTGCCTAATCAAAACGAGAATACGAAATGACGATTGACGAAATGCATGATTACTGCCGTTACCTCTTAGACAAGAACCATGTGCATGGCGTGCCTGACAAGTGGAGCGAAGGCTACGATTTCGCACTCAGCCTTGTCATGTTCAAGTGCCATGAGGGATTAACAGACGAAGACCGCAAGACTGTAGCCGACTGGCGTGAAAAACATTGGAAGGACACGAAATGAGCAGGACAATCCGATATGTCGAGTGCCCCCACTGCGGCGAGACGGTGGGCACATATTACGTGACCTGCCCGTGCTGCGGATACAGGCTGGCCGTGCACAGTCTGCCACCAAGGGAGAAATGTACGGACTAACCCAAGTCACCACCGATCGAAAGGAACCATAATGACCCGATATCTCGTAACGGACCAACAACTGCGTCACGCAATATACTCGGCCATAAGAGCTCTGGACATTAGCAAGCGAGACGAGAATTACATCATCGAATCAACTGCCGAAGTCTCCGATGAAGTCCTAGAATTATTGGCCTCATCGAAGACCACCGAATCGGAACAAACCGAGAATCCCAAACAGGATGCTGGCCGTGAAATCGATATGAGCGAGTACCCATTTATCCAACTAGAGGCAGACGAACTCGTCCGGATGATCTGTGACGCCTACCAAACCGGCGTATTTTCAGGAAAGGAGCAATCATGAAATTCACGAAACGCGCATACGTCAAAGTTTGGCAGAACTGCTCAGAAGACGAACGCGAAGACACCACCATAACCCTCTATGACTACGAGGACGCGAACGAGCTCAACAGTATCCCGGTAGCCCTGCTCTATCTGCTGGAACGTTATGCGTTCGTCGACAGTATGGACGAGTTCGACATTCTTGAACACTGCCTTACAGCTGAATCGTTCGATCTCATAGGCTTCGTCAAAACCTACCGGGACATGCTCAGCAAAACCGGCGACTTCTGGACACCGATGAAGTTCATCACCGCAAGCCCGAAACCCGTGGACGGTATCCCACCCGTCTCCTATTGCCCACGCTACGGAGCGTTGATCTGGCCGGACACCACACAACGCTGCATCAACGGACAACCCGAAAACGACTCCGAATATTACCGACGAATCCTCGAAATCTACAAGAACAACCCCGACCCGCTCTTCTGTCACAATTGCGGGCAACGCTTCAAATACGTCGGCCAAGACCAACTAGCCTACAAGCACCAAAGCAACCGCGCCGACATCCTACGCACCCTCAAACTCAAAGCGGAAACCCAACCAACGTTCGATCTGGCAGAGATCAACCAATGATCGACGAACCATCATCGTTCAGCCTGTTTATTCCCGGCATCCCTGCCAGTAAAGGCTCCTACCGGCCAATCACCGGCAGGAGCCGAACCACAGGCAAACCCGTAACCCGCCTAATACCGATGGACAAGAAGGAACGCCCGTGGCGCGACCACGTGCGCGACACCATCCTCAGCCACAAACACCCAACCATTCCCCCCAACTCATACGTGACCGTAGAAACCACGTTCTATCTTCCCCGCCCCAAAACCATCCCACCCCACAAACGCAAACACCCCACAGTCAAACCAGACATAGACAAACTCCAACGCGCCCTATACGACGCCATCACCGAAACCCACATCTGGCATGATGACTGTCAGATAACCGACGTAACCAGCCACAAACGATACGCCGACAACACCACCACCGGCGTATTCCTAACGATCACATGGGAGCCGAACCAATGAAAAAACCAAGCGAATTTGACTACTTCCGCAACACCGACAAGCCGGAGAAAAACACAACCAGCTACAAAGTAGGCCGCATCCTCGGCATCCTGCTACTTACCCTAGCAGTCCTACTCACCACCACCGGCACCATAGCCCTACTCAAACTCCTGATAACCTACATCCTCGCGTAAGGAACCATCATGCCCCTCAGCCAACACAAAACCGAACTAGCCCTCCAATGGCACCGCAAACACTACAACACCGAATACATCGCCCAACTACTCAACACCACCCCAGAAGAAATACAAACCATCATCAACCAACACCAGCAACAAACTAAACCCAAGAAAGCATAAAATACCTCTTATGAGCAACGTAACCCGAGACACACACGGACGAATCACCGGAGGCGTGAACAACCCAACAGGTAAAGGCGGCTTCCAAGAACGCCCACAAGACCGAGGCTCATGGACAAAAGATACCAGTCCTACCCGGTGGATACGCGAATACGGGAAACTTTCTGCAAAGGAATTTGCGGCGAAAGCGAAAGACCCCAGTCTGACCATGGTGCAGCGTATCGCGATCAAGCATATTGCTGACGCGGAGAAAAACCCGAAGGTCGCGGCCGATCTGATCGACCGTTTGGACGGTAAGCCGCACCAGTCCACCGACGTGAATGTGACCGGCTATGAGCCGCCGCGCATCGTGTTGGAACCGTTTGACGATAATCCCGATAACAAGAAAGACGGTGAATAATGACGAAACCACGTTTGCAAGTCCAGACTATGAAGACCAGCGACTTGATTCCTTACGTTCGGAACGCAAAACAGCATCCAGAAGAGCAAGTGGCGCAGATCGCGGCCAGTATCCGTGAGTTCGGTATGAACGATCCGGTAGCTGTCTGGCATGACAAGGACGGTACGCCGGTCATCGTGGAAGGCCACGGCAGAGTACTCGCCTTGCAGAAACTCAATATCGAGGAATGCCCGGTCATCTGCCTTGATGACCTGACCGACTCGCAACGCCGCGCCTACACCCTGATCCATAACCAGCTCACCATGAACACCGGGTGGGACGCGGATATGCTCGGTGTGGAACTGGAAGACCTCACGGCTGACTTTGATATGGACTTCTACGGGTTTGACCTGCCAGCACTTGACGTGCAAGACCCAGACAGTGCCGAAGAACTGGACGATATCGACGATAAACACGCCATTCAAGTCAACGTGGACGATGAAAACGAACTTGAAACCATGTTCAACAAGCTCGTACAGGAAGGATACTCGTGCAAGATCATAACCATCTGAAAATCGATATCACTCGGAGCAGCACGCCGCCGGTAGACAACTTCCGTGTTAACGCCATCCGCTCCGACTACGATTACACGGTTCCCGAGGTCACAGAGCATTTCACAGGGGAGATAATCATTCCTAATGACTGGCAGATAGGCGTCATCGTAGGAGCCAGCGGAACCGGTAAAACCACTATCGCCAGAGAACTGTTCGGCGACTGCTTCACCCCGCTGCCGGAGCAGCGTAATCCAAGCGTGATAATGGACATGCCTCAAGGCCACTCTGTCAGCGAGATAACACGTATGTTCACCTCGCTTGGTTTCTCCAGTGTCCCGTCATGGCTGAAACCCTATTCGGTGCTGAGCAACGGGGAGAAGATGCGTGCTGATCTGGCATATACCCTGCTTTCCGCTACCACGGATAATCCCGTGGCCTATGACGAGTTCACCAGCGTGGTTGACCGGGACGTGGCCTACAATCTCTGCGTGGCATTGCACAAGCACATCAAACGCACATCCGGACTCCGTTTCATCGCGGTAACCTGCCATTCCGATATTCTCGACTGGCTGCAACCTGATTGGGTGTATTCCACGGATGATATGGGGATGATTGACCCAAAACATTCAAGCCCGCTCAACGACGCTTCACCGTCGAACGATGCAACCGAGGCGAGTGGGCAAAGTTTAAGCGATATCATTATCTGACCGGCAATATTAATAACAACGCCCGATGCTGGGAGGTCAAATACTGTGGTAAACCTGTTGGCTTTTGCGCGGTAACCACCATGCCCCGATCTAACGGCACCGCGATGGCCCGTATCCACCGAATCGTTATTCACCCGGACTGGCAGGGAATCGGACTCGGAAGAATGCTGGCCACAACGGTCGCCAAGCATGTGAGCCTACAGTATGATTGCTTCCTGCAAACCTCGAACCCCGCGATGAAGCACGCGCTGCTGCATTACGATGATTGGAAGCTAACCCGAAATAATATCAATCTTTTTAAACGGAAGTATCCGGTAGAATCATGTAAACACGGGTTTGACTTCAGTAAGGCGTCGCGCCGTGTGAAGACCGCCAGTTTCGTTATCAGGAAGCACCGATGAAGATAGCTAAACCGTACCGTGATCTATGGTGGTGGCTTCACTCGGAGACGCCACCATACCGGTATTACTGCTATTCTGGTGGCCGAGCTTCGGGAAAGAGTACGAGCGTGGCGCAAAGTCTCATACTTCGTGCCGCCTCCCAGCCGATCACGGTATTGTGCGCCCGAGAATTCCAAAACAGCATCACCGACTCTGTGCATAAGCTGCTGGCTGACACTATCGAATCGTTCGGTGTCAAGGGCTTCGAGGTCACACGCGACGCCATCCGCCACATCAACGGCAGCATGTTCATCTTCCGAGGACTGCATAATAATCTGGAATCGATTAAGAGCATCGAAGGCGTGGACGTGTGTTGGGTCGAGGAAGCGCAGACCATAAGCAAGGAAAGCCTGACCACGCTTATCCCGACGATACGCCGCCCCAACTCCACTCTGATCTTCACGTGGAACCCGCTGACCAGCCACGACCCAGTATGGTCATACTTCATTACAGGCGACTCTGAAGAGCGACGCCGCCAGACTTGCCATTGGCACACCACTTACAACGACGTGCGCCGATTGTTGAGCCAAGACGTGCTGGACATGATACGAGCCGATCAACAGTCTGCGGACTACGCACACATCTGGCTAGGCTTGCCGTACTCCGATACCGATAACCAGTTAATCAGCGACAACATGATAAGTGCAGCTGTCCAACGTGAACCATTGGACGGGCTTGTGACGTTCGGCGTGGACGTGGCCCGATATGGCAACGACCGTACGGCGCTCTGCATCAAACAAGGCAACCGAATTAGCATTTTGGAATCTTGGACGCACAGCAGTATCGTGGACACTGCGGAACGCATCAAACTCCGAGCCGCCCAGTACAAGCCCGTAGCAATTCGCGTGGACGATACCGGCGTAGGCGGAGGATTGACAGACCTACTTAAGACAAACGGTCTGCCAGTGGACGCCATTAACTACGCCGGTAAAGCGAAAGACCCACAGTATCCGAATATCGCCAGTGAACTATGGTTCGATTTCGCCACAATGCTCCCGACGCTCAGCATTAATCCTAGATTGGATGACTTTGCCAAGCTCTCCACCGAGTTGACCACGCGACGGTGGAAAATCACCAGCAGGAACCAACGCCAGATCGAAAGCAAACAAGATTACAAAGACCGAGAGAATCTGGGTAGTCCCGATCTGGCAGACGCCGTATTGCTTGCGTGCTACGAGCCACCGAAACTGCCGTCTTGGGACGTTTCGGTCTGCTAGCTCTTTAGGAGTTGCATCCGATAAACTAGCAACAGGGTTTATGATGAATCGAGGAACTGTGAGCCTGCTGAACAATCTCCGTGAAGGTTTTATGAGCGCGTTCGACCGTGGTCACGCGCCCAGCATGTCCCCCACACCAATGGGCGGGAACATCTGGCAGCCGATGGGCGGCAACACCATCCCCATGCATGATACTTACGACAACGTGTTTCCCTATGTAAACGCAATCGCCCAAAGGTTCAGCACGATAATCCCCTATGCCGTGAACGCGGACAACAGGCGCATCGACCCGACCCCCGCACCGTTGGCCGCGCTCTACGCGCCCAACGACACGTATTCATGCTTGGAATTCCTCAAGATCGTTTGCGCCACCATCCTCACCCAATCTCACTTGGACGTACTGATCTGGACGAACAATGGGCCGGGCGGAGACATTACAGCCGACAACATTATCGGCTATACGCTCCTGCCGTCGAACAGTCGCCAATACAATTCCTCTCGCTCCGACTGGTATCATCGCGTCACGATGGACTTGGGCGACGGAGAACAAGCCTATGAATTCTCCCGAGATGAAACTATCGCGCTCAGCTACAGCCAGCACCCCAACGATCCGACGCGCGGCATAGCCCCCGCCATGACCGTTAAGAAGTGGGCCAACGTGGACGATATGATAGCCGACTACGAGCGTGGCTTCTTCGGCAACAACGCCGTCCCAGCTGGAATGCTCGGCATTGTGTCGGAAAACACTGAGGACTTTCAACGCAACCGCGAACGCCTCGAAAGCACATTCCGAGGCGCAGGCAACAACAACGGAATCGTATACAACATGATCCCGGTTGACCCTATGACCCATAAGCCCAGCACCACCAGCAAACTGGTGTGGGTGCCATTCCAGAACGACAACGATACGCTGGACTTGCAGACCGTCAACGATGTGGTGAACAACCGCTTGTCGAACGCGCTCGCTGTCCCGGACATTATTCGTGGCATCGACAACGGGCAGACCTACGCCAACGCCGAACAAGCGGAACGCGCGTTCATTGAGAATACGTTGAAGCCGTTGTGTATGACGGTGTGGGATAAATGGCAGTTCGAGCTAGACCGTATCACCGGTGGACTTGGGTATGGCATCACTTTCGACCTCGATCTGCCTTCCCAAACCGACGTAGAGAAGGTTCAGGCCGACATCCAGAAGGTACGTATTGACTCGCTCACCCAGCTCCTGAACATGGGCGCCAGTCTGGAGTCTGCCGTGGATGCGCTCGGCTTACCCGACTCGTACAAGCGTCTTGACTTGCATCAGCAGGCTCCGACGCTGACTATCCCAGTAGCCGCAAAACGGTATAGCCGTAATATCAAACCGCAGGAAACGGCAACTGAGAAACGCATTCTGCCCGCCACTCGAACCTACGTGGACAGAGTTATCAGGCTCGCCCGTCGCTCTCAGAACAGTTTGCGCGATGATTTGGAAGCTATCGGCGACCAGTGGATTAACGACGTGGAAGATGACCTGATGACCAACCTCGCCGCCTACGCCCGCCGTACCGGCTACGAGTTGGAGCAGGTCATTACCGCGTGGACGGAAGTCCACCCCGAAAGCTCCATTGCCGTGGAAGTCGAGAACTACACTGCCGATAATTGGCGGCAACTCTACTTCTGGACTGAACTCCCTGATACGGTGCATGAAGCCTACGTGGAACACTTGCGTAGCATCGCCAAGTCCACCAGCAAGACCATCACAAACAACGTCCTCGAACTGTTGAATAGGGCCGACGTGGAACAGTGGGACGCAAAACAGTTGCGCGACCATCTCGAACAATTAGGCAACGATCACGCCGAACTGATTGCCCGGTGCGAAACCGTGCAGTCCCAGCGGCTCGGCAGCTTGTACAGCGCCCGCAATCTCAGCGAGACTCTTGGCGTCCGACTGGACAAGGTATGGCGTACAAGCGGCGACGGCAAAGTGTGCGAATTCTGCCGACATATGGAAGGCAACCGCATCGCATTGGATGACACGTATCTGGCTGAGAACGCCAGCGTCGAGATCGGCGACCGCACCTACGTGAACAATTTCGAGAGTATGCAAACCCCGAACGGACACCCCAACTGCCGGTGCTACGAGGATTACGAGGTGGTGGAATCATGACGTATGACATCCATTGCAAACGGTGCGGACGCTACTTGGGTTCCTGCGCCCGTGACACAATGGTTACATTGAAGTGCCCGAACTGCAAAGGCTTGTACGTGTACCGCATCGTGCTACTATGGGGGTCAGAACATTAAGCCCATTAAGGACGTTCGACCGCACCACTACCCTACTATTTGAAAGGGCAAAGATGAAGACTCGTAAGAGCTTCGCCAACAGCGGTGCCACAGAAACCAATGGCCGCATCCTCACCTTCCTCGCTAACAGCGGCAAAGTGATGTGCGACGGGCTCACTGTAGACTTGAAGACACTGAAAGCGCCGTTAATCGACGGCACTCTGAAACTGGTGTCCGATCTCACCGAGTCCGACAAACTATCCCTTCCGCTCCTGATCGACCACATGCCCAGTATCGAATGCCAAGCGGGTGCCATCACCCGACTCTGGATGACCGACGCCGGACTGATGGCCGAAGCGAAACTCAGCGAGGTAGATCAGGGCGAACGTATCCGACAGCTTGCCGCCGACGGATGCCTGACCAACAGTTTCAGCATCACCGTTGAATTCAACCAGCGTCCCGGCAAGGACGGTATCATCCACGATGGCGAATTGCTAGAAATCAGCGTCGTGTATCGTGGGGCCGACCCTCGGGCCGCTTTCACCGCAATCAACAGTCGCAACAACAAGAATGGAGACACCATGAACCCGGAACTCCTGAAGAAACTGACGCGTACCATCGCCCAGTTCAAACTTACTCCCGATGAAGCGGAACAGCTCACCACTTCCATCGGTGATATCATGCAGGGCGCTCTCGATGACATCACCGAAGCCATCGGCAAACAGTCCGAATCTAACAATCAAGAAAACACTCCGGAACCGGAGGAACCCGTGCAGACTTCCAGCGGGCGCCAGACCATCATCATCAACAAAGCCAACCACGCCGCCCACCAGTCGGGTACTGTGAAGTTCTCCCACGATCGTAAGACGTGGCTTGACTCCGACGACGCCATGATCGCGTTCGAACGTGCCCTGATCGACACCGATAACAAGGGTGTCGAAGCGTTCCACCGTGAGTGGGCTGACACCGTGAACCGTAACATGTCGGACACCGCATCGTTCGGCGTTGACGGTGACAATGTGAACAAGTTCATCCCGACTGCGGCAATCACCACAATCGCGGACGCGCTGAACACGCGCGGTTCCGGCCTGTGGAATCTGCTGCGTAAGACCGGCATGGATCGTCTCACCATCGGTGGCAACATCGCCGGTCTGACTGACCAGACCCGTGCTCACGGCTACCCTGTGGCCTCCTACGGCACGAAGAAGAAAGAACAGGTGCTTTCGTTCGTGAAGCGCGAGCTTCAGGCCGACTACACCTACAAGTACATCACGCTGAACAAGGGCGATATTCGCCGCACCCAGCGTCCGGGCGCTCTGCTCCGCTACGTGTTGCAGGAACTCCCGAACTACATCGTCCAGACCATCGAACGTCAAATTACGCTCGGCGGCTACACGGATATGGCGCATTTCCGTTCCGTTGTGACCGACGCGGCAGACAAGTCGTCCGAGTGGAGGGGCAACCGTTTCGCGCTCTCCTACACCATGACAGATGACACTCCGCTGATGGACTTCGTGCGTGCCTCCCACATGGTTCGCGCTCAGGGCAACAAGGTGCTGCTGTGCAACGCTGACACCGTGGCCGACCTGCTGATGTCCGCAAACGCTAACGGAAATACGTACATTGCTCTCGGCGGTGACGATACTCTGGCCCGCGCCCTCGGCGTTAACCAGATCATCACCCCTGAATGGTGGACGGACACGGACGACACCACCACTATGGGCGTCATCATGTCCGCGTCTCACTACGCGGTGGTTGGCGATACCTCCATCGAGGCTTTCACTAACTTCGCGTTGTCCACTAACACCAACGAGTATCTTCAGGAGATTTACGCTGGTGGCGGTCTGGACGCGGAGAAGTCCGCCGTGGTCATCAAGCCGAAGAGTGAATGAGGTGATCTGCCATGACGATTAAACAGGTTCGATTCGTTAAGGCGGACTCTCGTAACCCGGTTCAGGACATCGCCGAACTAGCGGTGTTCGACGCTTCGGGTAATCCCGTTAACCCTCCGACCTCCCTTGCCGATGGCAGCGTGACGACCGCGAAACTGGCTAACAATGCTGTCACTTCCGTTAAGATTCAGGATGGCAGTATTACCGGCTCTGACCTTGCCGACAATACCGTAACCGCAGGCAAAATCGCGAGCGGCGTTCTGCCGACCAACGCGACCAAGGAAAAGGCCGGTCTGGTCAAGCAGGCCGCGCACGTTAACGACCCGGCTGGCGAAACTCCGACTAAAGCCGAGTTCATCGAGCTCCGTAACGCCTTGGTCGCAGCCGGGCAGATGGCGTCCGCCTGACACGCTACCCTAAACAGTAGCGGGACTGCACCGCAAAGGCCCTATCTCCTACAATGGGAGGTAGGGCCTAACTCATTTTCGGAAGGAGCGATCATGGACATCGACGCAAGCGTAATCGATCAAGTGGGAGAGACGATCTACGCGCGGTGGAAGGGCGCCGCGCTCGCACATCTCGCCAACATCATATGCCAAAAAGACCTATTCCCGATTACGGATGATTACGTGGGAATTGTCGTAGGAGATGGCCGCCACATAGCGTTACTGGCATGGTATTCGGATGTGACCAACGTGCAGACCACCGACGGTGTGAAGCTCGATTTTAGCGTGAACTACGATATGGGCGACGGGTGGACGCCCGAAACCAAATACGCCAACTGTCTGACAATCGCGCAACGTCTTAATGTCGGCACGGCAATAACCGTGACCGGAACGCACGGGTTCGCCAAGCTCCCCGCCCCATTATCTTCAGTATTGGCGGCTGTTATAGAGGCAGACCAGAACGTTCTTGAACAGACAGACCGCATCACGTCCAAGAGCATCGAGGATGTGAGCGTAAGCTACGCAACAATTAACGAGACGGCTATGGAACGCGCGTTGACCCCGTATCAGTCGCTTATCAACCAGTGGAGCCTATGCCGGAACGGAGTCCAGACAGGTGGCATTCTCTCCATGCCTCGCAAGCATCATCAATTACCGTGGTGGCTCAACGCTCAGGATTACATGGGGGGTGACTACGCTTATGGCAACGCTCTGTGACCCGTTCCGACTGTTCCCGAACCAAGTCCAGACAGCGACGCTTTGGCGGTACACGGCTCCCGGTCTGCCTAACGAACAACTGGCCGACTTGCAGGTGATTGTGAAGCATTCAACACAGTCCGACCAGCCGACCGAATACGGTTCGCGTATCAGCAGTCGACGCTTCCATCTTCAAACGGACACGGTTCCCGAGAACTTGCGGGAAAACATGGAACTATGGCCCGATCTCATGGTTGAATTGTCCGATGGCAGAGTGTACCAAGTCACGCAAGCCAGTCGCGGCGATGATATGGACATGGGGGAGACTCGGTTCATCACTGTGTACGGGAACCCGTATGGAAGGGACAGCATATGAGTTACCGGTTACAGTTGTCCGCTGATTGGGCGCGGAAGCTCTCCACCCAACAGTTGAACGAGGGCGGAGTGAAGATGATGACCGACATCCTCAAGATGGCACGTCAGAACGCTCCCGTACTCACCGGCGCTTTGCGTAACAGCGGACGCTTCCAACAACTTTCCACCGTAAAGTGGCGTATCACGTTCGGCAACAGTCGCGTGCCTTACGCACGTATCCGCGAACACACGAACCGGTTGCACCCGAACACGGTACGCTACCTCCAGCGGGCTAGGAACACTGCCGCTAGCCGTGCTAAATCATATTTCAACCTAGGATAGGAGCGCCATCATGATTGATCTGGCCATGTGCATGACCCTCCAAAACGAGGGTTTCGGCACTTACGGAAAGACACTGTTCTTCGGCACCAGCCCAGTACTGGACACGGGTAGCGTCACGAACGCCGAAGGAATCTGGGTCAACGCGAACACGGTTGACATCAACGGCGATCTGTACACCGATCAGCTCACTATCAGTAGCCGCTATTTCGACGTGATCGAACAAGGCCGTCTGATGCTCCGGCTCCTGCACTTCGTCAACAATCGTCTGCATGAGTATTGCCGACTGACATGCAACCCCATAGCTGATATTGACTTTGTATCAATTCGCGTGCATCCGGCGACCGCAATCGACATGGACGCCATCGACGGGGAAGGACGCTGGGTGAAAAGCATCCGGGTCAATGTGGATTACAAACTCTCCCCCGAAACGGTAGAATAGGAACCGTCCAATAGTCGCGCGTGTGCAGTCCCGCCCGACGAAAGGACATTACAATGGCCTCCTACCCCCTTATCGGCAAAAAGACCGTCTACATCGACGACCTCGTAATCAGCCCCGACTACGTGCAGGACGAAGCTGGCAGCATCACTCTGACTCCCGGCACTACCGAGGTTGCTTCGCAGTCCGGCACCATCAACGTACCGAATGGCTCATATGAGGAAATGAGTTTCGAGCTGAACATTATCTGTCCGAGCGTCCGCTACCTCGGCATGCTGTTCCCCGAGCTGTATCACAACGCGAAGTTCAAGCGTGCCATCTCTGGTTTGATGTCCGAGACGGGTCAGGTGCGTTTCGGCGGCACCGAATGCGTTTCCAACACGCCGCGTGACATCATTATCCATAACGTGTGCGATGGCCATTCATCGGCGCAGGACTTCCGTATCCCGCAGGCGCTAATCAGCGCGGGCGGCGAGTTCACCGTGAGCCTGTCCGACCCGTTCGTGGTTAAGCTGTCCGGTTCGATGGCCTCCGGCGCGAACGGTGCCGTCGTTATGGGCGAACTTGATCTAGATACCCCGTCGTACTACGACGAGGATTCCGGCACCATCAAGACGGAGAACGTTCAGATCACCGCGCTTACCGCGTCCCCGGCGAACATCTCGGGCAAGGTCGGCGATCATGTGACGGTGAATGTGATGGCGTCTCCGAATGGTGCGACTGGTACCATCACCGCCACCGTAGCTGAATCCGCTAAGGCTGTCGCTACGGACAACGGGGACGGAACTTGGGGCATTCAGTTGAAGCAGTCCGGTACTGGTACCGTCACGTTCAAGGCTGGCGCTGTTCAGACCGTGGTTAACTTTAATGTCTCCGGTGCGTGAGCATAAGTAACGCCCGCCACCAGAATTTTAGTGGTAGCGGGCGCAGGAGAGAAAAGGTCCCGAGAAAAGCAACGTGATTCATAATATCACACGATTGGAGCAAATATAATGACTACCCCTGTTTTGAGCATCGACACCCGAGAAGCGTTCCGCACCCTCACCGTGAAAATCGACGGCACCGTGTACACCATGCGACCGCTTGGCTCTAAGGATATGCTCACGATCTTGGATAATGCGGAGACAATCGATAAGCTGAGCGCTGGCGTGGCGAACCGTGAGACTTTGGAAACCGCTGAAAAGATTATCTTCCCGTTGGTCGAATCGCTTATGAGTCCAGCTGATAAATTCTCCGTGTGGGCTGAACAGACCCGTAAGCGTAGCGACCTTGCCTATCAGCGTGCCATGACCGCATTATGCGGGCTTATGGCGAAGAACATCACGGTTGACATCAAGGGCGAATAATGAAGTCGTGGGATAGCCTGCTTACTCCCGCCGAACGGGAGGCGATGAAGAGTTACAAACAGAAGGAGGCGGCTCGCAAGCCGCTTCCGAGTGTTCATATCCTCGCCGAGCTTGGTGACTTGTATGGGTGGCAGGCTATCCGCGACGTGTTGGAAAACAACGTGTCTCCTTCCCTGATGATGAACCTGCTCAGGGAAGGACGCCGTATCCGACGGCGGCGACTGGCGGAACAATATCTCATGACGTTCGATTGCATTGCAGCCGCGTTCAGCAAGCATGGAGACCGCAGGATTAACGCGATTATCAAAAAACTCGGGAAGGACGTGTGATGGCAGACTCGACACTGACCCTAGACGCCGAGATCAACACCGGCGATTGGAACGCTGGCGTCAAGGATATTCAATCGGGTAGCCGTCAGATCGAAGAGTCGGCGCGACAGGCTGATGAAGCGTTTGGGAACGTTGATAAATCTTCAAGCAAGTCTTCCAGCGGGTTAGGGAAGTTCGGTGCCGCCGCCGGTGCCGTTGGCGGTCTTGTTTCCTCGGGTATCGGAATGGCTGTGGACGCCATCGGTGATCTTACCGGAGACATTATCGAAGCCTCCGACTCTGCGGACAAGTTCAAAAGCACGCTGAACTTCGCAGGACTGGATACGGGTACGATTGACGCGCTCACCGCCAGCACTCAGACTTACGCCGACCAGACCGTTTACAGCATCAGCGATATCCGTAACGTGACCGCACAGCTTGCCGCGAACGGAGTACAGGGCTTCGACAAACTAGCCGAGGCGGCAGGCAATTTGAACGCTGTCGCCGGTGGTAACGCGGAAACTTTTAGCTCGGTGGGTATGGTGCTTACGCAGACCGCTGGCGCTGGCAAGCTCACCACAGAAAACTGGAACCAGCTAGCCGACGCCATTCCCGGTGCTTCCGGCAAACTTCAGGAAGCGATGCTAAAGAACGGCGCTTACACTGGGAACTTCCGCGACGCGATGGAGAAAGGCGAGATCAGCGCCGATGAATTCAACCAAGCCATAATGGACTTGGGTATGACGGACGTCGCGAAGGAAGCCGCTACCAGCACCAGCACTATCGAAGGTGCGATGGGTAATCTGGAAGCGTCCGTGGTTGGTGTGGGTACGACGATTCTTGACCAGTTCAAAGGCCCGTTGACATCCGGTATCAGCATGTTGGCGCAGAAAATCAGCGGACTTAGCGGCGTGTTTACTGGACTAGTGCAGACTATCGGCCCGATTCTCTCACAAATCGGCACAACGTTCCAGACAGCGTTTCAACCAGTTGTGGGAATTGTGCAATCTCAGTTGCTTCCGGCACTCCAGCCGCTTATGGGTGCTTTGCAGAATCTCGGTAATGCCATCATGCCTATTATCACGGCCGCAATCCAGACCATTGCACCAGTGTTGTCTACCTTGGTGAGCAATATCGGGCAAACTATGAGCGTCATCGCGACTGCGGTAACGCCGGTGATTAATAACATCGCTTCGTTGATTCAGGCCGTGCTACCCGCCATCCAATCAGCGTTCCAAATCTGGGGCACTTACATTCAAGGCGTCATTAACGCGGTGTTCCCATTCATCCAAACGGTTGTTACTTCGGTTATGAACGTTATTAACGCGATAATCAGCACCGTATTGGCAGCGATTAACGGCGACTGGTCTGGAGTATGGGAAGGTATCCAGAATATCGTTTCCAGTGTTTGGAACGGCATCCAAAGTATCGTTTCCGGTGCCATCAATGCAGTGTCAGGCGTCATCTCAAGCGTGCTGAGCGGTATAAGCGGTATTTTCAGCAGTGTATGGAACGGCATCAAGGGAGCCGTAAGCAGCGCATGGAGTGGCATCACCAGTGCCGTCAGCAGGGGCGTAAGCTCGATGATGAATTTCATCACCAGTATCCCAAGCCGTATCATGGGCGTGTTCAGCGGAGCCGGATCATGGTTGCTGAGCGTCGGACAGAACATTATTCAAGGTCTGATTAACGGCATCAAGAACGCCATCGGCGGAGCCATCTCAGCAGTCAAAGACGCTGTTGGCGGTATCATAGACGGTGCCAAGAGCCTGCTGGGTATCGCGTCCCCGTCTAAGGTATTCGATCGTGAAATCGGTCGGATGATTCCTGCTGGTCTTGGCCGTGGCGTATCTGAGAACGAGCGTGCGGCCACTCGTCCGGTGGAAGACATGGTGGACTCTCTTCTGCCGTCGTCCATCGTGGCGCCCATGCCAGTCATGTCTAACCCGGTGCCTGTGAACATGAACAGTGGCCCGCGTGTGAGCGCGCCTATCACGGTGAACGCGCTTGACCCGAACGCGGCCGCTCAAGAGACTGTGAGGGTGATTAATTTCCATTACGTGTGACAAGCCTCGCGGGTAGACTGAGGGTATGGCTATCTTTACCCTTGACCCGCGCGATGTCCGTCTGACCCTGAACGGGTTCCCCTTGTACGGAATCGACTCATACGGGTGTGAGTGGCACGTAACGTTTCAGAACGTTTCGGGATTGTTCGACGGTGTTGGTTCGACCTTGCAGACCAAGGACAAAGCATGGTCGGATGGCTGGTTTAGCAATATTCCAGTGGCTCAGGGTCGCTCGATCAGTGTTGAGGGTCATATTATCGGCAAATGCACGGAAAGCTGCATCAACGCTTGGGATGCGTTTAAACGGTCGTTTAATATCACCAGTCAGTCGCTTGTCGTGGAGTTGGGGGACATCAGCCGTCAGGTGCAGGTCATGCAATCGTCTTCCGCTCCGCTGGTGGAGTGGGCTGGTGTGAACATTCTCAAATTCAGTATCGGCTTGACCGCTTTGGACTCGTATCTTTACGATACTCAGTCAGTGAGCGGAAAAACCGGGTTGCCGCACACTCAGGGCGGTATGACGTTCCCCTACCATTTCGAGGACCTCAATACTGGCAGTGAATCAACGTGGGTGTGGTCTGAAACAACCGTGTCGGGTAGCGTGCGCCTTACTAACACGGGTAGTGCTCCGAGTCCGGTGACTATTCGTATCGATGGGCCTGTGGTCAATCCGCAGGTTGAGCATAGTCCGAGCGGGCATATCATGGCGTTCCATCTCAATTTGGGTGAGGGTCATTACATTCTTATTAACGGTGCCACGCATGAGATTCTTGTCGATGGCACCGATCCGGCACGTGGCAGTGTGATCCGACGCGAATGGAGCTACGCGGAGGTAGGTGAGAACATCTGGATGTTCAGCGCCGAGGAACCATCTGATAACGCACGGATGACGGTCACGTTCAACCCGGCTTACATCTAAGGAGGCGCCGGATGCCTTTTATTTCTAACCGATTGCCGCAGTCGAACGGCTTGCACTCGGACACGGCGCGTGTGCTGTGGCAGCGTTCAGGCTTGCAGTTCGTCGCCGTCACGTTGAACGACGGCACGGTGATAGCCGAACTCCCCGACCTGCAACTAACCCACCTGACGTACCGTTTCGAGGAAACGACCAGTGAAACGGCCACGCTCCCGTGGCGCAACGCTCCCCGCAATTGGGACGAAGCCACCACACCGTATCAGGCCGCCATACTCCTGTTGCGCGAATCCACTGTGCTGTGGGGCGGTATCGTGGTCAAACGCGAGCGTGCAATGCGCGGAGACGGATTGACACTGACGTTGGCAACCGTCGAACATTATCTCGATAACGTGTACGTGCAGGATCATACGTACACGAATCGTGACCAGTGCGAGATCGTGGAAGACCTCGTAACCACCACGCTTAAAAACCACCGTTTCAATCTCGTTGTCGAAGCGTCCCCGAGTAGCGTCAAACGCGACAGAACGTATGAAGCAGAAAGCGACAAGACCCTGCTAAGCGTGCTGCAAGAGCTTGCAAACGTGCTGAACGGGCCGGAATGGTGTACATCATGGCGTGCCATCAACGACGGGCATTATGAACCTGTGATGACGGTCGCCGACCATATCGGCTCCACCACGCCAAGTACCACGTTCGACGAAAGCGTTATGACCACGTTCAACTTGTTGGAAGATTACACGAACAGGTACGGTGCTAACGCGGTAATGGCTGTGAGTACGGCTGACGCTGGAGACCGTCCGCAATCCGATTGGATGGTCGCAAACCAGCCTAACAGACCAATGGTGGAATATGTGTTCCAGCCGTCAACCAGCATCACGAACAAGGCGACGCTGAACGAACATGCCAAGTCCTCGTTGTTGCAGATGCAGAACGGTACCCAGACCATCACAATGGGGGTAAGCCTTCTGTCCGCTCCAATGGTGAATGAGGAATGGAAGCCGGGCGACCTCATATCATGGACAGTGGAGGAAGACGCCGAGCATTTCCCCGACCATAATCACGGTACCGCCCGTATCATCGGGTACGAGATAGATTTTAGTCAGGCGTGGACCATCACACCTATATTGCAACAGGAGGACGATAATGCCGAGCAAATTCAAGTTCAGTCTAGATAGCGCGGACGCTACAGCACGCCAGTTCTCGGACATCAAACACCAGTTGCAGGAACTGTCGCCGAGCATCGTCAACAGCGTTAAACCTATGGTCGATCAGATCACGAAAATGTATGAGGAAGTGCAGACGCTGACCAACAATCTTGATAAGCGTGTGCAGGAAAGCATCACTCGCAACAGCTATACCCGTGCCGAGATTGACGTTAAAACTCAGACGTGGAACTGGGGTGTATTGGCTCCCAATCGTGGTGGTACTGGTATCGCCAACGCTTATAACAATGTGTTTGCGTCAGGCTCTTGGCGCGCGGTGTGGGTGTTGTCTGACGGCACTATGGGCACGGCTCAGTCGATTCGTGCAGTGAAGACCGATATCGTGGACGCGGACGACTACATTCCCGTTGCCGCTCTCCGCAAGGTGAAGTGGTGCATATATCGGATGAAGGATGATAAGAACCTGAACCTTGATGATGCTCAGCCGTTGGTCGGTATGATTGCCGACGATCTGGATGAAAACGGATTGGGGTTCTTCTGCGAATACGATGAAGACGGCACGCTGGTAGGTATCAACTACCCCATGCTTGGTGTGGCGGCGCTCCGACTCGCTCAACAGGTAGCGGATGAATTGGACGCGCTCAAAGCTAAGGTTAATGCTCTATCCACCGACGAAGATAAAATGGTCGTAGACGATTCGGAGGAATGATTATGGCTATCATCATGCACCCGCTTACCGCGAAAAACGGTTCCCCGGAGTATACGGCGGACGATTACAGGCACGCCATCAATCCTCTATTAGTACCGTCCGATGGTACCGCGTTCAACGGTTTGTCTGGCATCCGCTACGGTTCCCCGAGTCCTCTGGTCACGGTGAGCGGACTGACTGCTACGGTCAAGCCTCATTGCGGTACCATCAGCCCGTGGGATGGGCTCGGCGCGTACACTTACGCCATTACTACCAATACGACGGTGCAACTGGCGGACTCCACCAACGATTACAAGATCGCTGTTACGGTGGAAGACCCGTCACAGTCTCACGGTACGACTCCGCGCGGCCAGCTCAAGGTGTTTACTGCGGGTACGCCTGACTCGAATATCAATGGTCTGGTGATCGCCGAGGTGAATGCCGGTGTCGCGTCTGATGTGGCTCCGATGATTCGTAACAGCGCTATCCTGATGGCGCGTGATCTTACCCAGCTTAACACCATTGACGCGGTGGACGGGCAGGAGGCTGTGACTATGGCCGATAATGCTCATTATGTCAGAAACGACGGCGCGTGGAAGTCATCCGACACACCGCAGGAAATGATTGTCTTTGCCGACTCCAAGGTCATCCGATCATCAAGCAGCACATCGAATCCCGTACTATACTCACCGAGCGAATTGGAAGTTCTCGCGCAAAAACACGGCATCACTGGAAATTTTAACATCCCGTGCATCAGCGTCATGAACGGAGACTGGAACACTACTAGCATATGGATTAACGGAGTCATGAGGCAGAACAACTCCATTCTGCTTAGTCTTAGTTCCGCGCTGCAGGCCAATACGCCGCTGCGAGTCAATTCTCTTATAGGATTCGCGCGGTAATACGCCGACCGAACCGGATTACACCGGCGTAACACCTTCCGCCCGCACCGCGACATTACTCGGAATCGGGATAACGAAGCTTCCCAGTGGGCGGAACACGTCATCTTTTTTTTGGTTTGCGGAGACCCTGTCCTTTAGGGCGGGGAGGAAGCAAACCGTCCTCCTTTCACAGATTGATATGATA
>OGYH01001363.1_pt1 | contig 23076 bp, 19 predicted proteins | sample 1576511 | NCBI WGS metagenome assembly OGYH01 (sample SAMEA3541522, study PRJEB24748) | human gut metagenome | biome: human gut; feature: human-associated habitat; material: faeces | place: China | collected 2012
CGTGGTGGCGCTATCCCATCTCTCGGTGAGATTCGCAACTGCCACATCAACGTGGGTACCGGCAAGGAGCTCACCATCCGTGAACTTTCTGAGCTTGTAGTAAAGGCAGTAGGTTTCGAAGGCGAGGTAGAGTTTGACGCCAGCAAGCCAGATGGAACCATGCGCAAGCTCATCTCTGTAGATAAGCTCCACAGCCTCGGCTGGACGCATAAGGTAGAGATTGAGGATGGTGTAAAGAAACTCTTCGACTGGTATCAGGAGAGTCTGAAAGACTAATAAAGAATATTGACTATGGATACAGAACAACTTTCTATGACCAAGAAAACCCTGGTGGGAGTACAGTTCCTGTTTGTGGCTTTCGGTGCAACGGTTCTGGTGCCTCTTCTGATAGGCATCGATCCGGCAACGGCTCTCTTCACCGCTGGTGTAGGAACCTTTCTTTTTCACTTCATCACCAAGGGTAAGGTGCCTATTTTCCTGGGCAGTTCCTTCGCCTTTATCGCCCCTATCATCGCTGCAACCAAGCAATGGGGACTGCCGGGAACAATCGCCGGACTAACCAGCGTTTCTCTGGTGTATTTCGTCATGAGCGCCCTGGTGAAATGGCAGGGCAAGAAACTGCTGGACAGGATTTTTCCTCCGGTAGTCATCGGTCCCGCCATCATCCTCATCGGTCTCTCCCTTTCGGGTAGCGCTGTGGATATGGCAAAGACCAACTGGATTCTCGCCTTTGCATCGCTCATCACCGCTATCCTGGTGCTTAACTTCTGCAAGGGCTTGATGAAGCTGGTTCCTATCATTTCGGGGGTTATCGTGGGCTATGTCATCGCCATCTGCATGGGAGAGGTAGATTTCTCGGGCGTGGCAGCGGCATCATGGTTCTCCTGTCCTGTATCCTTCGATACCATCACCCATTTCTCCTGGGCTCCATTCCTCTATATGTTGCCCGTGGCAATAGCTCCGGTGCTGGAGCATATCGGCGATGTATATGTGGTGAGTGCCGTAGCCAAGAAGGATTTCGTGGCAGATCCGGGATTGCATCGCACGATGTTGGGTGATGGACTGGCATGTCTCTGTTCAGCCTTTCTGGGCGGACCTCCTGAGACCACTTATTCAGAGGTAACAGGTGCGATGTCTATCACCAAGGTAACGAGTCCTGCCGTAATTCGCATATCCGCAGCCACCGCCATCTGTTTCTCCATCGTGGGCAAGTTGAGTGCTTTGTTGCAGAGCATTCCTCAGGCAGTTTTAGGTGGCATCATGCTACTGCTTTTCGGAACCATCGCAAGTGTGGGCGTTCAGAATCTGATGCAGAACAAGGTAGACATGAATGAAACCCGCAATGTCATCATCATCTCTGTGATGCTGACGATGGGCTTGGGTGGCGCCGTTCTCTCATCCGGTTCCTTCGCCATTTCCGGCATCGGTCTCTCCGCCGTCATCGGCGTAGTTCTCAACCTCGTTCTTCCTAAGACGAAGAAGAAAGAGGCATAAATAAGGAAAAAGCTTTGAAAACGAGATTGTTTTCAAAGCTTTTTTCTTTTTTATTAGAACAAGAAGAGGGGTAAAACAAGGATTTTAACCTACTAAAACTGTTCTTTCAACTAAGAAAAGAAACATTTATACTTAGATAAAATCTCCGTTCATAGACATTGAATGTCCGTTCAAAGACGTTGAATGTCCGTTCAAAGACGCTGAACCGCGGTTCAACGTCTATGAACGGAGATTTCAATAAGGTTAAAGAACATTTTATCCTATAATCAACCAAGACTTTTCCTGAGATTAACACTTTATTAATACTGGAAAGAGGGAGAAAGGAAATAAGAGGAGGAGAGGCCGAATCTTGCGCTTGGCAATGGGGCGGCAAAGTAATAGTTCTGGTCGTTATTCTTATCCAGGAAATTCACCTGCTTCATGCCGAAGAATGGCAGACCCTCTGGGAAGAGCGGAGTAAAATCGGTTACACCACCAGAGAGAGCAGGACTGCCTGCCTGATAATCGAAATTCCAACTCTTGTCGAATGCTAATGGAGCACCATTCTCCACTTTATCAATCTCGCAGTTGATATTCATCTTCTCGCTCTGCTTGAAGTTTTTGAAGAGTGGATTGAGCTGACCAGCCACGCTACTCTTGATGTCGGTATCAAACCAGATGCCGAGCTCTGCACCCTTCGCCATCTGCGCTACGCCTGTCTCTGTAGATGCAAAGTAGTAGTTTGGTGTAAGACGGCTGTGCTCCATATCTGCACCATCCTTCTTTGGCTGCTTCAGTCCGAAACGGGAATCGTAGATGAGGTTGTTCACGAAGATTGGCTTAGCTGCCTTCTCTACCCAGACAGAACCACCCTTCTTGTTCTTGGAACGGCGCCAGCCACAGTTGATGATGGTGTTGTTATAGACGGTCATCTCAGAGAGAGGAATCACCTCGCTATTGCCAGCATTCGAAAGCTTGAAGGCGTTGGTGCAGGCGTTGTAGATGATGTTGTTGGCTACATCGAGCTTGCAACCCGCCTTCACGTTGATGGCCTCACCACCATCGGCTGCATTTCCGCTATCGGCAAAGATATTGTTGATAATCACGCCGTTACCACCGGTAAAGTAAGTCTGATCGTTGTAGTTGTCATGGAAGAAACTGTTTGCCATCACAAACTTGCCGTTCACATTACAGAAGTGGAAGGCTGGCACACCGCCATCGATGGTGGTCTTGAAAAGCTTGTTCTGGAAAGAAGCTGAACTCTCGGTAGGAGTAGCACCAGCATAGGCCACATCCACGTGGTTGAGCACCACCTCCTCAGAATTATATCCGCAGATGATGCCGCCCCAATCGGCAGGCTTCCTGGTATCAGAAGTAAAGACTACTGGCTTCTCGGCAGTTCCCATACAATAGAGATTGCCCAATACCACGATTTCTACCGGCACCTGAACCTCTGATTTGCAGGTAACGGTTACGCCCGGCTCAATGTAGAGCGATGCTCCTACAGGAATCTCAACGCTCTGGCTCAGGGTAGTATCCTTGGTCCAAACCACAGAACCTGCAGGATATTCTGCCACCTTCGTTGTAAAGGTATTTTCAGAACCCTGGTTCTCATTACTTCCATTACCGCCATTATTCACGTAATCGTATGGATTGATATTATCGTTCTCGCAAGATGTGGAGAACATTGCAGCTGCTGCCATCAACAGCAAAGCAGCAAAAGTATTTATCTTTTTCATTTTTTACCTTTTTACTTTTTTACCTTTTTACCTTTTATAACTTGTATCTTACTCCCAGCAGGAAAGTTCTGCCGTACTTATAAGTACCTACGATGGTCTTATCGCTCTTCTGTCCCTCATACTCCAGGTTGCTTTTGTTCACGGTCTTCAAGTATCTCTCACGCTTGGCATCGAGCAGATTGTTTGCCTTGAAGAAGATGGAGATGCCGTTCTTGAATTGCTTCTCGGCACTCAGGTCGAGACCGAACATCGCCTTGTCCCACTGGTCGGCATCCTTGAAAGGAGAAACCAGGGCAAGCTTGGTGCCCGTGAAGGAAGAGGCCAGCTGCGCATTCCAGCCATGCTCCGTATCCTTATATAATAAGGAAATATTGGCGGTATGAGGAGCCTGGTTAACCAGCGGACGGGTCTGAGTTACGCCCGATTTATATTCGGCACTCCCCTCCTTGTACTCACGCTTCGAGGTGGTAATTTCAGAATGGGTGTAAGTATAATTCGCCTTTACTCCGAAGTGGCGGATGTACTTGATTACATCAATTTCGAAGCCCATGTTCTTGGCATTACCCAGGTTATCCGGCATGTAGTAGGCATCGGTTCCGGCGCCAATCTTGCCATCCGATGTTACGAACACCTGCTCTATCGGGTCTTTCAGATATTTATAGAATACGCCGGCAAGAATCTGCTCGGTCTTGCTTGGGAACCACTCCCAGCGCAGGTCGATGTTGTCGATGCGGGCACGCTTCAGGTTTGGATTACCTTTTTCCTGATACTCCTCGCCCTGAATCTGATAAGGCACTATCTCGTAGAAGCCCGGACGGTTGATGGAGCGATAGTAAGAGAGACGCACGTTCATCTTCCTGGTTGGTGTCCACTTGATGGATGCCGATGGCAGATAATCCCAGTAGCTCTGCTCGCCCACCTGTCCCATGTTGCGGAAGTGCTGGAGCATGGTGTAAATCTGGTTGGTGTGCTCGGCTCGGAAACCGGCATTCAGTTCGCCTACCTCGCTCTTCAGGGTTACCATGGCGTAGGCTCCGCCGATGTGCTCCTTGGAATCGTAGTTGAGCTGCGAAGCCTGAGAATAAGGAGTCTTGCAAACCCAATCGATGTTGGCAAACTGGTCTATTCCGTTGCCATCCAATCGCTGCGAGATGTCGGCAGGATTGAAGATGTAAGAATAATATCTGTTGCTGCGTTCCTTTCTGCGATACTGCGCTCCCGCCTTCCAGAGAGCCTCCACAGAGTTGGCGAAATGGGTATCGTAAGAGAAATTGATGTAACCCGCCCAGTCGGTATCCTTGTTGTGCTGGAATCGGCGCTCGGCACTCTTAGGCAGGGTCTTGGTGATGTTCTTGTCGCCCTCCCAGATGGAACCCGAAACGACATCGCCGCCATTCTCGGCTTTTCTGCTCACGGCATTCGTCAGGGTAACGTAAGTTCTATCCGGATCTTCCTCCTTAGCCTGCGAGAATACGCCCGACCAATCTACGGTAAAATCCTTGGTAAGATGATGCGTACCCTTCAGATTGGTGGCGAAGATGCTCTGGGTGGTTGAAAGAGAGCGCACCTCATCATCCTGCGTGTAGCTGTCGGCTCCGATGTATTCGGTGTTGACGCTATTGTTGTATCTGGTACCCTTGGAATTGGTGCGCACATACATGTTGTACCACTCCAGCTTATGGCCAGGCAGGGTTAAATCTATCTTGGCATGAGCACCCGTTGTAAGGTCGTGGATGCTGTAGTAGCGATGCTGCAGATTGGAAATGTACATGGCCTGTTCGCCCGAAGCCATCTTTACGGAATTGTAGGTGCGCTCGGTGCCACGGAAAACATTCTGCACGCTTCCGGCAAGTATCACACCCAGGCGGTCGTTCCAGAAGCGGTTGCCGATGCTCAAGCCTCCTATAAAATTAGGAGATGGCATGGAATGGCTCTTCAACTGAACAGGACCGTTCTTGAAATCGCTCATCTGTGCCTTGTAGTCTTTTCCGAAAGCCTCGTAAGGAGATTTCTTTGTATAATCAGAGCGGTTGCTGGTAAGATAATCCCTTCCATCCTTCCAGAAATAATCACTTGCTCCGATGGCTGCATTTGCCTGAATCTGAAAGCGGGATGGGGCATCCTTCATCACCATATCAACCACGCCGCCGGCAGCATCGCCTTCCATATCAGCAGTAAGAGACTTGGAAACCACGAGGCGGTCCATCAGATCTGAAGGGAAGATATTCAATGGGATGTAACGGTTTTTATCATCCGGACTAGGAATCTTCACGCCGTTTACCAGGGTGTAGTTGTAGCGCTTGTCCATGCCTCGGAGGATGGCGTAGGAAGCCTCGCCCGATGCATCACGCTCCATGGTTACACCCGATACACGCTGCAGAACGCTCGCCACGTTGACATCAGGCGAAAGCTGGATGCTCTGCTGGCTCATCACGTTGAGCACGTTGCCGGCATTCTTCACGGTTTCTATGGCGCTGCGGTCGCTGCGGTATTCACGATGACCGGTAACCACCACTTCGCCCAACTGCTTCAGGTCTTCATCCATCGGAATATCCACCTTGTCTTTCTTAGCCACATCCACTACCATCTCCCTAGTCTTGTAAGACATGTAGGAAACGATGATGGTAAACTTGCCTTTATCTGGCAATTCATGCAGGGTGAAAGTACCATCAAGTCCGGTGGTGGTACTCACGTTGGGCAGCTCCTTTACCCGGATTACGGTTCCGATGAGGGGTTCGCCCGTTTTGTTATCCTTGACTACACCATCCAGCGTGTGGGCCTGGATGGCGGAAGTTGCAGCGGCAAGAAGCGCCGCACTCAATAAAAATCTTTTCATCTATATCGCTATTGAAATCTTCATTCGTTTCTTTTCGCAAAAAAGCTCTTTTTACTTTTTTACATTTTTACTTTTTTACCTTTAAAACCGTGTGGATGATTTTTCCATCCTTGTCGATCATCGACATTCTCAGCTGCTTCTTATCTGCTGTAAAGACAGAGAAACCATCGGCTGGACTGCAGAATACGGTGCCATCGATAGGCTTCACAGGGCGAGCCAGAGATGAAGAGGAATTGACTACGTAGTCGATGTTATCGCCCTTCTTCTGGATGTGCTGGAAGTTGTGGATGTGACCGCAGGCATAAATCGCCACATTATTATATTTATGGAGGATAGGCAGAAGGCGCTTCTGCATGTCGAGGCGCTCATTCTCCTTCTTCGTGGTGTAGGCGTAGATAGGATGATGGCCTACCACGATGACCCAATCTTCCTTGGCATTCTTCAGAGTTTCGTCGAGCCAGGAGAGCTGAGCCTCAACATCCTGCTTGCAGGCATCAGGATAGATTTCTGAATTCTTGCGGTAAGAATCGATGAGGGGTGTGGTGTCGAGGAAGATGACACGGATGGTGGTTCCCTTGTGGTCGAACACCTTGGTGTAATATTTGGCTGGCATCATCCAGCGGCGGCTCACCTTGCCGTAGTCCATAAAAGCCTGAGTATTACCACGATACTCATGGTTTCCGCAAACCGGGAACCAGTTGAGCATCAGGTCGGGATGAGAATAAACATATTCGTAATTGGTAAGCCACAGAGGGTCCTGGGTAGAAGCCACGCCATTGAAATGGTGGATGTCGCCCACGGCAAGTACGCATTCCGGATCTACCGTGCCCGCCATCTCGCCCATCAGTTCGGCGATAGGCTTCTGGTCGTAGTAGCCGTTGCGTCCCATATCATTGGTCATGTAGAGGGTGATTTCGCCCTTCAGTTTCTGCCATTCGGCAGCATTCGCCTTCCAGTTAGGATTCTGCGGAATGGCGGTTGCCGCACTCTGAGAACAGGTTGTTAATGCTGCGTTTTGAGCCTGTGCAGTCAAGCCTCCACCCAACAATAAAGCCGAAGCCAAAACTACAGTAGCTACTCTACCTTTCATCATAGCAAAGCCATTCATGCTGCTATGCTTACCCGATACTTTCTTTTCCATTTTTCTTTATCTGACTATAAATACTTTTATTAAAGATTTCCCCTTTCGGGGTAATTCCTGTTAAATTTCGGGTGCAAAGGTAGGGGTATTATGTGTCAAAGAGGTTACAAGGATTTTAATTAGCAGATAAAAGATGCTACAATTTTATTACGGGAGTTTCCCCCGATGCTTTTAGGGAAAATCATACATCAGATTATGGTTTTCCCCTTGTTGTTTTCAGCTATTCTCCCTATCTTTGCACCATCAAAAAGTTGATAGCGGCACCAAGTAGCCTCTTCAAATAAAATAAATAGAGTAATAACCCTTTAAAGAGAAGATAGTTATGAAAAGAATGATTATGACATTGGTAGCAGTATGGATGATGATAACATCTATAAATGCTCAGAGACTGACAGACATTCAGGCAGAAGCCCGTTTTATCACAGATAAGATGGTGGTGGAACTGGGATTGAGCAGCGTTCAGCGCAACAGCATCCTGAACATCAATCTCAATTATCTCAATGGCATCCGCAGCTATCGCGACATTGATGCCTACGGCTGGCATTACCGCAACAAGCAGCTCAAGCGCATGATGACCGCCAAACAATGGAAGAAATTCAAGAACTCATACTATTTCTATCGTCCTATCGGCTGGAATAATCATGTGTATGTTCACCATATTTACACCAAGTATCCAAAGCATAACTGGGGACACGACAAGCGCCGCCCTCGCCCTGAGTGCAGCTACGGAAGACCAGGATGGCCAGGCGGAACCCATGTAACTTATGGACCAGGAAAGCCGGGCAAGCATCACAAGCATCACAAGCACGATAAGAAGTGGAAGCACGACAAGAAGAAGTGGAAGCACGATAAAGATTGGGATGATGATGATGATGATTAAGATTAAGACTGAGATTAAGACAAACATTCGATGATAAAACAGAAGAAATCCAAGCTAGAGATCATTCTCCGGCTTGGATTTCTCGTTAAATAAAAACTAACTATGCCGACTAACTAATAACTAATCATTAATCATTAATTACCAATCATTAATTACTAATCATTAATCACTAACAAGATGTCTTCCACAATCTGCTCATCGAGCAGACGATTATCCGAAAGCAACTTCTTCACATCGTATCTGTCGTAGAGTCCCTTCCTGATGCCGCCCACCATCACCTTCATTTCTGAAGTGCCATAGTAAGAGGCGATGCGCTCTCCGAAGCCGCCATCCTTCGAGCCATCCTCCAGGGTTACCACCAACTGATGGTTTGCCTTCAGGCTATCCAGCATCTCGGCATCCACCTCGTTCAGATAACGTGGATTGATGAGCGTTGCATCGATGCCCTTATCAGCCAACAGGCGGACTACATTCTCGCCCTTCTGATAGAACGAACCGGCAGCGATGATTGCCACCTTCTCGCCCTGGTGCATCACCTTGTACTTTGCCTCGTAGCCATACTCTGCATCAACGGCTTCTGGCGTATGAACCACGCCATTGCTTGGCACACGGATGGCGATAGGTTTCTTGTCCTGCAGAATGCTCCAGCGGAGCATGGCGAAATACTCCTCGCAGGTGGTTGGAGCCAGATAGATGAGCCCCGGAATGCTGCAGAGCATCGGAATATCGAAGAGGCAGATGTGAGTGATGTCGTTCATCGAGTTCACTCCGCCTCCTACCACGTTGATTACGGCTGGGTTGGAATTGATGCAGAGGTCTTGCGCTATCTGGTCGTAGGTGCGCTGGATGAAGGTGCTGTAAACCGTCCACACCGGATGCAGTCCGCCCTTCGCCATTCCCGAAATCATCGCTACTGCCTGCTCTTCGGCGATTCCCATATCAATGTGCTGCTTGCCAGCCAACTTTCGCTTATCGGCAGTAAAACCACCTGCGGTAGGAGTACCGGCGGTTACGGCGATGAGGGTCTTATCCTGCTTCATCTCGCCCAGCATCCAGTCGGAGAATAAGGTGCCGTAATCCTCTGTTGGAGCAATCTCCGGAAGGGTTCCATCGGCATTCCTTCTTGGTCGCGAACCGTCTTCCAGATTGAAAGGCATTCCCCAATGCCATGCCTCCTTGTTGGCTACGGCTGGCGCAAATCCATGACCTTTCTCTGTGTGAATGTGAACCACGGTAGGCTTATCCGTATCCTTCACGCTCTCGAAAACCTGGATGAGTTTTTCGATGTCGTTACCCTCTTCCAGGTACTTGTATTCAAAGCCCCACGCCTTGAACCAGTTGTGCTCGCAGGTGCCGTTGCTCTGGCGCAGGGCACGCAAGTTCTTGTAGATTCCGCCATGATTTTCGGCGATAGACATTTCATTGTCGTTCACCACGATGATGATGCCCGTGCCGAGTTCCGAAGCCTCGTCCAGTCCCTCGAAAGCCTCGCCGCCCGAAAGGGATCCGTCGCCGATAATGGCGATGATGTTCTCATCGGTTCCCTTGACATCGCGCGCCTTCTGCAAACCGGTGGCAAGACTCACGGAAGTGGAAGTATGCCCCACCTCAAAATTGTCATACTCCGGACATTCGGCAGGAGAAGAATAGCCCGAAATGGCATTCATGTCATCCACATCGCCGAGGAATCCCGCAGCTCGTCCGGTGAGCACCTTATGCGGATAGCATTGGTGGCTTACGTCAAACACGAGCTTATCCTTTGGCGCATTAAAAACGTAGTGAAGCGCCACGGTAGCCTCCACGAATCCCAGGTTCGGTCCCACATGACCGCCATGCTTACTTACACGGTTCAGCACAGCCTGTCTGGTTTCATCAGCCACCACCTGCAGCTCCTTCAAATCCAGCTTCTTCAAGTCGGCTGGCGACTTTATTTTCTCAATATACATATTTTTATACTTATAGTTATAATTCTATGATGATTATATGATGATTATAATCATGATAATATGATGTTCATGATTTCCGAGTGCAAAGATACGAAGACTCCCGAAAACACGCATTACCCAAACTACAGAAAAAATGAATAATTTTCCGGAAATCTTATCTTGGAATATTTTTCGGAAAACTCATCTTGGAAAATTTCATAGAAATCTCATCTTGGAAATCAGCCTACAGCCTTCTCCCTATCCTTCTGAATCACAGCCATGTTATCCAGCGCCCATTCTATCAGATGATCCATAATAGGCACAAGGGTTTCAGCACGGGGTGTGAGAGAATACTCCACTCTTGGCGGCACTTCGGCATAAGCCTTGCGGGTAACGTAGCCATCAGCCTCCAACGATTTTAACGTGCTGGTAAGCATTTTCTGCGAAATATCCGGAATCAGCTTACGCAGGGCATTAAACCGGAGGGGGCCATCCTGATGATATTTCAGGGTGTAAATTACCAGTAGCGACCACTTGTCGCAAACACGCGCCAGGACGTTACGGATGGGACAGTCCTGCACAACCATTTCTTTTATCATTCTTCCCATAATCTATTTTCTTTTTATTATTCTACTTTAATAATCTGCAATAGGCTACAAAAGTAACTAATATCCGAAAAGACACCAAACATACCAAGTTAATCTAAGTTAACGCTTCATTTTTCTTTCTCCCATTCCCACACAATAGTTACCTACCGGTAACCATCTTACCCCCAAGTGCCCTCTTGCAGGAACCAATTTTTTGCAGTATCTTTGCTGCGCAATTCAGAAAGAAAAAGAGAAATATAAACATTTAAAAATAACAGAAAAGATGAAAGGAACAAAGCTTATTGCAAAGGCTGAGAACTTCACAGCCACAGATTTTGGTAAGATGAGTGAAATCAAGGATTACACCTTAGAGTTGGGTCCTGAGATTAAGATTCCCGGAAAGGTATTCGGAGGTCAGAGCGTAAACGCTACTGGTGGCGAGTTCTCATTCCAGAACTTTGCTCCTGGCACAGAGACTGGCTTCCTCCATACCCACAAGAACCACGAGGAACTGTATTTCTTCCTCAGCGGCAAGGGCGAATTCCAGGTGGATGGCAAGGTATTCCCAGTTCAGGAGGGAAGCGTGGTGAGAGTAGCACCAGACGGCAAGCGCTCCGTTCGCAACAATGGTACAGAACCACTCGTGATGCTCTGCGTGCAGTATAAGGGCGAAACCTTTACAGCCGAAGATGCAACCGACGGCGTGATTCTGAATGATAAGGTGGAGTGGTAGGAACTACTCCACTACCACCATGGATTGTCCTTGAGAACGCCGATGGCAAGAAGTCATATAGGTATTTCAAGAAGGAGCATGTGCACAAGGCTGAGGTCAGACGCAAAGTTGAGTCCATACCGTTTGAAGAACGGAAAAAACGCAACAACGTAGAAGCAGCAATGTTCCAGTTTGGCTTCCATACAAGAAACAACAAGACCAGATATCGTACACTCTTTAAGCACGGCTTGCAAGCAATTGCAAGATGCGCTTGGATGAACATGCGCCGTCTTTTCTGGTTTGACTGCCAATTAAGTCTCCAAATTGCAAAATAAGTAGTTCAAAGAGCGAATAGCCCCATTTTGAGGCATTTTTAAGGCTGTAGTTGCGTGCTAAAGTTGTTTGACCAACTAATGAACACTAACTATTCGCCAGAGTTAGTTAAAGCCAAGGGAAGAATATAACTACCCAAGGCTATTGTTTAATTTAAATAGAATCCACTTTTTCAAGTGGACTCATACAACAAATCATGAAGAAAAAAAATGTTACAATTCGACTGATTCGCAATGCAACTTTGCGAATTCATTATGCTGGAAAAGAGATACTTGTTGACCCCATGCTTGCCGAAAAAGGCACTTTGCAGTCGGCCCTCGGTGTATATAAGACCCCAAGAGTACACCTTACGATGCCGATGAATGAAATTACGAACGGTCTGGATATGGTATTGCTGACACACAACCATATTGACCATTACGACCCGACAGTGAAACAGCATTTAGCGACGAACATCCTGTTCCTGACACAACCGCAGGATAAAGAGGGTATTAAGCAGGATGGTTTTACCAATGTAGAAAGCATTGAAAAAGACAAAACCATTGGAGATTTAACCATTCATCGCATCCAAGGGCACCATGGCTTCGGACAGATTGGAGAAATGATGGGGCCGGTATCCGGCTATGTGCTTACCGCGTCTGGTTTCCCTACCGTATATATAATGAGTGACTGCAAGTGGGAGGAGTGTATCCGTCAGACCATAGAACAGTTTTCTCCCGATTACATCATAGTGAACAGCGGAGGTGCAATATTCCCTGAATTTTCTCGAACAGAAGGTTCCATTATTCCCGACGAAAAGGAAGTTATGACCATGCTTGATGAACTTCCTGCTCACATCAAACTAATAGCAGTCCACATGGAAGCTACTGATCATGGGCAGACCACACGCGCAATTCTGCGTAACGAGGCCATGCATCACGAAATAGAAATGAGTCGCCTGATTATTCCTGAAGATGGAGAAACAATAATATTATGAGCGTCTGTATCAAATCACTTATAACGATGAAAACGTATGGATGGGAGTTACTGTGACTAGGGCTTCCGAGAAGAAACGGCTGAAGGAATTAAAAGGTCACATTCGCTCTAAACATTATCATGCCACTTTTGAACCTCTCTTTGAGGATGTGGGTGAGATAGATTTGGAGGGTTACGAATGGATTGTTATAGGGACGGAAACAGGCAAAAGGAAAGGGAAAGTAGATGCCAATCCTGAATGGGTACTTCATATTGTAGAACAGGCGAAAAGAAATCACATTCCGGTATTTATGAAAGAAGACCTTTTGCCTATCATGGGAGAAGACCGAATGATTCAAGAGCTACCAGAACAATTTATAGAAAAAATATGGAAAAGGAAATAATCAGAGAAATAGATGTACAGAGTGTCATGACCAAATCTTCGCTGCCGGTCGGCGGGTATTCGGTCAATCCCTATGTAGGCTGTCCACACGCCTGCAAATATTGCTACGCCTCGTTCATGAAACGTTTCACTGGACATACCGAACCGTGGGGAGCATTCCTGGACGTGAAGAATTGGAAACCGATAAAGAATCCACACAAATATGATGGCGAGCGTATTGTGATAGGTTCTGTGACGGATGGTTACAATCCGTATGAAGAATCTTTCCGTCGTACGCGTAAATTGCTCGAAGAACTACATGGAAGTAATGCCGAGATTATGGTTTGTACGAAATCCGACCTCGTCCTGCGTGACCTCGATCTATTGAAAGGTTTTCCTAAAGTAACGGTATCGTGGTCGGTCAATACGCTTGATGAGCGGTTCCGCACGGATATGGACAATGCCGTGAGCATAGAACGTCGCCTGAAAGCGATGCGTCAAGTCTATGAGGCAGGCATCCGTACCGTATGTTTCGTTTCCCCCATATTTCCGGGAATAACCGATGTGAAGGCGATTATTGGGGAGGTGAAAAATTATGCCGATTTGATATGGCTTGAAAATCTGAACCTGCGTGGACAATCAAAGGAGGAATAATGACGTATATTCGTGAGAAATATCCCGAGCTCTTTCCGTTGTACGAAGAGATATACAACAAGAAAAAACTTGATTACTGGCAGGCTTTGGAACAGGACATATCCCAGTATGCACAAACACACGGCTTTCCCTATCGGGTGAACGATTTGCCTTACGGACGCTCCGAAAAAGGTAAGCCTGTCATCGTGAACTATTTCTATCATGAGAAAATCAGGCTCAAAAACAAAGGGTGAATGCCGTAAAAGGATAATGGATATGGTCAAAGATGAGCCCGGACCTGATGATATCTCACATCAGGTATGAACAAAAATCCGCGATAAGGACAACCCACGCCGATTGACATTGTCGCCAACAATGACAGTGGTTTATCGGGGATTATTCTCCAAAAGGAGTAAGTTTCTCAGATTTTATTTGTACTTTTGCCATGTCATTTATCGAATTCTCTTGTTTTTTTTGCAACACTAATATAAGTGAATTCTTTGACATGACAAAATCCTGAGCAACTTTTTGTTGCTCAGGTACTTAAAAAATATTATAAACTATAGTATTGCGGAATTAAGGGATGCTCAAGCTTTTCCTTTTTCTTGAGCTTCTTCACCACTTCGGAATAGCTGTGGCGAATCAGGGACTGGATGAAATCATCTTCCAGCGTGCCATAGAGGTTTACCTGATTCCAGTATTTCTTATTCCAATGCCATGCGCCTTCTATTTCGGGATGCACTTCCCGGAGTTCGAGGGCGTAATCGGCATTACATTTCATCGTAACCCACTCGGGGCGCTCCAGGTCAACACAGGCAAAGATCTTGCCCAAGATGCGAAACGCCAAGGTCCGCTCATCAAAAGGAAAAGCCTCGGTTACGAGGGGAAGCGAGAGGCAATACTCTCTAACAGATTCTATATTCATTGTATATTGTTTTTTTTATTTCTTCACATTAAATTAATTCTACATTTCTTCTCATTATATTTTAATTCTACTTGCTGAGATGCAGCTTATCCATAAAACTTTCTGAGATGCAGCTTATAATTTCTCATTGCTCAACAGAACTTACAACCATTTTTCTATTGTTTTTTGAACTTTAGGTGAACGATAAGGCTTATATTTCTGATAATCTATCTGAGATAGATCTGCATGGTCTGTATCATCCCAATCGGTCGTCGCAGAAAGCGTAGCAGCCAGTTCCGTATCAGATTTTCCTGCACGATGAATTCTACGATGTTTTCTCTGATGTGTCAACATATCCAGACACAACACCAAGGTTACTTTGTCATCAGACGAAGCAACAGCATCCATCACCTGATGGCGCAAAGCATCAAGCTAATGAGCAGAAGAAGTACTAACTGTTACCGGTTCTTCAACCTTATCACCAGAACCTTCTTTAAATGGGTTTATATAAGGTTTTACATCCATAATCTTAATCGTTTAATTTCTAGATGCAAAGATACATTTTTCTCTTTAAAGTACAAAGATTATTAGAACTTTTTTATTGTAATTGCCTCATTTATTTCTAAAATGCCGAATTACTTTCTACAACTTAGTTATTTTCATGATAGCTTGCAATAACTTCATAAATCTTGCAGCCTCGCCCCCATCCATCTGAACATGATGAAACTGGAAGGAGATGGGGAGCGTGGTTCGGAAGAAACCACGGCGATAACTCCCCCACATCAGCATAGGGTTGCAGAACAAATCCGTGTATTGATTCACGATACAATCAAGCTCCGTTCCTATCATCGCCGACGTTCCCACCACCATCGCATCCTCTAAAGAAGATGATTTGCATTCAGCAGCAGCCTCAGAAGTCAGACGGAGATAATCTTCATTAAACTTCTGAATATCATCAGAATAAGGAATATCGCAGGAATTGATTCCTCCCTTCTTATTTTCCACAATTACGTTAATGGCGATAGAATCGTATTGCATCAATCGCCAGGATGAGCCGGATATTTTTTCCGGAAGAAGATAAAACTCCCTGGTTCTCGATGCAGCACAACCTATCGCCCAGCACAAGACCATATTGAATTTCCATCCCCTCTTCCTGCTTATCTTCAAAATTCGGGAAACGTCGAATGTCTTGGTCAGGGTTACCATCGGCATCGGCGACGACATCCATAATTCGAATGCCGCCGCCCTGGAAGTTTCTCTTGCATTTATCTCTTTCTTCATAACATTCTTCTTCTCATCAACTTTATTTCAAATCATACTTTATCCTCATTTTCTCCTATTTATATGATAAGTTTTTTGCATCCCATTTGATGTAATGCGACTGCAAAGATAGGCAATTTTTTTAAAATAAAGGAATAAAACGAGAGTTTTTAGAGAAGATAGATTACTTTTTGATGGATAAACAGATAACATTAAAAAGAAAAACTTTAAAATAACTCCCTTATGGGATATCTAAAAACAACCTTTTTTTGTAATTTTTTCAAGAAAATATTTGGTAATTACATAATTTTATTGTAGATTTGCAGCAGATTTTCAAAAGAAGGAGTGCTTATGCAGAAGAAAAAAGATAAAAACCTGATGAAAACGGATGTGAAGCCGATGAAAAAAGGACTGCTATTCCAAATATTCCATCTCTATTACGATGGTTTCAGGAAGATGACCCTGGGCAAGACGCTCTGGACCATCATCCTCATCAAGCTTGCCATCATCTTTCTGGTGCTCAAGCTCTTTTTCTTTCCTGATTTTATCAATACAAATGCAAAGAATGGAGACAAGGCAGGCTTCGTTTCCAAGGAAATTCTGAACAGATAAAGCTCTGGATTTCAATCCCATATTATCGAAAGAATTAAAATAATAAATTAAACAATTAACAAAATACAAAATCATTATATAATAACAATTTTAAAACCATTAAGCTATGATGACAAATCTATTGTTAGACATTACATCAGCCACCATCGACTGGTCGAGAGCGCAATTCGCACTCACAGCCATCTACCATTGGCTGTTTGTGCCGCTCACCCTGGGACTGGCAGTAATCATGGGCATTGCCGAAACATGCTACTACCGCACCAACAAGCCGTTCTGGAAGCACGTAACCCGTTTCTGGCAAAAACTCTTTGGCGTGAACTTCGCCATGGGCGTTGCCACAGGCATCATCCTGGAATTTGAATTCGGCACCAACTGGAGCAACTACTCCTGGTTCGTGGGCGACGTATTCGGCGCTCCCCTAGCCATCGAAGGCATCCTGGCATTCTTCATGGAGAGCACCTTCGTAGCCGTGATGTTCTTCGGTTGGGATAAGGTGAGCCGTGGCTTCCACCTTGCCTCCACCTGGCTCACGGGACTTGGCGCCACCATTTCAGCATGGTGGATTCTCGTAGCCAATGCCTGGATGCAATATCCTGTGGGACAGGAATTTAATCCAGACACCATGCGCTTCGAGATGACCTCGTTCCTGGATGTGGCACTCTCGCCATTCGCCATCAACAAGTTCACCCATACCGTCACCTCATCCTGGATCATCGGCGCCACCTTCGTGGTAGCCGTAAGCTGCTGGTATCTCCTGAAGAAGAGAGAAACCCAACTGGCTAAAGCGAGCATCAAGATAGGTGCCGGCGTAGGACTCATCGCCACCCTGCTGGCTGCGATGACCGGAGACAACTCCGCCTATCAGGTGGCACAGGTGCAGCCGATGAAACTGGCTGCGATGGAAGCATTATATAATGGTGGCAAGGGCGAGAGCCTCACGGCGATAGCAGCCGTTCACCCCTTCCGGCAGCCCGATTACGAAAGCGAGCAGGAGCCAGCCATGCGCATCGCCATCCCCAACATGCTCTCGTTTCTAGCCACCCGCACAGCCGATGGCTACGTACCAGGCGTGAACGATATTATCAAGGGTTACACCCACGAGGATGGCACCCGGGAACCATCTGCACAGGAAAAGATAACCCGGGGCAAGAAGGCGATTGTTGCCCTGAAAACCTATCGCGAAACCAAGGCGCAAGACCAGCTTCCTATCCTCAGGGAGAACATGAAATACTTCGGATATGGTTACATCAAGGATGCCAAGGAACTGGTGCCGAGCATCCCAATCTGCTTCTACGCCTTCCGCCTGATGGTGGGAGTAGGATGCCTGCTCATCCTCTTCTTCGCCCTCAGCCTCTTCCTCGTCTATAAGAAGGAAATCGCCCAATACCGATGGTTCCTCATTTCCGCCATCATCATGATTCCGCTGGCTTACATCGCCTCAGAATCGGGCTGGATAGTAGCAGAAATCGGTCGCCAGCCTTGGACCATCCAAGACCTGCTGCCAGTAAGCGCCGCCATCTCCGACATCGAGGCAGGCAGCGTAGCCACCACCTTCTTCATCTTCCTGGCACTCTTCACCACCATGCTCGCCGTGGAAATCAGCATCCTGGTGAAGCAGATTAAGAAAGGACCGGAATATGAATAAAAACTTAAGATTATGAATTAACTTTATGACATTAGCATTATGACATACGAATTTTTGCAATCATACTGGTGGTTCCTCGTATCATTATTAGGAGCCCTGCTGGTGTTTCTCATGTTTGTACAGGGAGCCAACACCTTGATTTTCTGTTTGGGAAAAACGGAAGAAGAGCGTCGCCTCATCATCAACTCTACGGGACGAAAATGGGAGTTCACCTTCACCACGCTCGTCACCTTCGGCGGAGCCTTCTTCGCCTCGTTCCCATTGTTCTACAGCACCAGTTTCGGCGGAGCCTACTGGCTGTGGATGATCATCCTGTTCTCGTTTGTGATTCAGGCGGTGAGCTATGAATTCCAGAACAAGATAGGTAATTTTCTTGGACCGAAAACCTTTCAGATTTGCCTTATCATCAACGGCATCGTGGGTCCGCTGCTCCTTGGTGGCGCCGTAGCCACCTTCTTCAACGGCAGTAATTTCCTGATAGACAAGGGGAATATTACCAACAGTCTGCAACCCGTCATCAGCCGATGGGCAAACGCCAGTCATGGTCTTGATGCCCTGCTCGACCCATGGAACGTGGTACTGGGACTTGCCGTACTGATGCTAGCCCGCATCCTGGGCATGCTCTACATCAAGAACAACATCGAGCACCAGCAGATTCAGGAGCGCTGCACCCGCCAGTTGCCATGGAATGCCCTCATTTTCCTATTGTTCTTCCTGCCATTCCTCATCAGATTGCTGGTAAAGGATGGATTCAGCACTTCTTCTTCCCGCATTACGATTGAGAGCATGAAGTATCTTCACAATCTTCTGGAGATGCCAATCTTGCTTGTAATATTATTAATAGGTGTAGTACTCGTTCTTTTCGGCATTTTCAAGTCATCGAGAAGCGTGCAGTATAGAAAGGGAATCTGGTTTACGGGCATCGGAACCGTACTCACCGTGCTGGTTCTGCTGCTGATAGCCGGCTGGAACAATACCGCCTACTATCCATCCAACATCGACATTCAGAGTTCGCTCACCCTCGCCAACAGCTGCAGCAGCGAGTTCACGCTCCGCACCATGGCGATAGTTTCTCTCCTCATCCCGTTCGTCCTAGCCTACATCGTCTTCGCCTGGCGCGCCATCGACCGCAAGCGCATCACGCAGGAAGAAATAGAGCAGGGAGAAGCGTATTAAATATGCGCCACACGCCCTAACAGGGCAGAAGATGCTGTGGTATAAGTCCGTAATACTGGTTTGCAAGTCCGCTAGGCGTATCTCCCTAACGCCTAGCGGTACAAACGAATAAATATTAATTTCTCACACTTTACAATAGGATTTTGCCTATTAAGATACTTAAAATGCTTTTAACTCTGCAAGGCATAGGTTACTTGAAAACTCCAGAAGAGGAATGTTGATACTACTATTAAGAGATGCCAGAGAACCGCAAACGAACTTTCGATGATTGCGAGGGTGAAAAGAGATAAAACGGAGTTGAGGCTTTCTAGAGGAAATGGGGACTTCGGGGGTGCTGGTAACAGGATTAAAACAGAAATGATTTTCGGGCAAGCGTTCCAGTTGTTCCAGTTGTTCCAATTGTTCCAAATAGGTTTTCATAGGACAATATCCCTTTATAGAGACTCTATAACTACTTAATATATAGATAGTTATATATATAAGAAGGTGGAATGGAACGCTCAAAAAATTAATTGGAACAACTGGAACTGGAACGCTCCACCCAACCCCACTTCTCTCTAAAAGGCTCATAATCAATAAATTATATAGAAATATAGACTAAGAATTTGAGGTACAATATCCCCATTTCAACCGCTCCAACGATGAAAAAGCTGAGAAAAGGCATCGAATAGGTGCAACTTTTGCTCTTTCAGGCATCAAAAGACATGCAGGAAACCTTATTTCCGATGCTCTTCCCAATACTCGAAGTGGAGATAAATGGGGCTATTTTTCAGTATTCCGCCCTCAATTAGGAGAAATCATGCCGTATGAAGACCTATCTTGTTGCCGATTCGGGCTATCATAAGTAACAACTGTCCAACATCGCTGAAACTATCTGTCCCAACTTCCGTGAACACGAAGAAAAGAGATTGGAGAAAAATGTTCCGATATCGCACGGCATCGCACGCTATCGCACAACTGACAAATCGGGATTCCGTATCTTTGCATCGTGATTCAGAAAGCGCGCAAAATTACTTGCCCAGTTGGAGAAAAAAATCTCCCTAATTGGGAAAATAAAAAGGCCTGATTTAACCCGATAAAAAAAGAGCCCCCAATGCGGGAAAAACATCGGGGGCTTTTATTTTGATATCAAAAATCCTTAGTAAGGAAAAAGGAGCGGAAGAACGAAGGTCATCACAACGCCGATGATAATCTGCAGAGGCAAACCTACCTTCACGTAATCCATAAACGTATAGCCACCCGCCTTCATCACCAGCGCATTAGGAGGCGTGGAGAACGGAGAGGCAAAGCACATGCTGGCGCCCAACGTAACCGCAAAGAGGAAGGAATAAGGACTCACACCTACCTGCCGGGCCGCCACCAGGGCAATAGGAGCCATCAGCACAGCCGTGGCAGTATTGCTGATAAACATCGTCATCAGAGAAGTGGTGAAGTAGATACCTGCCAAGAGAGCCGTAGGTCCCATCGAACCCAAACTCTCTACCAGCCCCTGAGAAACCAAGGCAGAAGCACCCGTCTTCTCCAGCGCCGTAGACATCGGCATCATGGCGGCTATCAGCACGATGCTCTCCCAGTTGATGGTCTTGTAAGCCGCCTCTACATTCCGGAAACATCCGGCAAAGACGGTCAGCAGTCCGGCGATGATGACCGCCGTGACCGGAGCCACAGGAATGAAATCGAACACCATCATCGCAATCATCAGCAGCATGATGGCAGCCGCCACAGGCGCCTTATAATCCAAGAGCACCTTGTCGGCAGTCTTCTCTGGCTGGTCGATAACCACCCAGTTGCTCGTATCGGTAGCCAGATGAGCCAGATTGGTCCATTCGCCCTGCACCAAGAGCATATCGCCCACATGCAGCTTGGTGGCTATCAGATTGTCTGTAATATATTCATCGCCACGCTTTACGCCCAGCACGTTGATGCCGAATCGCTTGCGCAGATTAGCCTCGCCTATACGCAGACCGGCAAAATTAGACGTAGGCATCACCACGATTTCGGTCAGTCCCAGGTCGTAGAAATCAATCTTCACATCCTTCATCTTCCTGAGGCCGTAATCGCTGGCAAAGCGTTTCATCTTCTCCTCCTCACCTATTATATATAAGGTATCGTGAACCTGAATGGTGCTGCTGCTCTTCGCCATGTTCTGGCTCACATCCTTCACCAGTCCCAGTCGCGATTTCTTCTCGTTTCTTATCTCGATGATACTCACACCATATTTCTTCTGGATGCTCAGATCCTTCAGGGTTTTGCCCACGATATCCATCTGCTCGCCATTCTCGTCGATTGCGGCAGAAGGGCGGCGGCTAGGCACGATGTAGCGATGCAGATTATCGAGCAGCTGATATTCGTCTACCAGGTCATCAAGCGATTTGCCCTGCTTCTTTTTCTTACCGCTCTGCTTTTTACTGAGGAAGATTTTGCTGAGCGGCATGAGCACGATGATGCCGATGGCGATGACGATGATGCCCACAGGGAAGAAGCTGAAGAAGGCAAGCGGCTGATAACCGCTCTCGGTCAATACTTCATCGATAACCAGGTTGGGCGGCGTACCGATGAGAGTGAGCATTCCACCCAGACTTCCGGCAAAGGCGAGCGGCATGAGGAAACGCGACGACTGCATGCCCGAGCCCGCAGCTATGCTCATGATGATAGGCATCATGAGGGCCACCGTTCCGGTATTGCTCACGAAGGCGCCGATAAAGGAGGTTACGAGCATTACGAGCAGGAAAGTGATGGTTTCGTTGCCGCGCGAGAGCGCCATGAGTTTATTGCCCGTAAGCTTGGCAAGTCCGGTCTGCATGATAGCTCCACCCACCACGAAGAGTCCTATCATCATGATGACGATGGGCGAAGAGAAGCCCGCCAGCGCCTCGGCAGGTGTCAGGATACCCAGAACCAGGAGTGCAGCCAGGGCGGTAAGCGCCACGATGTCGGCCCTCACCCTGCCCCAGATGAATAGGGCTACCGTAATAACCAATATGATAAGTGTTGTTGTCATGTTTTAAAATTTTTATGTTATAATTACTGTATTTATTCTCTCACCTGCTGCGGCGTCATTCCGGTATGTTTCTTGAAATAGCGGCAGAAGAAGCTGGCATCAGCAAAATGATATTCCCATGCCATCTCCTTGATGCTCTGGGCGGAGCGCTTGAGCTGCATCTTCAGCTGGAGCACCACATACTGGTCGATGATGATTTTGGGTGTATGCCCCGTTACCTGTCTCACGATATTCGAAAGATACTTGGAGGTGATGTTCATCTGCTCGGCATAATAGTTGACATCTCTCGATTTCTTGTAATCGCGTTCCATGAGCATCATGAAGCGGTTGAAGAGTTCCCTCACCCTGTAAGATTTCACCTCGTCGGGGCAGTTCTGCGGATTGCGTTGCAGATATTCGTGGAACCCTATGAAGAAGGCCTTGAGCTGATAGAGTACCAGCTGCGAGATGCAGGTACAGTCGTGCTGCTCGAAATAGAGTCTGAGGAGAGAAAACATGCTCTCGATGATATGGGTAACCACGGGCGAATCCTGCCGGCATCGGTCCTCGCGCAGGGCAGAATAAACCGTCTGTTCCAGTTGCAGACTGGCTTCGCGCAGCAGAGATGGATTATATTTCAGCATCTCCACTTCGAAGGCAGAAGCATTCATTCCGGCACAGGCATCTCCCTCACAGGAAACAGAAGGCTCCACCTTCTTCACCTCTACCACATCATTCGGAAACAGGGTGATAACGGCTCCCTCATAGAGATCCCAATCCTTATAATTCACATTCAGCACGGCCCTGCCCTTGCGGCAAAGGAGAATGGCTCCATAGGTCAATACCTGCGGACCCTCCTGCCATCCGCTCAAATCGGAGCAGAAAAGACTGGCCTCCTGATAAC